>Ga0182021_10003380_pt1 | contig 18771 bp, 19 predicted proteins | sample 612E3MmetaG_FD_120493 | JGI IMG/M metagenome (GOLD analysis project Ga0182021, IMG submission 120493) | Permafrost microbial communities from Stordalen Mire, Sweden - 612E3M metaG (Illumina Assembly) | ecosystem: Environmental > Terrestrial > Soil > Wetlands > Permafrost | place: Sweden... | reverse complement strand
TTCCTCGCCATGGCGATCGACGCCGAAACCCGCCGCCCACGCATTGCCAACATTACAGCCGGCCTATCCGGCCCCGCCATCAAGCCAATCGCCTTGCGCATGGTGTACGACGCCGCACACTCGGTGAAAATCCCAGTCATCGGCATGGGTGGAATCGTGTCGCCGGTGGACGTGGTCGAATTCATGCTCGCAGGCGCAAGCGCCGTGCAGGTGGGAACGGCCAGCTACTTCGACCCGGTAGCCACGGAGACTCTGGTCAACGACTTGACCAGCTACTGCCGCGAACATCACATCGGGAAAATCCGCGACCTCACGGGTGGAATGCTGACGGATTAGATTTCTGCAAACCGTTTTCAGGAAGGCACGGCCTTAACGGCCGTTGAGAACAAGGTTTCGGTATCAGGGTTGTGTGTCAGGGTTGTGGGTCAGGGTATCGCTTTAGCGATACCGAAAAACGTCTCTTTGGGGCCGCCCCTTCAGGGGCTGAGGTTAGAACACAAGAATTATCGCCCGCTCGCATACCAGATCGCCCCCGGCGACTGATAATTCAGCCCCTCGCCCCACACCACGTGGGTGTCGCCGTGGTTATCAATGGCCATGCCAAAATAGTCGCCGAATGGAAACCGGAAGCCGGTCTTCGCGATGTACTTAAATCCCGGAACATAGCGCGAGAGGCGAATCTCCTCCGACCATGTAGCGCCGCCGTTGCTGGAACTTCGGTAGTAGGTATTCCAGTACGGGGCCTTACGCGAGTCCATCCACGCTACGCGGACATCGCCGGTGCTCCCAGCCACAATCGCGGGAAAGGCGTGCTCCACTCCCAGGTCCACTGACGCCACGCTCTTGCGCGGCAGCCAGTTCTCGCCACCATTGGTGGAAGCCGAAAAGTAGATGCGCTGCGGCCCCAGTTTCTTGCTCCCTGCACTCCAGAGCGCATACAAAGTTCCGCCCGCATCGGACGCCAGCGAAATCTGCGCTCCCAGAAAAGCCTCGGCGCAATCGTAGGTGTCACAACCCGGTGCCGCCGACGAAACGTCCACCCGGTTGGGAGTCCACGTTTTGCCCCCATCCGCCGACTTGGCCACATAAAGCTCCACCGGGCCACGAGCGCCGCCAGCTTTGGAGTAGGAAGCCCATGCGAGATACGCATTGCCCGCTGGATCCACGGTCGCGCCGCCCAGCAACGACCATCCCGCGCTCTTCGCGACGTTCACCGGGTTCGAGGTGAAGCTGCGGCCGCCATCCTGCGACCAGGCAACCCACACATCTTCCTCGTGATTGAAGCCGACATAAATACTCTGGCCGCGTACCGCGAGTGCCGGCTTGTCCAGTTCCACCGCACTACGAGCCGCGACCGAGATCATCCAGGTGGCTCCCGCGTCCACCGACTTGGCGAGCATCACTTCCCGCTTCTTGCTCTGCAGCCAGACCGCATACAGCGTGCGCCGGTCGGTTGGATCCACGGCAATCTGGGCATCAAACTGCCCCGACCCCGACTCCAGCATCACCCGCGGCGCCTGCCACGTCTTCCCATTGTCCGCACTGGTTACCAGCAACATCGTAGGGACCAGGCAGTTCCTGCAGTCCGGCACCTCCCCGTAATGCGGGTAAAGGACATACACCCGGCCCGACCCGTCGGCCGCCATTGCAGGCTCCCATTGGTCGCCATCCATCAGTCCAACGCGTTTCTGCGAAGAAAACTGCGGCGGCGCCGCCCAAGCCAGGCTGGCAAGCGACAGGACCAATACGGCGAGTTTGGAGCAGGCAGAGGACACAAGAAAAGGGTGGGGAAAGGAACCTCAGTCGTGAACTTTACCGTGAAGCCGGCCCGGGGTCAACGGTACCTTCAACGGCCGATCAGCCCGCCGTCAGCAGGATCAGGGCTCCCGCCGTGATGACCAGAGTGTGCTCAAAATGAGCCGAAACCTGGCGGTCCCCGGTGCGCACGGTCCATCCGTCTCTGCGATCAGTCTGCCCGCGGCGCACGCGGCGCAAAAAACAACATTAGAGCGAAGCCCCCAAGATAGAAGGGCCAGACCTGGGACAGCGTGAAGCCCAGCAGTCGCAGTACTAGCCCGAACAGCGCCAAAGTCTCGCACAAAGCGAAGGTGACAATGTACCCCGACTTCCAGCGCGCCAGGTTCACAAGGTCATCCGGCCGGTCTCGTAGCACTCCTTCGGATTGCATGACCAGGGTTCGTCGTACTACGAAAATCGCACCCACCATGCTGATCGAAACAAACGAGACTGCATAAAAGAAAGTTAGATTGGGCGTTGGAGCATGGACGGCGACTCGTTCCCCGACCACCACGTAGAGCGCAATGCTGACCAGCATCGCAATCTGGATCAGGCGCACGGTTCGGAGTGCTGTCCCCATGGTCTATGATTCTGCACTTATTGTCCTGGTAGTTAAACGATAAAGATAGCCGAGAATCCGCGTTGGTAATGACGCCCGAATCAAGCCTCAGTGCTGGTGCGTCCCCGTACCGGGGCGAACTCGCAGAAAAATCTGGAAAGACACGGGGTTGTCGCCGTACGCGATGTTCAGCGCCCGAGGCTTGGAATAGAAAGTTAAATCAGCCCCAAGGGCCATTTGCCAGAGTCGGTTCTGGACCATATCCCGCGCCCCGCCGAACGTATACCCGCCAATTCGGAAGCTGGGCCGTGCCGGGTCGTCTGGAAACAGCTCGTCCTTATCCACCAGCTCAAGCCGCATCAACGCGTAGTTGCGCGTCTTGAAATTCACCGTGGACTCCAGTAAATAGCTGTTCAGATTGCGGCCATCGAGTTCTTTATGTTTCCGCCCCCAGACCGCAGAGGTCGCCCACGATCCTCGGTCAAACGGGCGCATGTACCCTACCGAAGCCGTCTGCCGGCGCTCGCTGCCCGGTTCGAGCGCTTCCGGATGCTCCAGCCGCCCGTAGCTGTACTGGGCCGTCCAGTTGCGCGACGGAGCCACGCTCAGCCGCGCCGACCAGGAATCCAGCGCCGCGAACTGAATACCGTAGCGCTTCTCGTTGGGCTCGCGGGCATTGAACGCTGACCCTTCGATCTTGACGCGGTCCATGATCAGTCCAGCGGTAACCACGCCAAAGCTGGTGTGAGTCGAATCCTGCAAGTGGTGCGAAAGGGGCGCCATCGGCAACTCCGCCGCCGACGCACGGTGCATGAAGGCCACCGGGCCCAGTGCCGGCTCGCCCGCAGCCCCACCATAGAACAGCCACGACACTTTCTCGCTGATCGGCCGCGTGTAATAGAGCGCAAGCTCGGCGAAAACGTTGTGCGGATGCTGATGGTCCACCAGCGGCTCCCCGTGATACGTTTCGCCCGTCTGAAACAACTGCGGGAACCCCGGATGGGGCGCGGTCAGCGACTCCGCCGAAAACATCTCCCGAAATAAGATTGTCCCGCCTCCGAGCGCATGCTGTTCCATCAGCATCAGCCAGTTCACCGACTCAGCCTTGCCTTCGCCGCGAGCTCCGCCCTGCTGGTTGTAGTCGAGAAAAATTGCGCCGTGAGCCATCACCTCCCAGCTTCCCAGCTTCTTGCTCCACAAATTCGCGGGAGTCGCCGCCGGCTGCCATCCCGTCCCCGACGAGGCGTGAGGAGAGGGCATCCAGTCCGCTGCTGAACTGCCCATGTTCATTCCAGGCATATCGTGCGGGGCTTGGCCCGAATGGTTATGCGCGCTCTGGCCGCCGGGCTGGGAGTCCTGCGCCAGAGCCCCAGAGACCGCCAGGTTCACAGCCATCAACAGAATTACGAACCGCACCGCAACACCTCCGCCGAATAAGGAGAAGACCAACAGAGCGAACAGCGAATGTCCAGGATTTCCAAAGGTGGGTGACCGCGGCCTTCGCAGATACCGCGATCCTTTGCGTCACACTACTGCGCGCGCTAAGACCCGGTAATTTTCACGCGGATGTCTTCCGGCAGCCGTTCCCGGATCTCCTGCGGCAGTTTGTCATGTACCACGCGTGCTCCCAGGCGGGCGGCATCCACCACTGCCATTGGCGCCGGAGTTGCCACGGCCACCACCAGCCAGATGAGCGCGGAAAGGGCGAAGCCGGCCAGCGCAGCGATCTCCAGCCAGAAAGCGTGGCGCGGGCCAAAATGACGGATCACTCCGAAGGCGAGCAGAAACACGGCGGCCGAAACCGAGGCCAGGACGATCAGTGAGATGTCAATGATTCGATGCAGTTGTTGGCGGCTGCGGCAGTGCTCGCACTCCGCAAAGTGAAGCTCATAGTCACCGCGCATCTCTGGGGCCAGGCCGGAGATGTCATACCGCCATCCGGCAAGGATTTTCCCTACGATCGGTTCAGCGCACTGACTCATAAGTTGCTACAGCCGGACCGGTTGCAGGACTTCCGACTGGGTAGCGAGTAGCACTTGATTGCGCCATAACCCCTGGCGCCCGCGCAGCGCCGTTTCTGCCGCCGCCCGGGCGATTTCTGGATGGTTATTCTGCTCGGACAAATGCGCCAGAATTACGTAAGCCGCTCCCCCATCATAGTCGCTGGAGAAGAATTCCGCGAGAGCGTCGTTGGAAAGGTGCCCCACCCGGCTCATCACCCGCTGTTTGACCGACCACGGATAAGGCCCGCCGCGCAGCATCTCCACATCGTGATTGGATTCGATCACCAGCACGTCGCACGAGCGCAGATGGTCACGCACGCTCACCGGCATATAGCCTAGGTCGGTGGCATAGCCAATTTTCACGCCCTCGGTCCGGAACGTGAATCCGACCGGATCCGTTGCGTCGTGCGGAATCGTAAACGGCGTGATTTCGATGTCGCCCACTTGAAAACGGCGCCCCGACGCGAAGTGCTCCGGCTTCGGCAGTTCTGGAATCTTGCCCTCATCGTCACGCATGGCCTTGTTCCACGCGTGGTGCGTCGGTTCGGTAAGGAATACCGGCACATTGAGCTTTGCCGCCAGCCGCTGCAGCCCTGCGACGTGATCGGAATGCTCGTGCGTGATCAGGATCGCCGAGAGTTCCTCCGGACTTTCTCCCAGCGCGCGCAGCCGCTTGAAGGTTTCGCGGCAGGATAGCCCCGCGTCCACCAGGATGCGTGTTGTACTGCTGGCCACCATCGTGCTATTGGCACGGCTGCCGCTGGCCAGCAATGAAACCGACACTGCCATATGTTCGCAGCTTACCCTTTACCGCTGTGGAAACGGGAGGGTTTTTGCTGATCCGGAACCTTTGAACGAACGATTACTTATTGGGAAACAGGTTGTCGACCACGCCCCGGCCCATGGCTCCAGCATAAGCGCCCGCGATCCCCGGCAGGAACGCGAGAAACGACTCGTAGATCTGCGCGCGCATCGGCTTTTGCGACAAGAGGAAATAGGCAAGCCACTCCATAATCGGCACAAAGATCCCGACCAGCAAAACCCAGCGCCACGGCTTCCGCGGCCGCAGCAACCCCATCAGCATGCACGACGCCAGCACGATCATCGCGGTGAACAGCAGGTCGCCCACCTTGATGTCCATCCAGCCGGCAAACATACCGAAGCTGGCGGCCATCAGGTGATAAAGCGAATCTCCGCCCGCCTTTCCCTCCGGAAGAATGCCGCCCCAAGCCGTGGTCATCTATCCATCCTCAAGCAGCCTGCCGCAAAAGTCGAGTGCCGTAGGGCACCGCTTCAGCGATGCCGTAAGTTACCTCTCCCCCACTTTCGGGGGACACCACAATTCGAGAATTATTATCTTCGCGCTAGGAATAGGAATAGAACCCGCGTCCGCTCTTGCGTCCAAGCCAGCCCGCATCCACCATCTTGATCAGCAGCGGACACGGGCGATACTTTGGATCGCCCAAACCGTCCTGCAGCACGCGCATGATGTCGAGACAAACGTCCAGCCCAATGAAGTCCGCCAGCGTCAACGGACCCATCGGATGCGCCATGCCGAGCTTGAAAACCTCATCCACCGCCTGAGCCGTCGCCACGCCCTCCATCACCGCAAACATCGCCTCGTTCAGCAGCGGCATGAGCACCCGATTCGAGACAAAACCAGGTGCATCGTTCACCTCGACGGGCGTCTTTTCCAACTTCACCGCCAGGTCGCGTACCGCCTCGAACGTGCCCTGCGACGTCGCCAGCCCGCGGATGACCTCGACCAGTTTCATCACCGGAACAGGATTGAAAAAGTGCATCCCAATCACTTTGTCGGGACGCTTGGTCAGCGTGGCGATTTTTGTGATCGAAATCGAGGAAGTGTTGGAAGCCAGGATTACATCTGGTCTTGTCAATTGATCGAGGTTACGAAAAATTTCGGCCTTGATCTCAAATCGTTCGGTCGCGGCCTCGATGACCAGTTCGCAATCCGCCAGGTTCTCCCGATCGAGCACCGGCGTGATGCGCCCCAGCGTCGTCGCCTTATCCGCCGCTGTGATCTTGCCTTTCGTAACTTCACGGTCCAGGTTCTTGCCGATCGTGTCCAGCCCGCGATCCAGAAATCGCTGCTCCACGTCGCACAACACAACGTCATAACCGCTACGGGCAAACACATGGGCAATCCCATTGCCCATCGTCCCCGCGCCGATGACACCGACACACTGAATACCCATGATTGCCTTTCTACAAATGGAAACTCAAAAGTTTAGCAGAGTGGACGCCCGCCGCTCACTACTCTCGCCGCGTTTTCTCAACACCATTCCCCAAAGAAAGTTTCGCCAGTTCGCCACTCCACCCAAAACTATTTCCCCTGCAACCCTGGCATCAAATTCCGAACAGCACCGCATCCCACTCACCATGCATTCGGAACGCCCGCGACGCAATGCGGCGATTCCCCAGGAGGACGCGATGTGGCGCACAACGGTGTGGCGTACAACAAGGATGTCAGCATTCGCACTGGCCGTCACGCTGCTGGTCAGCGGATTTGCGCTGGCGCGCGACGATGACGACTACTACCGCCGCGGCGGTCGCGATCAAGCCCGGCAGTACGGATATCAGAAAGGCTTCCAGGATGGCGTCAGCAAAGGCCGCCATGAAGGCCGGGAGCGCGACCCTAACGACTACCTGACGCCCGACTGGCGCCGCGCCACCCACGGCTACAAAGGATGGATGGGCCCGGTAGATTGGTATCAGCGCGGATGTCAGGAGGGCTACAGCAGCGGCTTCCGCTCCGGGTACCAGGAAGTCGCCGGGCCGCGAGGCAGCTATTTTGAAGGCCGCGGCCGACCGAACAACCACGATTGGCGTGGCGGTTACGATGATCGGGGCGGCTACGGAGGCAACATCGCTTACCGCGTCGGCTACGAAGACGGAAGTTCGATGGCACGCGAAGACATTTACAAACGCAAGTCCTACAACCCGAACCCGCGTGGAAGGTTCGGCCACGAAGACCGCGGCTACCACCGCGAGTATGGCAACAAGAACGAGTACAAGGCCGACTACGCGAACGGCTATCGCACCGGATACGAGGCAGTCATGGGCCACCGCTACTAGATCACGGCCCCAAATAAGAAAACGACCGCCGAAACTTCGCGGTCGTTTCCTCTTTCTGGGGAAGATCTACTTTTCCGTGGCGACCTTCAGCCGGGTCTCTGCGCGCTGCAGCGCGTCCTCGGCGCGGTCGTAATCAACCTGTGGATCGTTACTCTTCAATCGCTGTTCGGCCCGTTCTTTCGATTTCTCCGCGCGCGCAACATCGATTTCCTGCGGACGCTCCGCCGCCTCAGCCAGGATCGTCACCTTGTCCGGCAACACTTCTGCAAATCCCCACGCAACCGCCAGGTTGTGCGTTTCGCCGCTCGCGCGATAGCTGATGACTCCCACCGCCAGCTCGGTGATCAGCGGCGCGTGACCAGGCAGAATACCCAGATACCCGTTCATCCCGGGGATCTGCGCCTCTTCCGCCGCTTCCTTCACCATCAGCTTTTCCGGCGTTACGATCTCGAGTTGGAAAGTGTCTGCCATATATATAGCCGTCAGCCACCACGGTATTCCTGATGGCTGGTTCCTACGCTGCCGTTACCTTCATTTTCTCCGCCGTCTCCAGCACTTCTTCAATCGTTCCCTTCATGTAAAACGCCTGCTCGGGAATGTCGTCGTACTTCCCTTCCACGATGCCGCGGAAACCTTTCACCGTGTCGGCGATCTTCACGTAGCGTCCCGGAGTGCCGGTAAACTGCTCGGCCACGAAGAACGGCTGGGAAAGGAACTTCTGGATCTTTCGCGCGCGAGCGACCGTCACCTTCTGGTCTTCGCTCAATTCATCAATGCCAAGAATCGCAATGATGTCCTGCAGGTCCTTATAGGTTTGCAGAGTCTTCTTGACCATCTGCGCCACGTCGTAGTGTTCCTGCCCGACGATACGCGCATCCAGAATGCGTGATGTCGAAGCCAGCGGATCAACTGCGGGATAAATCCCGATCTCCGTCAGCGCGCGAGAGAGCACCGTGGTTGCGTCCAGGTGAGCGAACGTCGTGGCCGGCGCCGGATCGGTAAGATCATCGGCGGGCACGTAAATCGCCTGCACCGAGGTGACCGATCCCTTCTTCGTGGACGTGATGCGCTCCTGGAGTTCGCCCATCTCCGTGGCCAGGTTCGGCTGGTAACCCACGGCGGACGGCATGCGGCCCAGCAGCGCCGAAACTTCCGACCCCGCCTGCGTGAAACGGAAGATGTTGTCAATGAAGAGCAGCGTGTCCGCGCCTTCTTCGTCGCGGAAATACTCAGCGACCGTCAGCCCGGTCAGCGCAACCCGCAGACGCGCTCCGGGCGGCTCGGTCATTTGGCCATAGATCAGCGCGGCTTTCGACTCGTCGGGCTTGCCCGGCTTGATGACTCCCGACTCGCTCATCTCCAGCCACAAATCGTTGCCCTCGCGGGTGCGCTCGCCAACGCCGGCAAACACGGAGAACCCGCCGTGCTGTTTGGCGACGTTGTTGATCAACTCCATGATGACGACCGTCTTGCCGACGCCCGCGCCCCCGAACAGCCCGATCTTGCCGCCTTTCAGGAAGGGCTGAATCAGATCGACAACCTTGACGCCGGTTTCGAACATCTCGGCGGTCGTAGCCTGCTCGTCAAACGCCGGCGCCAGCCGGTGAATCGGCATTGTCTTTGTGTGCGCGATCGGTCCGAGCTTGTCCACGGGTTCTCCGATCACGTTCATCACGCGCCCCAATGTTCCCCGGCCAACCGGGACGGATATTGGCCCGCCCTGGTCGATGGTCTTCATGCCGCGAACCATGCCGTCGGTGGCTTCCATGGCGATGCAGCGCACGCGGCCCTCGCCCAGGTGCTGCTGCACCTCGAGAACCACGTTGATGGGTGAAGGCACCGTGAAGCCGTCGCTGACCACGCGAAGCGCCTGGTAGATGGGAGGCATCGCCCCCTCGACAAACTGCACGTCCACCGCGGGACCTGCAATTTGGATAACGTGTCCAGTATTTTCGGGCATTAGAACCTCAGCTGCTAGCCACTAGCTTCTAGCTAGTAGCGGATCAATAACTTTTCGCATTCAGGGCTTGCTAGAAGCTAGTAGCTAGAAGCTAGCAGCTTCCTTACAACGCTGCCGCGCCGCTCACGATCTCGATAATTTCCTTCGTGATCTTCGCCTGGCGGGCGCGATTCATCACTAGCGTCAGCGAATCGATCATGTCCGACGCATTGTTGGTCGCCGAATCCATGGCAGTCATGCGGGCGGCATGCTCGGCGGCGACCGATTCCAGCAGCGCATGAAAAATCTGAATGCCGATGTACTTCGGCAGAATTTCCCGGAAAAGTTGCTCCGCCGGTTGCTCGTAGATGTAGTCCACCGGCGAGACCGCGATCTTCGCCGCCGCGGCGTCCAGCGCGCTGGTATCGGGCGGGCGGAGGCCCACGCCCGCGGATTTTGCCGCTTCCACCCTCCGCTTGCGTTCCTCCTCCTCAGCTTCCTCAGCCATGCGGACGTCAACCACGCCGATTTCCTTGATGGGCAATAATTGCTCGACAATCAGACGCTGGGCCATAACGGACTTGAACTCGTTATAGAGGATGTAAACGCCATCAATCTCGCAGCGGGAAAAACGCTCCACTACTTGCGCGGCCAACTGGGACGCGAAGCCGTGCTCCACCTTCCCCAGCACTCCTACATGCTCGCCCACGATCTGCACTCGTCCCGCACGCGGCACAGTCTCTTCGCCGGAGAGCCGGGCGTCTCCGCCCATCGCTCCATCGCCAGAAGGTGCTCTCTCCGGCGCCATCGGGTAACGCCGCCGCATGAAATCGCGCCCCTTGCGCCCGATGCACTCCACATCAATATTCTGATCCGGCTTCGACTCGATGAACTTGCTCACAATCTTCAGAATATTGGTATTGAACGCCCCCGCCAGCCCCTTGTCGCCGGTTACAACGATCAGAAGGATGGTTTTCTCAGGCCGCTCCGCCAGCAGCGGATGCCGCGGCTCCCCGGTAATCGGATCGTAGATATCCGCCCGCGCCACCAGCGATTTCAGAACGTTCGTCAGCATCTGCGAATAAGGACGCGCCGCCAGCGCACCCTCCTGCGCGCGCCGCAACTTCGCCGCCGAGACCGTCTTCATGGCCTTGGTAATCTGCCGCGTGTTCACCACGCTGCGGATCCTGCGCCGGATATCGAGTACGCTAGCCATGTACTGAGTTCTCAGTTCCCTGTTTTCAGTTCTCAGCAAGATCTCCTCGTGCCCAGTCCGTACTGAGGACTGAGAACCGAGAACTGAGAACTGCTATTTCGCTACTGCCTGCCGCGCGTCTACAAACTGCTGTTTCGCTTCCTTAATCACTCGCGACATTTCCGCCTTCAGGCTGTCATCGAGAATCTTCTTCTCCATGATCGTGTTCAGCAGCCCGGGATTGGTCATATCCACGTACCTGTAAAGCTCCTTCTCAAAATCCCTCACCGACTCCACCGGCAAGTCGTCGAGCACGCCGCTGGTGCCTGCGAAGATGATCAGAATCTGTTTCGAGAATGGCAACGGCGAGAACTGGTTCTGCTTCAGGAGTTCCACCAGTCGCTTGCCGCGATTCAACTGCTGCTGTGTGGCCTTATCCAGATCGCTGCCGAACTGCGCGAAGGCCGCCAGTTCGCGATACTGCGCCAGTTCCAGTTTCAGGGTTCCGGCAACCTGCCGCATCGCTTTGATCTGCGCGCTGCCGCCCACGCGGCTCACCGACAATCCGACGTTCACTGCCGGGCGTACGCCCTGGTTGAACAAATCGGTCTCAAGGTAGATCTGGCCGTCCGTGATTGAAATCACGTTCGTCGGGATGTACGCCGAAACGTCGCCCGCCTGCGTCTCAATGACCGGCAGCGCGGTCAACGATCCACCACCGTTCTCGTTGCTCAGCTTGGCGGCGCGCTCCAGCAGTCGCGAGTGGAGATAGAACACGTCGCCCGGATACGCCTCGCGTCCCGGTGGACGCCGCAACAGCAGCGAGATTTCGCGGTACGACGCGGCGTGCTTGGAAAGATCGTCGTAAATGCACAGCGCGTGCCGCTTGGTGTCGCGGAAGTATTCGCCCATAGCGCAAGCCGCATAGGGAGAGATGTATTGCATCGGAGCCGGCTCCGATGCCGATGCCGCGACGACGATGGTGTACTCCATCGCACCCGCGTCTTCCAGAATCTTCACCACCTGCGCAATCGACGACCGCTTCTGGCCGATCGCGTTGTAAATACAGATCAGGTTATTGCCCTTGCTGTTGATGATGGTATCCAGGGCAACGGCAGTCTTCCCCGTCTGGCGGTCGCCAATGATCAGTTCGCGCTGGCCGCGGCCGATCGGGATCATCGAGTCGATCGCCTTCAGGCCCGTCGCCATCGGCTCGCGCACCGGCTGGCGATCAATCACGCCCGGCGCGATGCGCTCCAACGCGATGAACTTGTCGGTCGCGATCGGGCCCTTGTCATCAATCGGCTCGCCCAGGGAATTCACCACGCGGCCAATCAGGGCGTCGCCCACCGGCACGCTCATGATGCGACCAGTCCGCTTGACCTCGTCGCCTTCCTTGATCTCGGTGTATTCGCCGAGCAGCACCACGCCCACCTGGTCTTCTTCCAGGTTCATGGCGATCCCGGCGATGCCGTGCGGGAACGAGAGCAGTTCGCCCGCCATCACCTTGTCGAGGCCATACACGCGGGCAATTCCATCGCCCAGCGAGATGACCGTGCCCACTTCGTCGACCGCGATCTTCGATTCGTAGTTATTGATCTGCTCGCGGATTAGCTGCGTAATTTCGTCTGCTTTGATTTGTGCCATATGAAATCAGCTCTTAGCTTCTAGCTCTTAGCCCTTAGCTTCTCAGTGATGCTCCGCTTTCTTGTGCACGACATCCGAACTCATGAGATTCAAGCTAAGAGCCAAAAGCCAACAGCTAATAGCTATCCCTCCACCAACTGCTCCCGAATCCGGGCTAACTGCCCCTTCACCGATCCGTCGTAAATCGTGCTGCCGACCTTCACCACTGCCCCGCCCAGCAGAGAAGCATCCTGTTCGTATCGTGCTCGAACGCGCTTGCCGGTCAACTTTGCGATCTCAGCTTCCAGCAGGCGTTTCTCCGGATCGCCCAGATCGCGCGCGCTCGTCACCTCAGCTTCCGCAAACCCCAGACGGTCGTTCAGTTCCCGTTCGATATTTTTCAGGATGTCGCCAAACAGTGGCAACCGCCGGTTGTCGGTCAGCACCGCAATCAAGTTGCGCACCTGCCGCGACATTCCCTGCCGCTGCGCAATCCCGTCCAACACCGCCCGTTTGCGATCTCCCGGGATGGAAGGGTTCTCCAGAACGCGGCGCAGCGGATCACTTTCGCCAAAGAGCGCCTGGAAATCGCGCAACTCCTGCATCGAGCGGGCGTAATCCAGCTTGCTTCCCACCACCACGTCGGCGAAGGCCCGGGCGTACGTACCCACGACGGATGCCATGGCTAGTCGCCGTCCTTTCCGCCGCTGCCGGGGGAAAGTTGCCCGGCGAAGTTGCGCACCAGCGTCTGGTCGGTGGCAGGGTCTACATGGATCTGCTTGCGAGCCAGGGCAACCGCCAGGTCGGCGGTGTGCGCGGTCAACTCGCGACGCGCCTGCTTGGCCGCCGCCGCAATTTCCTGCTCGGCAGACAGCACCACCTTGCGAATATCTTCTTCCGCAGCCTTGTGAATCCGTGCTTCCTCGGTTTCCGCTTCCTTCTCCGCCGCCGCCTGCATCTGCCCGATCTCCACATCCAGCTTCCGCAGACGATTCTCGATTTCGGCCAGCCGGCGATTTGCCTCGTGGCTGGCGGCACGCGCTTCTTCCAGGGACTTCTGAATAGAGTCGGTGCGATTTTTCAAAGCCTGCGGCACGCTCTTGCGGGCAAACCAGTAAATGAGGAAGGCGATCATTGCGAAGTTCAACCCGATCGCCACCAGGTGCGTCTGATGCACGCTCATCCCGGTGACCCGGGCCAGCCACTGGACCGCGCGAGAATGTTTCAACTCGCCGTGCTCTTCTTCTTCTCCGGCGGCCTCGCGCGACTCCTTCGCAACCTCCGCCCCAATGCTCTTGTCCCGCTCGGGCGCAGCCTGACCTTGCTGTGGAGGCTGTTCCTGCGACCGCGCAGTCGCTTGCAGCGGTGCCATCAGACAAAATGACACTAAAGCTACTACCAGCAACCCCTGGACGATTTCCTTCCCTCTCATCGTCCACCTGCCTGGCTCGGCGCGCTCATCGGCCGCAACACCATCCGTACGATCTCGCTGGCCAGTCGCCCCGCATCCGCCTGAAGCTTTGCCAGCGCTTCCTGTTTGTCGCCTTCGATCGCCACGCGCGCTTCTTTCACCTGGCCCTGCGCTTTGGCTCGAGCTTGCGTCACCGCTTCTGACCGGGCCTGGGTGGCCTGCTGCCGGCGTGCTTCCTGATTCTTGAATACTTTCAGCCGTGCTTCTCTGAGCCGCTGCTCATATTCCGCGGTCCGAGCTTCGGCGGCCGCGATATCGGCGCGCGCCTTCTCCATCGCGCCCTCGGTCCGGTTGCGGCGTTCCGCCAGAACCCGCATCAGCGGCTTGTGGACAAGAAACGTGTACAAACCGCAAAGCAACGCCAGCAGGATGACCGTGGGGACGGCTCCGAGCAGTAATTCCCCAAGTTGTCGGAGCGTCTGATCCATTATTCAGCTGATCTAATTGGGAGAATAGCGGCTTCTAAAACCATTAAAATTAACATTCTGGCGACGACAGTGTCAATGCCGCCGCGCTCGGGAGCGTCGCGCGCCGCGTGCCATCTCGGGAACGCGAAGTTGTTCTTGACAAGCCGACCGGAAGGTCTACGATGAAGCCATCACCTCCGATCCGTTTCAGGATCGAATGGGCCGATAGCCAAGGAAACGTCACCGCTTCTTGGCTGGCGGCCCATTTAAGTTTTCCGCGGTTTCTTGTCTCGCTTCCCGAAGGCTTCCCCACCAGCCACCCAAGATGATGCCGCCTCGCCTGTTCTGAAACAATCTCTACGCGGCGCACACTTTCACCGCTCCGTTTTTTTTGAGCCGTGATCCATCGATGCAGATCTCACTCTTCATTTCATCGTGCAGAAGTTACGCTCCGTTGACAAATCTTTGACAAGTTGACGCGCCAACAACCGTAGTGTGAATACCGTCGTAGCTGTGAGGCAGATCCGGACCGGGCAACGCCCTCCGCGTGATCTCCCAGGAGGTTTTGCATGTTTCATCAAAATCAGAAGCGCGCCGCCGCGCTTGTATTCACCATGCTGCTGGCTGCCAGCAGCGCGCTCGCTCAACACTACACACGAACCGATTTGACCACCGACAACTCCAGCGTCTCTCCCGCGCCGAACATTGACGCCAACCTCGTGAATGCCTGGGGCCTGTCACGATCCTCCGGTTCCCCCTGGTGGATCTCAGACAATGGCACAGGTCTTTCCACTCTCTACGACGCCACCGGCCTTGCCCAGTCGCTGGTGGTCACGATTCCGCTGCCCAACGGTCAGACCGGCACAGCCAAACCAACCGGAACTGTCTTTAACTACAGCAGCAGCTTCGAGGTCGCACCCGCCGCGAAGTCAGTTTTCCTGTTCGTTACCGAGGATGGCACCATCTCAGGCTGGAATCCGAATGTGAATCTGAACAGTGCCGTGGTCAAGGTGGACCACTCCAAGACCGGCGCCATCTACAAGGGTTGTGCGATCGGCACAATTCCCGGTGGTGTGCGCCTCTACGTGGCCAATTTCGCCAGCGGCCAGGTGGAAGTGTACGACGGCAAATTTCACCAGGTCACACAGACCGCGGATTTCCAGGACTCCCGGCTGCCGAAAAACTATGCACCCTTCGGGATTCAGAATGTGGGCGGCAATATCGTGGTTACATTCGCCCGCCGCACCCCCGGCGCTGGTGACGAGGACCACGGACCCGGATTAGGCTATGTCGACGTCTTCGACCTTCAGGGAAATCTACTGCTCCGGCTTCAGCATGGCAGCTTCCTCAATGCGCCCTGGGGCATCGCCCTGGCGCCCGGAGACTTCGGGACATTCAGCCACCGCCTGCTGATCGGAAACTTCGGCGACGGACTGATCCATGCCTTCAACGCGGTCAGCGGCAAGCTCGAGGGCACCGTGCAGGATGCCAACGGCGCACCGTTGTGGATTGACGGCCTGTGGGCCCTGAGTTTCGCCGCCGATAACGCTAAATCGGGTCTGGCGAACGAACTCTATTTCACCGCCGGTCCGAACGATGAGAACGACGGCGTTTTCGGCAAGCTTACTGCAGTGAGCACCGACCAACGGGGCAATTCCGAGTAGCCTGGAATGGTCTGGCCAGGTCAACCTCTCTCCGACCTGGCTGGACCACTTTTTCCCCCGCCTTAGAACTCTTCCCCGTCCCCGTACGCTTCAGCGAGCAGAGCTGGCGCGCGTCCTGGGATTGCGATTCGCCAGCACCCCAAAAGAAAAGCGGCGGGAACTCGCCTTCGAGTCTCCGCCGCCCAATGCTGATATTCGCTGCCGGTGCTTACGCCGAAACCGACTGTTCGGCCAGCAATCGTGCGATCTTCTCCAGCACGAACTGCATGCTGGTGTTGGCGTCGATGGTCGCGTCCACTTCGTGATGATGTCCGGCGGCCATGACCAGCACCTTGGTCCCCTCGTGCGACTTTTTCACCATGTAGGGCAAATGGTGACGGTCGTCCTTGCTCAGCGTCGAGCCGAGAATGACCAGGTCGAAGGCATCTCGGCGCAGGACTTCCATAACGCCTTGACGGCCAATTGCAGGCGTGACGTGGTGTCCGGCCTTCTTCATTTCCGCCGCCTGCGCGGCGAGCACCTGCTCATCGTCTTCCCCATACAGAATCTTGATCGTCGCTTTGGAACTGGTTGCGGGCAAAGTGGGTCTCCTGTGACTCCACTCGGAGCTTAGCAACTTGGAAGGCCGGTTCCGAGGTCACGGAAGATCAGGTCCAGCCGGGTAAAACCGGGCATCAGCCCTTGGATTTGCGCTCGCGACGGCCTTCAGACCGTCACCGCGGTGCGCGCCCTTCCCGGGCCGGTCCGGAGCTCTTCGTCACTCCTCCCTGTGACCCAACCCATAACCCCCAGGTGACGAAGCTCACAGCCATCCGGAAGGGCCTGCTGTATCTACGAGAGGGCGGCCCGCGCAACCTTATGAATGCCCTCAAAGATGCAGGACACCTCTTCCGGCTGGCAGCCGTCTTCCTGATTGGCATCCTCGCGTTTCTTGGCATCCGCGGCTTTCTGGTTCCGCGCAGTTTTGGACAGTACGGCCACTACCGCGGGGACGCTCTGGCCGATCTCGCCGCCCGCCCCATCAACTATGCCGGCCACCAGGCTTGCGAAACCTGCCACTCCGACGTTCTCGACAAGAAAAAAGACGGCCGGCACGCGCACGTGAACTGTGAAGCCTGCCACGGACCACTGGCAAAACACGCCGACGATCCCGCCTCCGTGCAGCCTCCCAAACTCGACACCGCCGTCCTCTGTGTCCGTTGCCATGAGGCCAATGCCGCCAAGCCACGGAGTTTCCCGCAGGTCGCGTCCGCCGACCACTCCTCCGGTCTCCCCTGCGACACCTGCCACCAGCCGCACAGTCCGGCCATCACCGCGGAAGGCCCGAAATGAACGTCACCCGGCGCCATCTCTTGCTTCTGTTGCCCGCCGCCGGCCTCGCCTGGCAACACGTCCTTGCCGGAACCCCGGAATCCTCCCCCAACTACAAGCTGACCGAGCATTGGTGGGGCATGCTGATCGATCTCCCCAAGTGCATCGGCTGCGGCAACTGTGTGCGCGCTTGCCAGGCCGAAAACGACGTCCCCGACGGATACTTCCGCACCTGGATCGAGCGCTACCACGTCACTGACTACGACATCGAAAATCCCGTCGTGGATTCGCCTGATGGCGGCAAGAAGGGGTTTCCGCCTGCGAAAGAAGCCGGCGGAAAGAATTTCTTCGTTCCCAAACTGTGTAACCACTGCGCGGATTCACCCTGCACGCAGGTCTGTCCCGTGGGCGCGACTTTCATCGGCCCCGATGGCGTTGTTCTGGTGGACAAGCAATATTGTCTCGGCTGCCGCTACTGCGTACAGGCCTGCCCCTACGGATGCCGCTTCATCAATCCGAAAGCCCAGACTGCCGAAAAATGCACTCTTTGCTATCACCGGATTACGAAAGGCCTCACCACCGCCTGTTGCGAATCGTGTCCGACCGGCGCGCGGCAACTCGCTGACCTCAAAAATCCCAACGATCCCATTCACGAGTTTCTGAAGACCCACAGTGTGCAGGTCTTGAAACCCTCAATGGCGACTCACGCGAAAGTTTTCTACAACGGCCTGGATGGCTCGGTGCGATAGGCACGGCGCGATAAGGAGAAGGGTATGCCCGGCGTTGAAGGCTTCATGTATCCGAACGAAGTTGAGCTTCAATGGAGCGTACTGATCGTCCTGTACCCGTTCCTCACCGGGCTGGTAGCCGGCGCGTTCATTCTGGCGTCGCTGGAACGGGTTTTCAATGTGAAGTCGGTGAAGCCCACCTACCGGCTGGCGCTGCTGACGGCTCTCGCCTTCCTGCTGGTCGCACCTCTGCCCCTGCAACTCCACCTCGGCCATCCCGAGCGCTCCTACGAAATGTATCTGACGCCGCACCGCTCCTCGGCCATGGCCATGTTCGGGTTTGTCTACCTGTGGTACCTGATGGCCGTCCTGGTGTTGGAAATCTGGCTTGATTACCGCCGCGACATCGTCCTTCTATCCCAATCCACCACCGGCTGGACGCGCTGGATTTACCGGGCCATGACGCTCGGCTCCAGCAACCTCAGCGAGCGCGCCCTGCACATCGACGAACGGGTCGGCTACCTGATCACGGTGATCGGCATCCCTTCCGCCTTCCTCCTCCACGGATACGTCGGATTTATTTTCGGCTCGGTGAAGGCCAACCCGTGGTGGTCGACACCGTTGATGCCGGTAGTGTTTATTTTTTCAGCCATGGTCTCCGGAATCGCCGCCGTCATGCTCCTCTACATGCTGATGATGCGAGCCCGCAAGCAGACCATCGAAATGTCCTGCGTGGACACGATTGCGCGCTACCTCTTCTACACCTTCATCATCGATTTCAGTCTTGAGATGCTCGACCTCATCCACCGCATTTACGAGGCGGGCGAATCCTTCCGCAGCCTCGACTTCATAGTTCATACCAAGCTCTACCTGTCCCACATCGTGGTCCAGATTATCCTCGGCACGGTGACTCCCATCGCGCTGCTCGCTCTGACCCAGGTGCTGAGCCTGTCGGACATCGCTCGCAAACGTATT
>Ga0182021_10003378_pt1 | contig 18773 bp, 28 predicted proteins | sample 612E3MmetaG_FD_120493 | JGI IMG/M metagenome (GOLD analysis project Ga0182021, IMG submission 120493) | Permafrost microbial communities from Stordalen Mire, Sweden - 612E3M metaG (Illumina Assembly) | ecosystem: Environmental > Terrestrial > Soil > Wetlands > Permafrost | place: Sweden... | reverse complement strand
CGGGCACGTCGTCAATGAAGCCGTTCTGGGCCACCCAGAGAACCGCGACCTGCACGTCCACCGGGATGGGGTTGTAAGGCGGCTGCTTGAAGATTTCCATGATGCGCTTGCCGCGCTCGATCTGGCCTTGCGTCTTGGCATCCAGGTCGGACCCGAATTGCGCAAACGCCGCCAGCTCGCGGAATTGGGCGAGGTCGCCTTTGAGGCGGCCGGCGACCTGCTTCATCGCCTTGACCTGCGCAGCAGATCCGACGCGCGAGACTGAGATGCCGACCGAAACGGCGGGGCGCACGCCCTGGTAAAACAGGTCCGTCTCCAGGAAAATCTGGCCGTCGGTGATCGAGATGACGTTGGTCGGGATGTAAGCCGAGACGTCCCCCGCCTGGGTCTCGATGATCGGGAGGGCCGTCAGCGACCCGTTGCCGAATTTCTCGCTCACCCGCGCAGCCCGCTCCAGCAAGCGGCTGTGGAGGTAAAAGACATCGCCCGGATAAGCCTCGCGGCCCGACGGGCGCTTGAGCACCAGCGAGACCTGGCGATAGGCCACCGCGTGCTTGGACAAGTCGTCGTAAATGATCAGCGCGTCCATGCCGTTGTCCATGAACCACTCGCCCATCGCGCAGCCGGCAAACGGCGCGAGGTACTGGTTGGTGGCGGAGTCGGAGGCTGAAGCCACAACGATGATCGTGTAGGGCAGCGCGCCCGCCTCTTCGAGAACGCGGATGACGTTGGCGACATTCGATTGCTTCTGGCCGATGGCGACATAGATCGAGTAAAGCGGGCGGTAGGTCTTGTCGCCCGCGTCCTGGGCGGCCTTATTCAGGTGCGCATTGCTGATAATGGTGTCAATACTCAGGGTCGTCTTGCCCGTCGAACGGTCGCCGATAATCAGTTCGCGCTGGCCGCGGCCAATCGGGATCATGGCGTCAATCGCCATAATGCCCGTCTGCACCGGCTGGCTGACTGACTTGCGGCGGATGATGCCGGGCGCAATCTTCTCCACCGGGTACGTCCTGTCGGTCTGGATCGGCCCCTTGTCATCCACCGGCTCACCCAAGGTGTTAACGGCGCGCCCCAGCAACCCCATGCCGACGGGCACTTGAAGCACTTTGCCGGTGGTGCGCACCTCCCGGCCCTCTTTGATGCCGGTATAATCGCCCAGGATAATCGCTCCGACCTCGGTCTCTTCCAGGTTTAGCACCAGGCCCGTGACGCCGTCGCCGAAATCCAGCATCTCGTTGTACATCGCGTCGGCGAGGCCTTCCACCTTCGCCACACCGTCGCCGATTTCGCGCACGATGCCGACGTTCTGCTTCATCACCGAAATCTTCACTCCGGCGATCCGGCTCTCAATTTCCTGCAGTATTGAACTCATAGCTCGTTATCGAAACACCAAAGGGGTCTATAGACTGGCGGCCAGGTCGGCCAACCGGGCCCGGATGCTGCCGTCGAACACGTCGCTGCCGACCTGCACGCGCAGACCGCCAATCAGGCCGGGATTCTGGGCGAAGGCGAAAATCAAGCCTTCGCCATAGCGGCGCGTGAGATTCGTCTTGATCGCCGCTTGTTGCGCCTCGGCCAACGGCACCGGGCTCTCGACGCGCGCCGTGCGGCGGTCGAGGTCCAGCTTCACCAGCCGCTGAAAATGGGAGAGAATGGCGACGTAGCCGCGCGGCTTGGCCGCAATCACCTGCTGCACGATCTGTCGCACCTTGGCTTCGTCCAGCACGTCCTTGGGGCGGCAGGCATGGAACAACTCCTTCGCGTCGCGGCGGGCTCGTTTGGAAATCTTCACTAGGCGGCCAGTTCGCGGTTCGTCTGTTCGGCCAGACGTTTCTGGTCGTCCAGCGTCAGCACCTTGCCCGTCACTTTCGCCGTCGTCTCGACCACGAGCCGGCCGACTTCGCGGCGCAGGTCGGCCAGCATCCGGACCTGCTCGGCCCGGGTAGCTTGCTGCGCCTTGTCCACGATGGATTGCGCGGCGGCAATGGCCTTCTGCGTTTCCTGCTCCTGCACCTTGGTCGCGGCAGCTCGGGCTTCCTCGATCATCTTGCTGGCTTCCTGGCCGGCCTGCACCATGATCTCGTGTGCCTTGGTCTGGGCGCTGGCCAGCTCCCGCTTGATCTTCTCGGCGTTCTCCAGGCTCTCCTGGATGCGTTTCTTGCGCTCTTCGAGCACCGCCAGGATGGGCTTGTAGGCGTAACGCTGGAGCAGGAACGCCACAATGCCAAAGCTGACGCATTGCGCGGCGAAATGCGGCAGGTCCACCCCGAACCGCACGGCCGTGTCCTGCGCCATCTGGCTGAAGTCGCTGCCGATACTTCCAAATAAAATGGGCGATTGCATAGTCTTGAGCACCAAAAGCCGGGCGCGGAGCCGGTCAGGCTCCGCGCCAGCGGCTTACTTCCCTACCAGGAAGATGGCGTAGAACACGATGGCTTCCGCGAAAGCGATCGCGAGGATCGCCTGCACCAGGATCTTGGTCGAAGCGCCGGGATTTCTCCCCACCGCCTCGGACGCCTTCATGCCGATGAATCCCACGCCGATGGCCGCGCCGAGCGCCGCCAAACCGACGTGCAGATTGCCCGTCAACTCCGCTAACATAGGCATTAACATAACTGTAGTTACCTTTCTCTTGCTCAGCGGCCCCCGCGATTGAACACGGTCAAGCCGCTGAAATTGCTAACTCAATGGGCCACTCCTCCCGGTTCTTCCTCGTGCCGGCAGATCAGCATCGTGAACACGGCTGTCAGCAGCATGAACACCAGGGCCTGTACAATCCCCACCAGCAGCTCCATGAAATAAAACGGCACCGGCAGCAGCCAGCCAAAGCCGGGGACCAGCCTGGACATCGCCTCTAGCATGTTCTCGCCGGCAAAGATGTTGCCGTAGAGACGAAAGCTGAGCGAAATGGGGCGGAACAGGATCGAGAGCACCTCCAGGAACCCGACCAGGAAGAACACGATAATCATCAGGAACTTCAACACCCCGGTGGTATCGCCTTTGGGGCCGAACAGATCCAGAAAGACGCCTTTGACGCCAACGGATTGCACGGCCCAAACAATCCAGCAGCCGAAGAAAATCATGGACATGGCGAACGTCATGTTCAGGTCCGCGTTGCCGCCGCGCAGCAGCGGGTTGGTGACCTCAAAGCCCTGCGGCGTGCGATGGCCCCAGCCGATGGTTCCGACCCCCGGAATGAGCCCAAACCAATTCGTGAACAGAATAAAGATGAACACCGTCGCAAAAAACCAGAAGGTCTTCTTGACCAGCTCCGGCCCGATGATGCCCTCCAGGAAGTCGTGCAACGTCTCCACCAGCCATTCCCAGAAGTTCTGCGCGCCGTCGGGGACAAGCTGTATCTTTCGCGTGGCGTAGCGCGTTAACAGAATGAGGCCGACCGCGACAGTCCAGGTCACCACCATTGAATTCGTGATGAACGAAGAGCCGGTGCGGCCGCTCTTGAGCGCGTTAGGGGTCAGCCCATGCTCTTCATGCTTTGCCGCTCCAGAGGGGGAGGAGGCTTCGGTGGACACACCCGGTCCGGCCGATTCGGCGCCCAAACCAAAGCATGGCGCGCCTGCCAACAGCAGCCAAAGCAATATGATTCTGATTACTCGCATTCTCGATAAAACCTGCGTCAAGGGACACCCGGTGCCCTCGGTTCTAAAACCGACATTCAGCCGGAAGCCCGGGGACATTGCCCCAGCGTCAAGGCTATTACAAGTGTTTTTTGGAGAAAAATGTACCGCGGAGCGTGCTATGGTCCGCCGCGGGGCCAGAAGCGGATCCAGAAGCGCTGCGGCGATTGAATGAGGATCTCGCGCAGGAGATCCTCCATGCTGGCTGCTTCAGGTTCGTGGAGCCGGCGCGCCAAGGTGAGGGTTACCGTGAAAGCCAGCGCCGCGGCGGCGAAAAAGACGGAGTAGTGGTTCCAGGCCAGGCCGAGCCACACCGGCGAGCGCGCGCCGACGGCATCAATGAGCAGGCCCCAGCCGATGGGCGCCAGGCCGAGGGCGACGTTGCCGATGGTCGAGTAGATGGCGAAGAAGTGGTTGCGGCCCATGACGGGAATGATGGCCATAGCCAGTCGCGTGGTGGCCATCTGAATCAACGCGGCCAGCAGGCCCATCAGGAATTGCAGTATCAGGACGAGAGACAGTTTCACCGGAAAGACGCCGCCGGAAAGGGAAACCCATCCCGCCAGGACGGCCAGCCAGCCTGCAAAACAAAACGTCAGCACCGGCTTGCTGCCCAGCCGATCCAGCCGCGAGCCCAGAAACCAAAGGCTGCTCAGTCCGCCCAAAAAAGCCGTCGAGTTGACGAGCAGAATTTTGCTTTCGGACATGCCCGTTTCGGCCTTGAGGAAAGCGACGGTGAAGGCGGTCATTCCGCCATAAGAGATGGAATAGCCGACCAGGGCGCGGAGCAGCTTCTTGAACGGCCCGTAGCGGATCATTTCGAGCCAGGGCACGCCGGTTTTGGAAGCGCGGACTTCTTCCGGCATCTCGGCATCCGGGATGCGTTTGAGGAAACTCAGGCTGACGGCGCCCATGACGGCGCTGAAGGCGAACAAAACGGCGAACTGCCAGGAGCGCGGGTCGCCGGCGAGGCAACCGGCGGCGAGGAGGAAGGTGATGAAACTGGCGAGGCTCTGGACGGCGGCATCGCGCGCGAGGTATTTGCCCCGCAACGGAGCCGGGACCAGGGCCGTGATCCACGGCAGCCACGCGCAACTGGAGATGCCGCGTGAGAGATTGAAGCAGAACAGCAGCATGAGCATCAGCGCCAGGCGGCTCTCGGCCTTGAGGAAAATGCCGGTCAGGGGAACCAGCGCCATGGCAAAGATGAACATGACCCGCGTGCCCCAGCCCGCGAATACGAAGCGTTTGAAGCCAAGACGGGGGATGTAATTGGCCGCGGGGATTTGAAAGATGACCAGCAGCGGCATCATGCCGGCGATGATGCCAAGGACAGTGGCGCTGGCGCCGAGCGTCTTGGCGTAGAGCACCATCGGACTGCTGAGCACGATTTGGTAGGAAAAGGCGTTGAAGGTGGAGAACAGGTAGGCGTTGTGGAGCCCGGGCGGAAAGGAAGGTGTTTCGCCTCCTGAGCGGCTCAAACTATCTGTGCGCTTTTCCCTCACGCTGTGAACGTCCAATCCTTCCATTCAACCGGCCAAACTCGCAAGCATTCCATGATGGAAAGCAACCAGCCCTTAGCCTGTTGGCGGGTCTGGATCAGGAAGTGCCGGTTGACTGGGGGCAGGCCGTATTGGGCCATATCGAGCTCGGAGATTCTCTTCCATCAACTCTCAGGCGCCGAAATGGAGATTCGCTTAGCCGGGCTGGACAAGGTTATGTGGACCGCTCTGCCTTACCTGGTGATCAGGCAAGGCAATTGCTAAGCCTGTGTTTCGTTGTCGCTGCCAGGGGCGGCGGTTATTTTCCGAGGCCGTGCAATTTCGCCAGGGCCTGGCGGGGCACGTCGAAGCCGTTGCCGTCGGGGCCTCCCATTTCGACAATGTACCATCGGGTGCCGCAAGCGGTCTCGCACAGGCGAAAGACTTCCCTGTAATACTCGCTGTCGAAAGTCCTCTCCTCATGCTCCTTGATGTGGATTGTCCGGGTTCGGCCGGGGAATTCCTTGAGCATGGCGACCGGATCGCCACCGCCCGCCAGGCAGTTGCCGACGTCCATCTGCATGTTGACCTCGGGCTGGGTGCGGCTGAAAAGAACCTCCCAGGCGAACCGGCCGTCAACCTTCGCGAAATCAAACGGGTGCGCGTGATAGCCGACCGTCATTTTGTGGGGTCGGCATTGCGCCGCCGCCTGGTTCAAGAGGGTAGCCAACTCGGAGATCGTGGCCTCCGAACCCATTTTCTCCTTCGCCGCTGCGACGTTAAGATACTCATTGCCGAGCATCCGATTGTTCTCGATTGTGTGCTTCAGGTTGTCCCCGGAAAGCGCCTTCAGTTCCAGGTGCATACCGCAGCACTTCAGGCCGTTGTCATCGAGCAGTTTGCGCAATTCCGCCGCCGAATATTGCTGGTAAACCTTCGGTGTGCCGCCATAGCCCCAGAACTCGACTCCCTGGTAGCCCAGTTGACCGAGGGTTTTCAGCGTGCCCGGCACATCGCGGGCGAATTCGCCGCGCACGGTGTAAAGCTGGAAGCCTATCGGGATCGTCTTCGCCTTCCCGGCGGCAAAGGAAAGTGCGCGGCTCAAGGTCATGCCCAGGGCGCAGCCAAAGGTCGATTTAATGAATTGACGACGTGTGGTTTGCATAAAGAATGATCGCTTAGCATGCTTGGCTGGAAACCGCAACGGTTCTGGTGGCTGGTTTCCCAGACAGGGGCCCATTTGGCGCTGCCCCGCCGCCGAAAACGGGCGGTGAGGAGAATTCGATCCCGGAGTGGGTTACTTGGCGGCTTCGGCCTTGAACTCAGCTTTTTCGCCTTTGGCTTCGACGGGTTTGGCTTCTTCGGCGGGCTTCTTTTCCACCGGAGTCTCGGGAGCCATCCCGTAATCTACCCATTCGAGGATAGCCCTTTGGGCGGCATCGCCCGCCCGCTGCTCGAGGCGGATGATGCGGGTGTAACCGCCGCGCCGCTCTTTGTGCGCCGGCGCGATTTCGTTGAAAAGGACTTTCACCGCGTCCTCCTGGTGGAGGCGCGCCGCGGCGAGGCGGCGATCATGAATCGTGCCACGCTTGCCCAGGGTGACCATCTTCTCCGCCACCGACCGGGCGGCCTTGGCTTTGGCGAGGGTGGTGGTGACGCGCTTGTGTTCAATCAGGCTGCAAACCAGGTTGGCGAGCATCGCATTCCGGTGCTGCCCGGTGCGGCCCAACTTGGCGGTTCGCTTAAGGTGTCGCATAAATGATAACTGCTTTTCGTGATCAGTGATCGGTGACCGGGAGCAAGAAGCCGCCTCGAAGCACCGTTCCACCCCCGCTAATGGGTGGTAATCGCGGCTGGGGTTTCTTCTTTGGGCATTTCGAGCAGGTCCGGCTCGAAGGTCATACCCAGGGTCAAGCCCAGCCCGGCCAGTTTTTCTTTGATCTCGTTGAGGGATTTCTTGCCGAAGTTGCGATACTTGAGCATCTCCTGCTCGGTCTTCATCGCGAGCTGGCCAACGGTCGTGATGTTCGCGTTGTTCAGGCAGTTGGCGGCGCGGACGCTGAGCTCGATTTCGTTGACGCTCATGTTGAGCAGCTTCTTGTGCTTGGTTTTCTCCTCGTCCTGCTTGTCCACCACTTCTTCGAACTCGACGGCGTTCTTGTCATAGCCAACAAAGGCGTCGAGGTGGTGCTGGAGAATAGCCGAAGCCTGCGTCAGGGCGTCATCGGGCGAAATGCGTCCGTCGGTCCAGATTTCCAGGATCAAGCGGTCGTAGTCGGTGCGCTGGCCGACCCGGGCGTTCTCGACGCCGTAACGAACGCGGGTGACCGGGGAGAAGAGCGAGTCAATCGCGATGACACCGATCGGCTGGTTGGGCTTCTTGTTCTCGTCGCCCGGGAGGAAGCCACGGCCGACTTTGACTTCGATCTCCATCTCGAACTTCTTCTTCTTGTCGAGCGTGCAGATATGCTGGGTGGGATTGACCAGTTCGAGATTCTGATTGAGCTGAATGTCGGCGGCGGTAATTGCGCCCTCTCTGTTAACCGAGAGCATCACGGTCTGCGGATCGCGCGTGTGGGCCTTGAGAAGAATCTTTTTGAGATTCAGGACGATGTCGGTGACGTCTTCCACGACGCCCTCAATGGTGGTGAACTCGTGCATCGTGCCCTCAATCTTGATGGAAGCAATGGCGGCGCCTTCCAGCGAGGAGAGGAGCACGCGGCGGAGAGAGTTGCCAATGGTATAGCCGTAACCGGTTTCAAAAGGCTCGGCGACAAACTTGGCGTAGGTTTCAGTGGCGGTTGTGTCCTCTTTGATCAACCGCTTGGGCATTTCGAAGCGTCCTAGTCGTACTGGCATATTTTCCTTTCAACAATTTTAATCTGGCCCCCCGGCAATTATTCCCGCGGCCCGGGAGAGCCCGTATAATTGTTCTGGATTGATGGGTGAATGAACCGGTGGATCAAGGAATCAAGGGAATGACAGGTTAATGGCTTCATGAATGGCCGCTCAGGCGTCACCACCGATGCCATGCCCCAACAAACCCGCAATCTAATAATCCAACTATTCAACATTTCATCCTCCGTGGTTCTTGCTAGCGGGAATAAAACTCGACTACGGCCTGCTCGTTGGCGATGGGCTGGATCTCCTCGCGCGTCGGAATGCGCATCACAACGCCTTTGAGGGCCTCTTTGTTCAGCGAAAGCCAGTCGGGCACAGCGCGGCTGGCGGCCGATTCCAGGTTCTTGGTGGCCAATTGCCGCGCCGCATTGGAATTCTTGATTTCGATCACGTCGTTCACCTTGAGGCCGAAGGACGGGATGTTGACCTTGCGGCCGTTCACCCGGACGTGGCCGTGAGCGACCAACTGGCGGGCGGCCGCGCGCGTGTTGGCGAAACCGAGATGGTAGGCCACGTTGTCCAGGCGCGTTTCGAGGATTTGCAGCATCTGTTCGCCGGTGACCCCGCGGCGCTTCAGAGCGCGCTCATAGACGCCCCGGAACTGGCGTTCCAGCAAACCGTAATAATACCGGAGCTTTTGCTTCTCGATCAAACCCAGACCGTAATCAGTGTGCTTGCGGCGGGACTTGGGACCGTGCACGCCGGGACCATAATTGCGGCGCTCGAGATATTTCGACGGACCGAAGATCGGAACGCCGAAGCGGCGGCTGATGCGAACGCGAGGACCTGTGTAACGAGCCATGCTTAAGGTGTGTTGTTGTGAGTTGCGAGTTGCAGGGTTAGACGCGGCGCTTCTTGCGCGGGCGGCAACCGTTGTGCGGCACCGGCGTAACGTCTTTGATCATGGTAATCTCCAATCCAATCGCCTGGAAGGCGCGAATGGCCGATTCCCGGCCGGAGCCAGGGCCCTTGACGCGCACTTCCACTTCCCGCATGCCGTGCGACATCGCCTGGCGGGCGGCATCTTGAGCAACTTGCTGCGCCGCGTAGGCCGTGCTCTTGCGGGAACCTTTGAACCCGACCCGGCCGGCGCTGGACCACCCGATGACATGCCCCTGCATGTCCGTGATGCTGACGATCGTGTTGTTGAAGGTGGCCAGGATATTAGCCACGCCGATGATAATGTTCTTGGCGCCCTTGGCCTTAACGATCTTCTTGCCCGCCATGTCATCCGCGAGCAACTCCGCGGCTGTAGGAGCCGCCACCGCAGCGACCGGGACCGCGCCTTCGGCCGGTTTGGGCGCTTCGGCAGCGGGCGCGGCGCCTTCGGCAGCCGGAGCCGCGGCCTTTTTAGGGCCTTTGGCCAGATGGGGCTCGCCCGCGGGCTTGCCTTCCGGCTTGCCGGCGGCAGCTTCCGGTTTTCCCTCGGGTTTGCCCTCCTTCTTGTGATCGGGTTTCTTCTTAATCTCGTCAGCCATAGGACTTATAAAACTTGCAGAACTTGCCAAACAGAATCAGTGGATGCCGGTCTTCGCGGCCGGGTTGCGAACCACGCCGACCGTCTTGCGCGGGCCTTTGCGCGTCCGGGCGTTGGTTTGAGTGCGCTGACCGCGCACGGGCAGGCCCCGCAGATGGCGGATGCCGCGATAACACTTGATGCCCTGCAACCGCTTGAGGTTCATGCCAATCTCGCGGCGCAGGTCGCCTTCGATGACGTATTTGCCGTCCTGAATCGCATGCACAATCTGCGAGAGCTGTTGTTCGGTCAAATCCTTGGCCCGAACGGCCGGGTCAATTTTGGCCTTGGCCAGGATGACCTTCGAGTTGCTGGGGCCGATGCCGTAAATGTAGCGCAGAGCGATGTCAATGCGCTTGTTCGGCGGAACTTCTACACCAATGATACGGGCCATAGGTTCGTTAAATCAGTTACACGGTTAAATGAGTTTCATGGACGCCGCGGATCACCCCTGCCGCTGTTTGTGGCGGGCGTTGGTGCAGATGACACGAATGACGCCTTTGCGTTTGATAATCTTGCAATTCTCGCAAAGCTTCTTAACAGATGCGCGAACTTTCATATTAAATCGTCTGTTTTTCCAGAATGATGCGCCCGGCCGACAAGTCGTAAGGCGACAGTTCCAACCGGACTTTGTCCCCCGGCGCCAGCCCCGCAAAGCGCGCTTGGGCTTTGCCGGCCACAAACGCCACGAGCCGATGGCCATTGGCCAGTTCCACCCGATACAACTTGTTCGACAGAACTTCCACTACGGCACCTTCAGCTTCGAGGGCACTTTCTCGGGCCATGTCAAAATCTCCGGCTTGGACTCCGTGATCAAGACCGTATGCTCAAAATGAGCCGATAGTGAACCATCTTGAGTGACCACTGTCCAGCCGTCATTCAAGATTTTCACGTTCGGCGAGCCGGCGTTGACCATCGGCTCAATGGCGATCGTCATCCCCGGCCGCAACTTCGGCGAAGCCTTCCCGTCCACGAAATTCGGCACCTGCGGCTCTTCGTGCATCGTCCGCCCGACGCCGTGTCCCACAAATTCCCGGACAACGCTGAAACCGTTGCCTTCCACATAGTTCTGTATCGCCCGCGAAATATCAACCACTCGCCCGCCCGGCACGGCCTGGGCAATGCCTTCATACAACGCCTTTTCCGAAACATCCATCAGCTTCTGGGCCAGCACCCCACAGCCGCCCACGGCCACCGTCCGGGCCGTATCACCGATAAACCCGCTGTAAATCACTCCGACGTCCAGACTGACAACGTCTCCGAAGCGCAACTGCCGTGAGCCGGCCAAGCCGTGCACCACCTGCTCGTTGACGGAGATGCACATCTGGCACGGATACTTCCGGTAACCCAGAAACGCGCTCTTGGCGCCGTAATGCTTCATCCGCGCCCCGGCAAACTCGTCCACTTGCTTCGTCGTCACCCCAGGCTGGATGAACGCCGCAACCTCGTTGAGCACCGTGCCGGCCACAGCGCAGGCTGGCCGCATCGCGCCCAAATCCCGTTCACTCTTCAGAATGATCATCAGCTTCCGGTCATGCGTTCAGGTCTGGATCGCGGCTCGAGCCGTGTGCTCGCTCGTTTCGGCCCGAGATCCAAGTCAGAACTCAGGCATCCTCAGAACCGGCCCCGCAGCCGCCCTTTCTTCATAAAGCCGTCGTAATGCCGCATCAGCAAATGGGTTTCCATCTGCCGCATGGTGTCCAGCAACACGCCCACCAGAATCAACATGCTGGTGCCGCCGAAGAATGTGGCCACGGAGTAGGGAATGTTCAAAATGCGATAGAGCCAGATCGGAATCAGGGCAATAATCGTCAGAAAGATCGCCCCCGCCAGCGTAATGCGGCTCATAGCGTTATGCAGGTAATCGCTGGTCGCCTGCCCCGGACGCACTCCCGGGATGTAGCCGCCGTTCTTCTTCAAGTCATCGGCTATTTGCAGTTCGTTGAACTGGGTCGCCACCCAGAAGTACGAGAAGAACAGGATCATCAACCCGTACAACGTCATATACAAAAACGCCCCTTCCCCGAGCGCGCGGGCGATTTCCCCGAAGAACTTCACGTTCAGGCTTTGACCCAGGAACAGGAAGATCTTTTGCGGGAACATCAGGATCGCCTGCGCAAAAATAATGGGCATGACGCCCGAATAATTGACCCGCAGCGGCATGAAGGAGGTGCCACCCGAATAGACTTTGCGGCCGACCGCCCGCTGGGCATATTGGACCGGCACCTTTCGTTGCGCCTGCGTGATGGCGATCACGCCCGCAATCACGCCGGCCAGCAACAGCAGCAACGCGATGGCATGCCCCAGGTTGAACTTGGCCTCAAATCCGCCGCCGCCGAAAAACATGTCATAGAGCGCCACGCCCGCTTGTGGAAGGCGTGCCAGGATGCCAATGGTGATAACCAGCGAAACCCCGTTGCCGATACCCCGGTCGGTGATCTGTTCGCCCAGCCACATCAGCAGCAAGGTCCCCGTAGTCAGCATGAGCAGCGTTTGCAGGCGGTAAAACCAAATGTGCGCATCGCTGTAAAGCACCAGCCGCCCCCCGCTCCAACCCTGGAAAAGCTTTTCCGGGTTTTCCCAGCCAATCGCCATCACCAACCCCTGCCCCAGGCAGAGCAGCACGGTAAGATAACGGCCATATTGAATGATCTTGGTGCGTCCGCCTTCCTCGCGCGCCAGCTTGCTTAAAGTCGGGATCACCGCCGTAAGCAACTGAATGATAATCGTCGCGGAGATGTAGGGCATGATGCCCAGCGCGCCGACGGCGCAATGTTCAAGGGCGCCACCGGTAAAGAGGCTGTACATGCCCAGCATGGAGGAGCCGGACGCCGTGTTAGCCTTGCTTTCAAAGAACGCCGAAAGCGCGGCGCCATTCAGACCCGGGATGCGCACCACCGCCTCCAGGCGGCAGATCGCCAGCATCATTAAAGTAAACAAAATCCGGGACTTGAGCTCCGGAATCTTGAAGCAGTTGCTGAAAGTGTTGGCGATGGCGGCAAACATGGCAGTATCAGAAACCGGCGGGCGTGGCCCGACCGGTCAGGTTAGGGGTTGCTTTCGAGCGCATGAAGGGAGCTAGGGCTTGGCAGGCTCGGGTGTTGCCGGCTTCGGCGTCTTGGGGGCAACCAGCTCGCACGTCCCCCCTTTGGCTTCGATCTTGGTCCTGGCGGAAGCGCTAAAGGCGCGGGCGCTGACCGTCAGCTTGCGGGTCAATTCCCCGTCCCCAAGGATTTTGATTCCCGCCCCGCGACCGTTAGCCAGCCCCGCCGCCCGCAGGGCCGCTTCATCCACCCGCGCGCCGTCGTCGAAGCGATTCAGCGCTTCCAGGTTCACCGGCAAGTAGCGCGTGGTATGGCGCGCGTTGTTAAATCCCCGTTTGGGAATGCGCCGGATCAGAGGCATTTGACCGCCTTCGAAACCGACGCGGATCGAGCTGCCGGACCGTGCGGTCTGGCCCTTGCCACCGCGTCCGCTCGTTCGGCCGTGGCCGCTGGATTCACCCTGGCCTAACCGCTTGCGGCGGTGCTTGGCGCCAGGGCGCGGTTTGAGATCGTGTAATCGCATAAATCGCTAAGCTGTTGGTGGACTTGGAGGCACGGGTAGGACCACTTCCGGAGCTTTCGGCGGTGCCACCTTCGTGATTTCCAAACCGCGGCCCCGGTAAATGTCTTCGCGCAGGCGGAGGCTCAAAAGGGCATCCAATGTCGCCTTGACGACGTTGGCGGCGTTCTTGGAACCGAGCGACTTGGTCAAAACGTCTTTCACGCCAGCCAATTCCACCACCGCGCGCACTGTCTTGCCGGCAATGATTCCGGTGCCGGGTGAAGCCGGCCGCAGCAGCACTTTGGCGCCGCAATAGTGCGAAAAGACCTCGTGCGGAATCGTCGCGTCCCTCAGCGACACTCCGACCATCTGCGAGCGCGCCATTTCGCCGCCCTTGCGAATCGCGTCTGCCACTTCACCGGCCTTACCCGTGCCCACACCCACCCGGCCGTGTTTGTCGCCGACGACGATCAGGGCGCTGAAGTTAAACCGCCGTCCACCTTTGACCACTTTGGAGGAGCGGTTGATGAACACGACCTTTTCGGTCAACTCCTCCCCGGATTGCTCGTCGAAGGTCGGTTCCGGCTCTGGCCGGGCGCGCCGGGCGCGGCCGGGGCCACGGCCGCCACGTCGTTCGACGCCCTCTGCCCGGGTTGATCCCGCCGCAGCGGTGGTTCTTTCTGCCGCAGTAGTGGTTCGTTCTGCCGCAGTGGTGGTTCGCTCTGCCGCAGTATTGGTTGGTTCAGCCATGATGTTCGTTTCCACGGTCAGGTTAAAACTTCAGACCCGCTTCGCGCGCCGCCTCGGCCAAAGCCTTTACTTTGCCGTGGTAGAGCGCACCCCCGCGGTCAAAAACTATTTGTTTAATCCCCTTGCTCAAAGCCGCCTGCGCGGCCAGCGTGCCGACCGTCTTGGCGCTGGCCGCGTTGGCAGAGAGCTTATCGCGGTCCGGCATCGCCTTGCTGGTGGTCGAGACCGCCGCCAAGGTCACCCCGGCGGCGTCGTCAACAAACTGAACGTGGATGTTCTTGTTGGTGAAGCATACGCTCATGCGCGGACGGTTCTGCGTGCCGCTGAGCTTTTGCCGGATGCGCCAGCGGCGCCGCAACGCCAGTTTCTGTTTCTGTTCAGTTCTCATCGTTCGCGAAAGGAATGACGAGTGCCGGCATGACCGGATGTATAATCCGTGATGCGCTCCCCCGGCCAGACCATGCAACTCTTGTAACTCATGTAACTCGTGTAACTCGTGTAACCTATTCTACTCATCTACTCATTACTGGACGGTCTTGCCTTCCTTCCGGACCACCCGTTCACCCACGTAGCGCACGCCTTTGCCCTTGTAAGGCTCAGGCGGGTAGAAGCTGCGGATTTCGGCCGCGACCTCGCCCACCACTTGCCGGTCCGGCCCTTCGATAGTGAGCTTGGTGTTTTCCAAGACCGTTACTTTGATCTGGGCGGGGATCGGGTAGATTACCGGATGCGAGTAACCCAGGCTCAGGTTCACATTATTGCCCTGCACCGCCGCCTTAAAGCCGACCCCTTGAATCTCGAGTTTCTTGCTGAAGCCCTCGCTGACGCCTTTAACCATGTTGTTGACCAGCGCGCGGCTCAGGCCATGCAGCGCTTTGGCTTCCGCGTCATCGCCCTGGCGGCTCACGACGATCCTGCCATTCTCCACTTTGAGACCGGTCCGGCGCGGCAATTCCCAGTCGAGTTTGCCTTTCGGCCCCTCAACGAAAACCTGCTGGCCTTTGATCTGCACTTTCACCGTCGGCGGGATGGCAATCGGCTGTTTTCCAATTCGTGACATAGGCTGCTTACAAAGTTGCCGGGTTATCTGGTTGCGTGCGCGGTATCGGGATTCATCACCACACGTAGCAAAGCAATTCGCCGCCGATATTCTTCTTGCGCGCCTGCGTGTCGGTCAGCACGCCTTCCGAGGTGGACACCACGGCCACCCCCAGGCCGCCGCGAACGCGCGGGATTTCCGTGGCGCCGACATAGCGGCGCAAGCCCGGCGTGCTCACGCGACGCAACCCTTCGATGATGCTCTTCTTGCCCTGATACTTTAGCTTCAGCTTGATCGTCTTGGGCAGCTTCCCCTCGACGGCGAAATCGGCGATGTAACCTTCCCGCTTCAGGATGCCCGCGAGGCTCTCCTTGATCCTGGAGTGCGGCACTTCGACGGCCGGGAGCAACGCGCGATTGGCGTTGCGAATCCGGCTCAACATGTCGGAAATCGGGTCGTTCATACTCTTACCAACTGGCTTTCGTCACCCCGGGAATCAATCCGTTGAGGGCGGCTTCGCGGAAGGTCATCCGGGAACAGCCGAACTTGCGCAGGTAGCCGTGGCGCCGGCCGGTCATCGAGCAGCGGTTCACCACGCGCGAGGGGCTGGCATTGCGCGGGAGCTTCGCCAAACCGGCGTAGTCCCGTCTCGCCTTCAACTCGGCGCGAATCGCGGCGTATTTCTTGACCGTCGCGGCCTTCTTCTTGTTGCGTTCAATCCATGCTATCTTGGCCATAAAGATTTACTCTGCTCAGCTTGGCTCTAGTTCGCCGCTTTCGGTGGTTTCGCTTCCGTCTGTCTTGCCTCGGCGAAAGGCAGGCCCATCAGCTTCAGCAAATCCAGCCCTTCTTGATCGGTCTGCGCGCTGGTCACAATCGTGATATCCATCCCCTGTTGTCGCTTGATCTTGTCCAAGTCAATCTCCGGAAAAACCGTCTGGTCGCTCACCCCCAGCGAATAATTACCCCGCCCGTCAAAGGAGCGCGTCGAGAGACCCCGAAAATCGCGAATGCGCGGCAGCGCCGTCGCAATCAGCCGATCAAAAAACTCATACATCGCATCCCGGCGCAGGGTCACCCGACAGCCGATCGGCAAGCCCTCGCGCAGCTTGAAATTGGCAATGTTGTGGCGCGATTTGCTGATGGCGGCCTTGCGGCCGGTAATCAGCGCCAGGTCCTTGGCCGCATCGTCCACCGCGCTCTTCTCCAGCGAGGCGCTCACCCCCATGTTGACCACGATCTTCTCCATCCGCGGCACTTCATGGACGTTGGTGTACTTGCGCTTTGCCTTCAGCGCCGGCGCCACTTCTTTAACGTATTTCTCGTACAGTCTGGCTTTCATTTCACTGCCTTCCGCATTCTGCCGGAGCGTTCATTCAAACCCTCGTCCTGAGCTCATCCCTGCGCCGGGGCCGGAGCCGCCGCGCCCCGCTTGGCCGCCCGCGCATCAAACTCCTCGGCCTTCATCACATTCGAGATGTGAATGGTCCCTTCCCGTTCGACAATCTGGCCCTGCGGATACTGCTGGCTCTTGCGCATGTGTTTCTTGATCATCCGCGCCCCCTCCAGAATCACCCGTTCCTGCTTGCCGACCACCGCAATGATCCGGCCGCGCTTGCCCTTGTCCGCCCCCGCAATCACGACCGCTTCATCGCCCTTTTTCACGTGGAATCTGCGCATATTCTAGGATAACTTGGGACTGGCTAGATAACCTCCGGCGCCAGCGACACAATTTTCATAAACTTCTTCTCCCGCAGCTCGCGCGCGACCGGGCCAAAGATGCGCGTGCCGCGCGGGTTCGACTCGTCGTCAATCAGGACAACGGCATTGCTGTCAAACCGCAGATACGAGCCATCGCTGCGGCGAATCGCCTGCCGCGTGCGCACGACCACCGCATTCACCACTTCCCCCTTCTTCACCGTGCCATCCGGCGCCGCTTCCTTGATATGCGCTTTGATGATATCGCCGATGCGGGCGTAGCGTTGATTGCGGCCCAGGACCCCAATCGCTGCGGCGCGCTTGGCGCCGGTATTGTCCGCCACGTCTAAGATGGAACGTATCTGTAACATAAATCACCTGCTGCGCATAACGTCTCGCCCAGTCATACGGCGACGGGCGCAGCGCCTGAACCTTTCTCTACCACCTCGACCAGCCGCCACCGCTTGGTCTTGGACAACGGACGGGTCTCTTCGATCCGCACGCGGTCGCCTACTTTGGCTTCGCTCTTCTCGTCGTGCGCATACAGTCGCTTGTAGCCGGTAACGACTTTCTTGAACCTCCGGTGCGCGAAGCGGCGCTCGACTTGCACGATAATCGTCTTCGCCATCTTGTTGGAAATGACTTCCCCCACGCGCTCTTTGCGCTTGGCGCGCGCCGCTTCCGGGCGGGAAGCCGTGTCGGGTCCGGGGGTCGCTGGTGGATTGGAAAGGGTGTCTGCCATATCAAATCGTGAGTTCACGCCGCTTGCTTCCGCAGTTGCGAGATGCGCGTTTCAATCCGGGCGATGTCTCGCCGCAACGTGCGCAGGCGCGCGGGCTTTTCGAGTTGGGCGCTGGCTTGCTGCAAACGCAAATTGAAAATCTCCTGCCGCCAGTTGCGGCTGTCGGCCAGCAACTCGGCCAGCGTTTTCTCTTGAATCTCTTTCCGTTGCGTCTTCTTCATAAGCAGAGTCCCCGTTTAGGCCAGCCGATGCCGCGAGACGAGTTTCGTCTTGATGGGCAGCTTGGTGGCCGCCAGCCGCAACGACTCCCGGGCGACGGCTTCGGTCACTCCATCCACCTCAAACAACACGTTCGCCGGGCGAATCACCGCCACCCAGGACTCCAACGGCCCCTTGCCTTTGCCCATGCGCGTTTCCAGCGGCTTCTTGGTGAAGGACTTCTGCGGAAAAATGCGAATCCACATCTTGCCGTGGCGCTTCATGTTGCGGGCGATGGCCACGCGGGCCGCCTCGATTTGCTTGGTGTCCATCCAGCAGCGCTCCAGCGCCATCAATCCGTACTCGCCGAAGGCAACCGTCTGGCCCCGCGTCGCCAAACCGGCGCGGTTCCCCCGGTGCATCTTCCGGTACTTCACTCTCTCGGGCATTAACGGCATAACTGATTCCTTCTATCCAAATCCTGATCTTGATCTTAATCTCAATTCGTGGCGGCGACGACCTGCGACTGGGGCTTTTCGACCTTGGTATCACCTTTGCAGATCCAGCATTTAATTCCCAGCTTGCCATAAACCGTGTTCGCCTCGGCAAAACCGTAATCAATATTCGCCCGCAGCGTGTGCAACGGCACCCGGCCCCAGTGATACTGCTCCACCCGCGCCAGCTCCGCGCCCCCCAGCCGCCCGGCGCACCGAATCTTGATTCCCTCCGCGCCAAAATCCTTGGCCGTCTGCAGGGCCTTCTTCATCGCCCGGCGGAACGACACCCGTCGCTCAAGCTGCAACGCCACGTTCTCCGCCACCAGTTGCGCGTCAATCTCCGGCGACTTGACCTCGACGATATCCACGTAAATCTCCTTGCCGGTCATCTTGCTCAACTCTTCCTTGAGCTTGTCAATCTCCGCCCCCTTGCGGCCAATCACAATGCCCGGCCGCGCCGTCAGAATCGTGATCCGGCACCGGCTGGCGGCGCGCTCGATCAAAATCTGCGGCACCGACGCCGATTCGAGCTTCTTCTTCAACAGCTCGCGAATGTCGCGGTCTTCGGTCAGCAGCTTGCCAAACTCCTTCTTGCCGGCATACCACTTCGAGCGCCAATCGCGGTTCACCGCGACGCGCAGACCGATTGGATTAGTCTTTTGTCCCATAGGTTACTCGTCTGACAAAACAATTCTGATGTGGCAATTCCGCTTTAAGATTGGACCGGCTGCCCCGCGCGCCTTGGGGGTGAACCGCCGGATGGT
>Ga0182021_10003377_pt1 | contig 18775 bp, 18 predicted proteins | sample 612E3MmetaG_FD_120493 | JGI IMG/M metagenome (GOLD analysis project Ga0182021, IMG submission 120493) | Permafrost microbial communities from Stordalen Mire, Sweden - 612E3M metaG (Illumina Assembly) | ecosystem: Environmental > Terrestrial > Soil > Wetlands > Permafrost | place: Sweden... | reverse complement strand
GAACGACTGGCGATCAAAGGGGTTGAAAAAGGCCGCGAGGATTTGATTATTGCCGGTTTGGTAATCATAACGTCCGTTATGGACAGGTTCGGTTTCAGGCAGTTGAAGGTGAGTGATTTCGGGTTACTGGAAGGATTGGCGCTTTCCGTACCTGAACCAGGTGGATTGGCATGATACGGATGCCGGGTGGTTGCAGTTTCACATACAGGGGAAACAGGAGGCGAGATGCTTGATACACGGGGTTGTGGTGTACTGTTGCATCCAACATCGTTACCGGGACCGGGTGGTATCGGTACGCTGGGCAGGGATGCCCGCCGTTTTGTTGACCTCCTGGCTGCGATGGGGATGTCGTATTGGCAGGTACTGCCTCTCACGCCCCCTGCGTGTGGCAACTCCCCCTATTCTGCTTTTTCGGCTTTTGCGGGTAACCCGCTGCTGATCGATCTTGATCAGATAGTCGTTGATGGCGATCTAGCGGCGATACGCTACGAAGAAAGCCCGAATGGTACCCGTATCGATTTTGAAACGGTTTCTGAAACAAAAATGAAACTGCTGCAGGAAGCGGGCGCCTTGTTTTTTGCGAACGATGCGGCGCCATGCAAACTGGAATTCTGGAATTTCTGCAACTCGACCCCCTGGCTTCATAACTATGCGCTGTTTATGGCGCTGAAACATCGATACAAGGGACGCTCCTGGGAAAAATGGCCGGCCGATTGCGCTCTTCTGACACCGGAATCGTATGAAAAAGCCTCGGTTGAACTGGGGTCTGAAATCGGTATCCAGAAATATATCCAGTGGCAGTTTTTCAGGCAGTGGCGGGAATTGCGGACGTATGCAGCCGGGAAAGGAATTGCCATTATTGGTGATATTCCTATTTTTGTCGGCTACGATTCCGCTGATGTGTGGAGCCATCGTGAACTGTTTCTTCTTGATTCGAAGGGAAAACCGACCGTTGTTGCAGGAGTGCCTCCTGATTATTTCAGTGAAACGGGGCAGCTTTGGGGCAATCCACTGTATGACTGGGAAATGATGGGGCGCCAGAAATACGCGTGGTGGATCGAGCGGTTTCAGTCAATGTTTGAGCTTTTCGACATCATCCGTGTTGATCATTTCCGTGGTTTTGAAGCTGCCTGGCATGTGCCCGCCGGTGAAAAAACAGCTATCAACGGGACCTGGGTCAAGGCTCCCGGGGCAATTCTGTTTGATGTGATATTCGCTACCCTCGGGAACGTACCGGTCATTGCCGAAGATCTGGGAGTTATTACGCCGGAAGTCGTAACACTGCGCGAGCGTTATGATTTTCCCGGCATGAACATACTGCAGTTTGCCTTTGATTCAGGGCCTTCAAATGCATACCTGCCGCATAATCATCAAAAAAGATCCGTTGTCTACACCGGAACTCATGATAATGATACCACTGCCGGATGGTATGATTCACTTTCCAATACCCAGCGCACACGAGTGAATTACTATGTGGGGAGTAAGGGGGATGACGCAGTCGACTGTCTTCTTCGCACAGTGCTCATGTCGGTTGCAGATACCGCCATTATACCTCTTCAGGATTTGATCCACTTGGGAAGCGAAGCCCGCATGAATGTTCCCGGTTCCGCATTCGGTAATTGGGGGTGGCGATTTACCTGGGACATGATTGCTCGTGATCTTGCCGGTCACGTTCGTGACCAGATAGAATGCTATGGTCGGTGTAATCCGAACGGTTAGTAAATTTCTTGACAATCCAGACATATTCTTTATACTGACTTGCTTAAATTTATTGTCGCTCTGATCTGCGGATGGTACAGATGAAGCTTGTTGTTGACCACATAAAAGATACGCCACTTGCACTCCATATAGACGAGCCCGTTGAGACGTTCCCTCTCCTTGCAGGGATGCAGAATGACAAGGTCTGCTGCATTTCCGGTAGAATAGAAGGGGATGTTACCGTTATTCGAGAGTATGATAATATACGAGTTACCGGGAGGATAACAGCGCCTCTGGCACTTTCCTGTTCCCGTTGTCTCGCGGATTATACCTCGTTTGTTGACACCAGCTTTACTATATTTTTCAGGAAAGAGAGCGCAGTCACACCCTCCGGCGAAGACGAGCTTGAGCTTGGCGAAATGGATCTGCTTTCTTCCTCGTATTCCGGTGATGAAATTGATCTGACTCATGAGATTGAAGAGCAGATTGCGATGGAGATACCGTTAAAACCTCTCTGCAGCGAAACCTGCAAAGGGTTGTGCCACGAATGTGGCATCGATTTGAATACCTCCAGCTGTTCATGCAGCAAAGAGCCTGCAAGTCTTACGTTCAGCGCGCTGAAGGATTTTAAGGTAATCAAAAAATAGAGCGGTGGCACGAGAACGTGTATCACCAGAAAAAGGAGAAACACCATGGCTGTACCCAAGAAAAAAACATCCAAATCCCGCAAGAATATGAGAAGGGCCCATGACTTTTTAACGACACCGTCATTGTCCATCTGTCCGCAATGCAAAGCCGCAAAACTGCCGCATCGTACGTGTCTTGCCTGCGGAACGTACAAGGGTAAAGAGGTAATCGACCTTTCCTCTGCACAAGCCTAGAGAACTGACTCAGTGTCACTTCTGAAACAGATGAGAGTTGCCGTTGACGCAATGGGTGGCGACAATGCGCCTGTTATCGAAGTTGAAGGTGCTGTTGCCGCCTGTCGTGAATTCGGGCTGTCAGTGACGCTTGTCGGAGATCGTCAGCGTTTGGAGGCCGAGCTTTCCAAACATGCGGTCAGCGGGCTTGATATTGACATCTTTCACGCAAGTGAAGTCGTCGGTATGCATGATTCAGCTTCGGATGCAGTACGGAAGAAGCGTGACTCTTCCGTACGCAGAGCTTTCGAGCTCGTCAAGGACGGCAAGGCGTGTGCGGCTGTGAGTGCCGGAAACTCCGGTGCAACCATGGCGTCCGGCATGTTTGTTCTGAAGCGGATTAAAGGAATCGAGCGTCCGGCGATTGCCCAGTTATTCCCAACCCTTAAAGGACATACGCTGGTTTTGGATGTAGGCGGCAATGTAGATTGCAAGCCGCTCCATCTCGTCCAGTTTGCAATTATGGGTGAAGTCTATGCCCGTTACGCCATGGGAGTGCCCTCACCGAAAGTCGGCTTGCTTTCCAATGGCGAAGAGGATTCAAAGGGAAATGAACTGACCAGGGAAACGAACGCCGTACTGCGCAAGACATCTCTAAATTATTGCGGATATATCGAAGGTCGGGATATTTTTGCCGGTGCTGTCGACGTTGTGGTTTGTGACGGTTTTGTAGGGAATATTGTCCTGAAACTTTCCGAGGGACTGGCGGACGCCGCGGCTAAGATGCTGAAAAGAGAGATCGTCAAGAGTTGGGTCTCCAAGATCGGCTATCTGTTTGTGCAGGGTGCATTCGGCCGGTTCAAGAAGATTGTCGACTATGCAGAATACGGCGGAGCCCCACTTCTGGGTATCAACGGTGTCGGCATGATCTGTCATGGCGGTTCCAACGTCAAGGCGATTAAAAACGCAATACGGTTTGCACAAGAGTACGCCAAAAGCGGCGTATCGGAACATGTCGCCGAAAAATTATCTGAAAATCATTCAGTCTCGATACGAAGGGATAGCCTGCCTCCCACCACTGCAGAGTAATGGAGATTCAATCGTGAATGTCAGAATAACGGGAACCGGCTCTGCATTGCCCGGGAAAATACTCACCAATGCCGAACTTGAAACGTTAGTCGATACAAGTGATGAATGGATTACGACAAGAACCGGCATTAAAGAGCGGCGTATTGCAGCTGAAGGCGAATATACGTCAACATTCGCTGCCGAGGCCGGCCGTCGTGCCCTGGAAATGGCCGGGGTTCAGCCCGAAGAACTTGATCTGATCATACTTGGCACCGTTACTCCCGATTTCCCTTTCCCCTCAACCGCCTGCATCGTCCAGGACCTCCTGGGTGCCACGAACGCAACCGCCTTTGATCTTTCCGCGGCCTGTTCCGGTTTTATCTTTGGGTTATCAATCGCCGAAAAATATCTTCGCTCCGGTTCTGCGCGCAAGATACTTGTGATAGGGTCCGAAGTATTGTCACGCATCGTTGACTGGAAGGACCGCAACACCTGTGTACTGTTCGGTGACGGTGCGGGTGCGGCTGTACTCGAAGCGTCCGATGGTGATCATTCTCTTCTTTCAACCCACACGTTCAGCAACGGCACATACTGGAATCTGCTGTACCAGCCGGGAAGCGGCAGTCGAAATCCGGCTACCGACAGTCGCACGATCGATGAACGGCGGATATATCTGGTTATGGAAGGCAATGACGTATTCAAGCATGCTGTCCGTTCCATGGAAGAGGCTGCTGTGAAAGCCCTTGACGCGAACGGTCTTGCACCGGCCGATATTTCTCTGTTGATACCTCATCAGGCAAATCGCCGTATTATCGATGCAACGGCAAAACGGCTCGGAATTGGTCCGGATCGTCTGTTCACCAATCTCCATCGTTATGGCAACACATCGTCTGCTTCAATTCCTATCGCTCTGGATGAGGCGAACCGTCAAGGGATTATCAAGCCCGGCAGCAAGCTCCTGATGGTGGCTTTCGGGGGGGGCTTTACCTATGGCTCTGCCCTTGTTGAGTGGTAGCCGGGGTCTAACTTTAACGCGAGACAAGGATATGTATATGTCTAAAACAGCATTCATTTTTCCCGGTCAGGGTTCCCAGTATTCCGGCATGGGAAAGGAACTGTCGGATACGTTTACCGTTGCGCGCCACCTGTTTGAAGAAGCTGACGAAGCTCTCGGGTTTAAAATATCCTCGCTCTGTTTCGCCGGGAGTGATGCCGACCTCAAACTGACAGCCAATACACAGCCTGCAATCCTGACAGCAAGCATTGCAGTACTGAAGGTCGTCCAGCAGGAAACAGGCCTGAAGGCGGAGTATGTGGCGGGCCATTCACTTGGAGAATACTCGGCTCTGGTCTGTTCAGGGGCACTCTCTTTTGCCGATGCGGTCAGAACGGTGCGTGCCCGGGGCACATTCATGCAGGAAGCCGTTCCGGTAGGTACCGGAACGATGGCGGCCATGCTTGGTGTGGAGAGTGATGTTCTTGAAGATATCTGCCGTGAAGCCGCTGAAGGCGAGGTCGTTTCACCGGCCAACTTTAATTCGCCCGGCCAGATTGTTATTGCCGGTTCGGTTGCGGCTGTTGCACGTGCCATTGAAATCGCCAAGAGCCGCGGCTTTAGAAAAGCCATGCTGCTCCCGGTCAGCGCCCCCTTTCATTGCGCATTGATGAAACCGGCTGCGGACCGCCTGGCGGCGGTACTGGATACGATAACGGTACACGATATGAACGTGCCGGTTGTTGCAAATGCCGATGCCGCGCCGAACAGCGACAAAGAACGGGTGAGGCCACTGCTCGTTACGCAGGTCTGCTCTCCCGTGCTGTGGGAACATTCGGTTAACGCCATGAGCTCTCTGGGTGTTACACGGTTTGTGGAGATCGGCCCGGGCAAAGTATTGAGCGGACTGGTTAAAAGAATCAACAAAGAGGCTGTCCTGGCCAACATAGAAGATGTTGCCGGGGTAAAAACCGCCGGGGAGAATGTATGATGAAAGGTCAGGTAGCCCTCGTAACCGGAGCTTCGCGTGGTATCGGGCAGGCAATTTCCCTGAAGCTGGCCGCCGAAGGAATTTTTGTTGTAGCTACGGCAACTTCCGAAGCCGGGACAGAGGCAACGGTTGCGGCAATCGTCGCAGAGGGGGGCGCCGGTCAGGCGGTTAAGCTCGATGTTACGAACTCTGCTGACGTTGAGGCTCTTTTTAAAAAGATCATGTCTGAACAGGGGCGACTTGATATCCTGGTAAATAATGCCGGCATAACAAAAGACGGCCTCATGATGCGCATGAAGGATAGCGACTGGGATTCTGTTCTCGATACTAATCTTAAAGGATCATTCAACTGCCTGCGTGAGGCATCCAAAATCATGACCAAGGCCCGTTACGGGCGTGTGGTCAATATCAGTTCTGTTGTCGGCGAAATGGGCAATCCGGGTCAGGTAAATTACTGTGCAAGCAAGGCGGGGCTGTTCGGTCTGACAAAATCGGCGGCACGTGAACTGGCAAAGCGCAATATTACCGTCAATGCCGTGGCGCCCGGTTTTATCGAGACCGATATGACCGCTGTCCTTCCTGAAAAAGGACGTGAAGCGCTTCTGCAGAATATCCCGATGGAACGGCTCGGCTCAGTTGACGATGTTGCGCATGCTGTCCGTTTTCTGGTTTCTCCCCAGGCGGGCTATATTACCGGCCAGGTGCTGTCGGTAAATGGCGGAATGTACATGTAGTCTCATTGTAGAAATATCAATTGACTTTTAAAGATTTCATGCTTAATTAGGCACACAGCATTACACACGAAACCTGAAAAGGGTTAAAATCACACGGAGGTGAAAGATGTCTGATATTGCAAAGCGGGTAAAAGAAATTGTTGCAGAGCAGCTTGGGGTTGAAGAAGCTCAGGTTTTAACCGAGTCTTCTTTTATGGATGACCTTGGAGCGGATTCTCTTGACACAGTTGAGCTGGTCATGGCTCTTGAAGAAGAGTTCGATATCGAAATCCCTGATGAAGATGCAGAAAAAATCCAGACGGTGAATGACGCCATCGAATACATTACCGAGCATAGCTGAAATCACACACAGGAGGGGGGCGTAAGCCCCCTCTCTTTTCGTTCTGCCATAGCAGAAGTCACCCTTATATGGAGCCTTAATCATGAGAAGAGTTGTCGTTACTGGTGTTGGAGCTGTTTCACCACTCGGATGCGGAAATGCCAAAAACTGGGATGCACTCACGTCAGGAAAGTCTGGAATCGGGCTGATTACCCGTTTTGATACGACTGATTTGTCGGTCAAGATTGCCGGAGAGGTCCCTGATTTTAATGCTGAAGAGTATATTGACAAAAAAGAGATCAAGAAGATGGATCTTTTTATTCAGTATGCTCTGGCGGCGGCTCACTTCGCCATGGAAGATTCGGGGCTGGTGATCAATGAGGAAAATGCCGAGCGTGTCGGGGTTCTCGTTGGCGCCGGACTTGGTGGCTTACCGACGATTGAAAAATACCATACGCTGGTGGCTGAGGGTGGCTACAAAAAGATTTCTCCATTTTTCATCCCGATGCTGATCATCAATCTTGCTCCCGGCCACATTTCCATCAGGTACGGAGCAAAGGGACCGAATATTTCTTCCGTATCTGCGTGCGCAACCAGCACCCATTCGATTGGTGATGCCTATCATATCATCAAGCGAGGCGATGCTGATGCCATGATTGCGGGCGGAACAGAATCGGTCATCACACCGCTCGGTATTGGCGGCTTTGCAGCAATGAAGGCGCTTTCCGACCGGAATGAAGATCCCGCAGCCGCATCCCGCCCCTTTGACAAAAACCGGGACGGCTTTATTATGGGCGAAGGTGCCGGGATCGTTGTTCTTGAGGAGTACGAATCCGCCAAGGCGCGTGGAGCCAAGATTTATGCCGAGGTCGTAGGATATGGTATGACCGGAGACGCATATCACCTGACCGCGCCGGCACCGGGTGGAGAAGGTGGTGCGCGAAGCATGAAAATGGCGCTTAAAAATGCCGGAGTCGCCCCCGAACAGGTGACCTATATCAATGCGCATGGCACATCTACTCCGATAGGTGACCTGTACGAAACCATGGCGATCAAGAGCGTCTTCGGTGATCATGCCAGAAAAATGATGGTTTCCTCGACAAAATCCATGACCGGTCATCTTCTTGGTGCAGCGGGCGGCATAGAAGCCGTATATACCCTCATGGCTATGGACAAGAGTGTTGTTCCTCCCACGATCAATTATTCTGATCCGGATCCGGAATGTGATCTCGATTATGTACCCAACAGTGCACGGGAAGCAAAACTTGAATACGCCATGAGCAACAACTTTGGTTTCGGCGGCACGAATGCTACCCTTCTATTTAAGAAGCTGTAGGCGGGTACGGTCATGATCATTATTGGAAGCGACCATGGAGGGCTGGCCCTCAAAACGGCCCTGAACAGTTATCTGCATCGCAGGGGGTTCCAGGTGTCCGATGCGGGGACCAACAGTGATGCTTCGGTCGACTATCCTGATTTCGGCCAGAAAGTTGCTGAAACTGTTATTGCTGGTGAGGCGGAATTGGGGATTCTGATCTGCGGGACCGGGATCGGAATGTCGATTGCCGCCAACAAGATTCCCGGGATCAGAGCTGCTCTGGTAACGGATGTTTTCATGGCCCGCATGGCCAAAGAGCATAATAATGCAAATGTGCTGGTGCTTGGTGGGCGAGTACTCGATGAACAGAAAGCGTGTGATCTCGTCGGAGCCTGGCTTGATGCCACGTTTGAGGGGGGGCGCCATCAAGCGCGTCTGGACAAGATTACTGCACTTGAAAAAAAATATTCCTAGCTGAAAGTAATTTTAATAATCTTATATACCCACAGGCGGGACCTGCTACGGCATGTGTCCCGTTTGTCGTTTGCAACGTGACACGGATGAAATGAACTATTACAAGGAGAAGCCATGTCAGTCCTTTCCCAATTTGATCCACAGGTAGCTGAAGCCATTCGCCACGAAACGGAGCGGCAGGAATATAATCTGGAGCTGATCGCATCCGAAAACTTTGTGTCGGAAGCGGTTCTGGAGGCCCAAGGTTCGATCATGACCAACAAGTATGCCGAGGGGTATCCCGGAAAACGGTATTATGGTGGATGCGAACACGTTGACGTCGTCGAGCAGCTGGCGATTGATCGGGCAAAGGAGCTTTTTGGCGCCGAACACGCCAATGTCCAGCCGCACGCCGGATCCCAGGCCAACATGGCGGTCTATTTTGCCGCGTGCAAGCCGGGAGATACCATTCTCGGGATGAATCTTTCACATGGCGGGCACCTCACTCATGGCAGCCCGGTTAATTTTTCAGGCCGTTTCTATACAATTGTGCCTTACGGAGTGTCACCTGAAACCGAAACAATCGATTACGACGAGGTTGAACGCCTGGCAGTGGAGCATAAGCCGAAAATGATTGTGGTCGGTGCCAGCGCCTATCCACGCATTCTCGATTTTCCCGCGTTCCGCGCGATTGCCGATAAAGTCGGCGCGAAGGTCATGGTGGATATGGCTCATATTGCCGGTCTTGTTGCCGCCGGTGTTCACCCCAGTCCGGTTCCGTATGCAGAATTTGTTACGACAACTACCCACAAAACGCTCCGTGGTCCCCGCGGAGGCATGATTCTCTGTCGTGAAGAATTCGCAAAAGCGGTAAATTCCCAGATCTTTCCCGGTATTCAGGGTGGGCCGCTTATGCATGTCATCGCCGCCAAGGCGGTGGCGTTTAAAGAAGCGCTGCAACCGGAGTTTAAGTTATATCAGCAGCAGATTGTCAAAAATGCCAAAGCGCTTTCAGAGTCGCTCATGAAACGCGGCTTCAAACTGACCAGCGGCGGTACCGACAACCACCTCATGCTGATTAACTTTTCGGGTACGGAAATTACCGGTAAAGCTGCGGAAGAGGCACTGGACAAGGCCGGCATAACGGTAAACAAAAACACCGTACCGTTTGAAACCCGTTCTCCGTTCGTGACGTCCGGCATCCGGATCGGAACCCCCGCCTGTACGTCTCATGGTCTGAAAGAGGCAGATATGGATCAGGTTGCCGGCTATGTTGCCGATGCGATAGCACATATTGGCGATGACCGGAAACTGGAGGCAATAAAGGTACAAGTGAACGGTATGATGAAAAAATTTCCACTCTATGCTGACAGGCTTGCCTAATTTTGAAATATCACGTAGTTATGAGACCCACTGGACATGTTCCGGCGGGTCTTTTTTTGATTGACACTATCTGTAGCAGAGGAAACAGCGTATGTCTGGAACCGGCACCATAACTACCGAACAATTGCGTCTGTGGGATAAACGCCACGTCTGGCATCCGTTTACCCAGATGCAGGAATGGGAATGTGACGAACAGATTATTATCGTAAAGGGTGAGGGGTGCTGGCTGATCGATACGGACGGCAATCGCTACCTTGATGGTGTGGCCTCCATGTGGACAAACGTTCATGGCCACTGCCGCCGGGAGTTGAATGATGCCCTGAAGGATCAGGTAGACCGCCTTGAGCATTCCACACTGCTGGGGCTGGCCAGTGAACAGAGTATTATTCTGGCGGCACGACTGGCCGAAATAACCCCTCAGGGGCTGGACCGCTTCTTCTATTCGGATAATGGTTCAACCGCCATGGAAGTAGCGGTCAAGATGGCCTACCAGTACCAGGTCCACGTGGGGCGTCCGGAACGGAGCCGGTTCATAACCTTCAGGAACGCCTATCATGGCGATACGCTTGGTGCGGTGAGTGTCGGAGGAATCGGCATTTACCACACGACCTTCAAGCCGCTCATGTTCGAGACACTCCAGGCTCCGTCTCCTTACTGTTACCGTTGTGAGCTCGGCTGCAGCAGACTATCCTGCAATATGGAGTGTGTAAGCGCACTTGAAAGGTTGATGGAGGGGAATGCCGGCCTGGTCGCCGGGCTTGTGATTGAGCCGCTTGTTCAAGGTGCCGGAGGGATGATCGTGCAGCCGGCGGGTTTTCTGAAGCGGGTTCGAGACCTGTGCGATCGGTATGATATCCTGATGATCGCCGATGAAGTAGCCACCGGTTTTGGCAGAACCGGGGAGATGTTTGCCTGCCAGCATGAGAGTGTGGTTCCCGATATCATGGCCATTTCCAAGGGAATAGCCGCAGGGTATCTTCCTCTGGCTGCTACGGTGACCGGCGAAAACGTATACTCGGCCTTTTTAGGTTCTTATGCGGAGTTAAAGACCTTTTTTCATGGTCATACGTTCACCGGGAACCCGCTTGCCTGTGCCGTCGCCCTGAAAAGCCTGCAGCTCTTCCAGCAGGACAACCTGTTGGCAGAACTGCAGCCGAAAATCGCCCGGCTGAAAAAGGGCCTTGCTGAATTTGCGGCATTGTCCCATGTTGGTGATATACGGCAGTGCGGTCTGGCCGCTGGGGTTGAGTTAGTTGAAAACAGGGAAACCGGTACACCATATCCGTGGGAGGAGAGGGTCGGGATCAGAGTGTGCCTTGAAGCGCGCAAGCGGGGGGTTTTCTCCCGTCCGCTGGGAAATACCATCGTCATATTTCCGCCGCTGGTTATTTCGAACAGCGAACTGGACCTGCTTCTGAGTGTACTGAAAGAATCAATACGGGTTGTTACGGAATGACCGAGCGTTTTAGTAAGTTGGAAGTTATTTTCTGGGCTTTTCTGGCAAAAAATAACTTCGTTAACGCACGTATCCTGTTTATCGGGGCAAGGCTTCCTCATGGATGATACAGTAAAAATTCTGGTGATTGATGATGACGACTCCGGACGTCATGCTTTGACCATGCTGTTGCAGTCGGCAGGGTACGATGTCATGTCAGCTGCTACAGGGATGAGTGCGCTGGATCTGATCGATCGTGAGCAGTATCAGGTCATTGTTTCCGATCTGTTCCTCCCGGATAGAAGCGGCCTCGATATCCTGCAGAATGTTCATAAGGTTTCCCCTGCTACTGAAGTCATCGTTGTGACCGGTCATGCGTCGGCTCAAACCGCCGTCCGTGCCATGAAAGAGGGGGCTTTTGACTATATCACCAAGCCGATAGATTTTGATGAGCTGAAAATTGTTGTTTCCAAGGCTCTGGAAAAGCAGAAACTCCTGTCCGAGAACATGTATCTTCGCAGGCAGCTCCAGGGGCGCTTTGAATTCAATAATATCATCGGCACATCTCCTGCGATGAACCTCGTGTTTGAGCGCATGAGCCGCATCGTAAAGAGCGACTCTTCGGTCCTTATCACCGGTGAATCAGGAACCGGCAAAGAACTGGTTGCCCGGGCACTGCACTACAATGGTATCCGCAAAGATCGACCCTTTATTGCGGTAAATTGCAGCGCAATTCCCGAGACGTTATTGGAAAGTGAGCTTTTCGGTCACGTGCGGGGGGCATTTACCGGAGCAATCAAGGATAAACCGGGGAAATTCGAGGCGGCGAATCACGGCACGATTTTTCTTGATGAAATTGGAACGCTGCCTTTTCACTTGCAGGTTAAACTGTTGCGGGTATTGCAGGAACATGAAGTGGAGAGGGTCGGTTCCAACAAGACGGTAAAACTTAATGTCAGAGTAATCTCCGCGACCAACTCGGAACTTGAAAATATGGTGAAACGGGGCGAATTCCGGGAAGACCTGTATTACCGCTTGAATGTCATTCCGCTTCATCTCCCCCCTCTGCGCGAGCGGCAACAGGACATCATATACCTGACTGCGTTTTTCCTGGAGAAACAATGCCGACTCATGGGACGGCCGCCGTGCAGTATCAGCAAACAGGCGCTTGAGGCGTTGGAGCAGTATTCCTGGCCCGGCAATGTGCGTGAACTGGAAAATCTGATTGAGAGAATGATCGTTCTGACCGACTCGAGCGCTATAACTGCAGATGATGTCCCGGCCAAAATTGTTGGCGAAAAGAGTGCTGGAGAAGCGCTCTCAGTTACCATGCCGAGCCAGGGTTTGGATCTGGTTGCAACGGTCTCCCAGATTGAACAATCCTTGATTCTTCAGGCGCTGGAATCTGCAGGAGGGGTCAAGGCAAAGGCTGCTGCTCTATTGGGGATTAATCGGACAACGCTGGTTGAAAAAATAAAAAGGTTGAAAATAGAAACATGAAATAAGCCGACCGTGTGTGGTATCATCTTCGCCGGTGCCCCGGAGCAGGTGAACACGGCGACCACGTCCTATACCGGCCGCGATCTGCGGAAGATTTTCTGCTAGCATGGAGGTTGCAATGGATCCGGAAACGGGCGCTATTGCCCAAAAGGAATTCGATCGGGCACAATTGGAGCTTGACGGGAACAATGTTCTGGCTGCACTCGCCTGCCTGGAACGGGCGCTCGGCATCTGGAACGATCCACTCTGGCATTCCCGTTACGCGTTCTGTATCGCCAAACAGCGCGGTCACCTCACCCGGGCATTCGAACTCTGCCGCGCAGCGATCAAACACGATCCGGGCAACCCTCTTCACTACCTTTACCTCGGCAAAGTATATCTTATTGCAGGAAACACGCTTGAAGCCATTCAAGCTTTCAGGCAGGGGATGCTTCTTGGTGGTAATCCGGAGATAGAACTAATGCTTGATTCAATCGGGAGCAGAAAAGCTCCGGTCATGTCTTTTCTTTCACGTGACAACCTGTTGAACAAATATCTGGGGAAAATTCTAGGTCGATTAGGTCTGAGATAGCGACAGTGCAATCGGTGTAAGCAAAACAGTGTAGTTAGCCATCAATGCTGTCAGCAGACAGCAGCGGCAGAAAAACAAAAAAAGGTGCCCTTTACAGGCACCTTTTTTTGTAATGGCGGGGTTGACGGGGCTCGAACCCGCGACTTCCAGCGTGACAGGCTGGCACTCTAACCAACTGAGCTACAACCCCGTAACAAGTTGTCAGTTTAACTATACACTTATGTCATACAATGCAGCTGTTTGTCAAGCAGTATGCAGTGCCATTGTGAAAACGTTTACGCACACTCTGAATAACCGCAGACATGACAGACTGAGCAGCCTCCTTCATGCTCGACGATGCCGCCGCACTCGGGGCAGGCACCACGTTCATGACGGGTCGATTCGTTTTCGATATCGTAGCCGCTGTCAATCAGGTGGTTCTGAATCGCTTTCGCAACCGCATCGGCGCAGGAAAGCACGCGGTTGTCGCCGAAGCCGGACGGGCAGTGGCACGAGATTCCCTGAAGCTGTTTCACTACCTGACGGGCCTGAATGCCGCTGCGCCAGGCAAGTGATACCAAGCGGCCGATCGCCTCACTCTGGGAGGCAGCGCATCCGCCCGCTTTGCCCATCGTGGTGAAAAGCTCAAACAGGCCGTTCTTGTCTTCGTTGATCGTGATATAGAGCGGGCCGCAGCCGGTCTGCATCTGATGGGTGCTCCCTTTGAGCGCTTTGGGACGCTCCCGTTTGACCGCCTTCTTTTCGTCTTCGACCGGTGTGGCGGCAACTGCTGCTATCTGCTCTTCCTTTTTGCCGGTCGAAAGTACCTGTTCGTCTCTCGATCCGTCCCTATATATGGTGACACCCTTGCAGCCGGTTTCGTAGGCGAGCATGTACACTTTTTCAACATCCTCGATGGTGGCGGTATTTGAAAAATTGACCGTTTTCGAAACGGCATTATCGGTATAGAGCTGGAAGGCGGATTGCATCTGAATGTGGTATTCGGGCGTAATTTCGTGGGAGGTCACAAACACGTTGCGGATATCGACCGGAATATCAGCGATGTCATGGACGGTGCCATGCTCGGCTATTCTCTTCATGAGATCTTCCGAGTAGAAGCCGCGCTCTTTTGCAATTTTCTCGAAAATCGGGTTGACCTCTATCAGGACGTTCTTGTCCATGACGGTGCGGATGTAGGAAACGGCAAAGAGCGGCTCAACACCTGAGGAGGCGTTGGCAATAATGGATATTGTTCCTGTCGGAGCAATTGTCGTGACGGTCGCATTTCGTTGCGGAGCCGCCCCTTTTTTGTCAAAGATAGATCCTTTGAAGTTGGGGAACGAACCCCGCTTTTTGCCCAGTTCCTGGGATGCCAGGTGCCCTTCGTCATTGATGAATTTCATCACCTTCTTGCCGAGCTTTACCGCTTCGTCGGAGCAATAGGGTATTCCCAAAAGAATCAGCATATCAGCCCACCCCATGACACCGAGACCAATTTTCCGGTTGGCGTGCGTCATGTCATGAATCTGCTGCAGCGGATAATTGTTGGCCTCAATTACGTTGTCAAGAAAGTGGACGGAGTTGTGAATGGTCTCCCGCAGTTTTTTCCAGTCCACCGTGCCGTCTTTGATAAAGATGCCAAGGTTGATAGAACCAAGGTTGCAGGATTCATACGGTAGTAGTGGCTGCTCGCCGCAGGGGTTGGTGGATTCGATCTCGCCAACCAAAGGAGTCGGGTTGTCGCGATTCAAGCGGTCGAGAAAGATAATCCCGGGCTCGCCGTTTTCCCAGGCCTGCTTGACGATACGCTGGAATACCTTGCGGGCGTTAAGGGAGCCGCAGACCTTTTTGTCTCGGGGATTAATAAGATTGTATTCCTCATCCCGATCGACAGCCTGCATAAATTTCTCGGTCAGACCGACTGAAATGTTGAAGTTGTTAAGCTGCTTCTGGTCGGCTTTGCACATGATGAAATCCATCACGTTGGGGTGATCGACCCTCAGGATTGCCATGTTTGCGCCGCGCCGTGTGCCACCCTGTTTTATGGTTTCTGTCGCGACATCAAACACGCGCATAAACGAGAGCGGACCACTCGAGATGCCGGTGGTGGTACTGACGACGTCGTTGGCCGGTCTCAAACGGGAAAATGAAAAACCGGTTCCACCGCCTGATTTGTGGATCAGTGCGGTATATTTGACCGCATCAAAAATCTCTTCCATAGAGTCGCCGACCGGCAGGACAAAACAGGCCGAAAGTTGCCCCAGTGGGCGGCCGGCATTCATCAGGGTTGGGGAGTTGGGAAGGAATTCAAAGTTGGTCATCATTCTATAAAAGATGTCTGATAAGCCCTTTACATCCGCTTTCTTGTCAAAAGTCTTATCGGCGGCAGCAATTGTGTCAGCAACACGTCGAAACATGTCAGCCGGAGTCTCAAGAACCTTGCCGGTTTCGTCACGGCGCAGGTAACGTTTTTCCAATACAGTGGAAGCATTTTTAGTCAGGGCGGGAATGGTGTCGGGGGCAGAACTTTTCTTCATAATGGAACTCCTTGTCCTGTAATAAACTGATGATTCTGAATAAATTGAATATGGTGTGGTTTAATACCAGAAACCACAATATTTTGTGGAAGGTGCTGGAATAAACCACAACATATATGAGCTGTCAACAATTTTTTTTTATGGAAATATAACACCCTGAAAGGACTTGAAAAGCACGATAAGCAAGATACATTGACCGGAATCTTAATTAAAAAATAACATTAAATTTACAGTTTGAGTGAATCATGATAATTGTTCAGTTACTTTTGTAAGGAGTTCCCGAGTGAAAACTCTTTTTGCCATCTGCATTTTTTTCTGTGTATCTACAATCTCTCAGGCGGCCGAACAGGCTACAATCGTATATGACGGGGCAGTATTGACCGAAGATGTGACCTGGAGCGGTTCAATACTCGTCCGCGGGTTTGTCGTCGTGGCTCCTCAGGCAACCTTGCGTATCGACCCGGGAACGGTGGTCCGTTTTGCAGCATCTGCGGCTCAGCAGCTTCCAAACCTCGTTGTCCAGGGTCGTCTCCATGCCGCGGGAAGTACCGAGAAGCCTGTCGTACTGACGTCTGACCAATCCAGGCCAGTGCGAGGATCCTGGGGTGGCATCGTTTTCCTTTCGACTGAAAAACGTAATCTACTCGATCGCTGCCGGATTGAGTACGCTGATACCGGTATCGACCTCCGGTTTTCCACCGTCACCCTGAAGGGGACTTCGATTGTTCATGCCCGAACCGCCCTGCTGTCACATGACGGGGTGGTACAGATGACCGGGGGTACCGTTTCGGATTCGGATACCGGTATTGAAATCCATAACAGCGAATTTGATGGCAGGGATACGACGGTTGACTCATGCACGTTCGGATTTCTGTTGAACAAATCATCCGTTGTGCTTGCAGCACCGAGGGTTGTTAACAATCTGCAAACCGGAGTTGAAGCCAGTGAATGCAGGATCAAGATCAGCGGCGGAGAGTTTTCCGGGAATACAGTTGGTGCTCGCATCAGTGGTGGAGAAGGGCAGATTGTTATGTCCCGCTTTCTGCGCAACAGGCAGATAGCCCTGCATCTGATCGGATCACGTATTAAAATCCAGCGCTGCCTGTTTGCTGACAACCTCCATGATGGTCTGCATACCGAAGACGGCTTTGCGCTTCTGTTGAATAATGCCTTCAGTTCAAACGCCGGCTTTAATCTATACAACGCCGGAAGCGAAGTCGTCAGTGCCCGGCAAAACTGGTGGGGAACTGCAGATCAGCTGTTTATCAGGCAAAAGATCCATGACGTGGCTCGTGACAAGAATTCCGGTACCGTCGAAGTGTTCCCCTGGTTGAATGAAAAGCCGCCTTTGGCGCCGTAGATAGGAAACTTCAAGTGTATCTCGATAATGCTGCAACCTCATATCCGAAACCGGAGAGCGTGTATGAAGCGGTTCTTCATGCCATGCGTGATGTAGGAGCTTCTCCCGGCCGGGGCGGATATCGTCGGTCACTGGAGGCTGGGCGCATTCTCTTTCAGGCGCGGGAGGCGGCCGCCCGTTTTTTTTCGATTTCCGATTCGGCTCGGATCATTTTACGCAGAATGCCACCGGAGCGCTCAATCTGGCGTTGCAGGGCACTCTGACCGCCGGCGACCATGTCATTACCACCTCCATGGAGCACAATTCTCTGCTGAGGCCGCTGTATGCGCTTCGAAACAAGGGTGTTGAGCTGTCAATTGTACCTGCCGGTCCGGACGGAGTGGTCTCTGCCGAAGCGATTCGACGTGCTGTACAGGTGAATACGCGAATGATCGCTGTCAGCCATGTATCCAATGTCTGCGGCGCCATCCAGCCGATAGGAGATCTGGCCGGACTCTGCAGCGACACCGGTGCACTGTTTCTGGTTGATGCGGCACAGTCGGCGGGGTATCTGCCGATTGACGTGGAATTGGGTGCCATTGACCTGCTGGCGGTACCCGGCCATAAGGGGATGCTGGGGCCGGGAGGGACGGGGCTGCTGTACGTGGCGCCGCATATTCAGCTCAGCTCTGTTATTCAGGGAGGAACCGGCAGCCACTCGACCGCTGAAGAACAGCCGCAGATCATGCCGGACGGTTTTGAAGCCGGTACTCACAATCTCCCCGGTATCGCCGGATTGCACGCCGGAATCGAGTTTATATGCGAACGGGGTCTTTCGGCTCTCTATCAGCATGGGCATGGCCTGCTCAATCTGGCGGAACAGGCACTGAGAGATATTCCCGGGGTGACGATCCACGGTCCGGCTGATCCGTCCGATCGCTGCTCGGTTCTCTCGTTTACCGCTGCCGGTGTCGATCCGGCGCTGCTGGCCGCAGAACTTGATCATGGTTTTGATATTGCCGTACGGTCCGGGCTGCATTGTGCCCCCCTGGCTCACCGCACATTGGGAACTTTTCCGGGCGGTACTGTGCGTATAAGCCCCGGTTGGTTAACGACATGCGAAGAGATTGCTTTCTTTTCTGATGCCGTTGTACAATGCGTCGGCAAAATCCGAAGATCAGCTTGAATACTGAAGTGAATGTAATCTTTGCTCCGGCGCCCTGCCGTTATCCTGTACATCCAGAAGGGGACTCATGAAAAACTTCATCCTTGATACAAACGTATTGCTCCACGATCCTCAGTCACTGTTCAAATTTCAGGACAACAACATAATTATTCCGATTACTGTTATTGAAGAGGTTGATCGCTTCAAAAAGGATATGAATGAAACCGGACGGAATGCCCGGATGGTGTCACGTATTCTTGATTCGATGCGGGAGAAGGGTTCTCTTGCTTCCGGAGTAACCATGCCCGGTGGCGGAACGCTGCGGGTTGAGATGTTTGCCGAAAAATATTTCAAGAATCTGCCGTTTGATCTGCGGGTGGACAATGGCGATAACCGGATCATTGCCGTTGCCCAGGATGTCCGTGATCGTT
>Ga0182021_10003376_pt1 | contig 18777 bp, 10 predicted proteins | sample 612E3MmetaG_FD_120493 | JGI IMG/M metagenome (GOLD analysis project Ga0182021, IMG submission 120493) | Permafrost microbial communities from Stordalen Mire, Sweden - 612E3M metaG (Illumina Assembly) | ecosystem: Environmental > Terrestrial > Soil > Wetlands > Permafrost | place: Sweden... | reverse complement strand
TGTCGGTCCTCGAACGGGCCATCAAGCAGTTGCACGGCTTGGGATACCACGTGGTGCTCGCCTCCGACGGAAGCTGCCGCCTGCCTCCCTACCTGCCCGCTTCGGTGCAGGTACACAAGGTGCCCAAGCCCGAGAACCTGACGGCTCTGCGCCGGGACATGTCGGGCGCTATCGAGGTGGGCGCCGACGAGGTGCGACCCCCCAGCCGCTCGCTCGAAGGTACCTTGCGCGTGATCGATGAGGCCAGCCGCCGCCACGCCGAACGCGCCGTCTTCGCCGAGCTGCTGCGTGGCGATCTGGGTTTCGTCGCGCGCCACCTGAACAAGCCGGTGTCGTTCTTCATCACGCGCCACCTGCTTTGTCGCCTGCCTTTATCCCCCAACCAGGTCACCCTGGGCGCGGCTTTGGTGGGCTTGCTGGGTGCGCTCACGGTGGCGAGCGGAGGCCCCGCCCTCATGGTGTGGGGTTTCTTCCTTGCGCACCTGCAGTCGATCCTCGACGGTTGCGATGGCGAGCTGGCGCGCGTACGCTTCCAGCAGAGCGCGCTGGGCGAGTGGCTGGACACTCTGGTGGATGATGGGCTCAACATGGTGCTGTTCACCTGCATCGGCGTGGGTGTTTTCCGCGCCAACGGCAACCAATTGGCGCTGGCTGCGGGTCTTGTGGCCACGGTTCTGTACCTCGGGTACGACGTGGTCGCCTACCGCGAACTCAGGCTGCAGGGCGGGGGAGGAGAGATCATCAAGGTGCGCTGGCGCCTCACCGGCAGTTCGGACATGAAGACCCGGTTGGCCAAGGACAGACGTGACCTGCTCGTCACCGTGCACGCCATCGGCCGGCGCGACTTCTTCATCCTGGCCTTCCTGGTCTATGGCCTACTAGGCGTGCCCTGGCTTGCACTCATCCACGCGCTACTTATCGCCGGGTCGCTGGCCGTGGTGGCAGGGGTGCAGGTGGTTTGGCGCCTGCGCGGCGGACGCTAGGCTACCTTCCCTCGCTCCATCTTCTCCGCTGGGTGTACAATCGCCGGGCCATGTGCAGTTGCCAGCGGCGCAACTGGGTTCCACCGTGAAGCAAGAACAAGGTTCCTCCGAGCAAGGTCTTCCTCGTCGGGCGGTCAGCATCCGCGGTGGGTTGCTGATCGCCTTCGCGCTCCTCGTGTTGTTGGTCTTGGGCAGCTTGTTGACGGCGTCACTTCTCGGGACCGCACGTCTGGCGCGCGACGTCGCCGGGTCCCTGATGTTCTCGTTGGGGCGAGATGCGGAGGTGCGACTGCAGGATCTGTTCGATCCAATCCGGCAGAAGCTGATCGAGGACTATGCGGCGATCCGGCAGGGGCAGTACTCGGCCAAGGACGCGGACACGCGCAGAGATCTGCTGATGCCGGGGCTGTTCTCGCTGCCCAAGGTCGATTCGATGCTGCTCGCCGACCAGAAAGGCGCGCATCTTCTCCTCCTCCGCTACAGCGAGCCCGTCCGCCGATCCGCGCTCCTCAAACCCGTGGCGGATCGGCTGCCTCCGGCCGACCCCCGCCGCTTGCAATTCCTGACGCGTGACTTCCGGCCGGCCGAATGGGGCGAAACCAGTCGCTGGGCGTTGTGGGAGGACGCGGGACGACAACTGGTGCAGAAATGGGATCTGTCCCTGGCCGGCTACGATGGGCGGCAGCGACCCTGGTACAAGGCGGCCATGGCGGCGTTTCGGGACCAGACCCTGCCCGAGGCGCAGGCCAGCGCATCGAGTCTGGTGGCGTGGACCGAGGTCTACGCGCTCTATACCGCCAGGGCCCCCAGCATCTCTGCGGCCGTCGCCGCGCGCGACCCGTCGGGCGAAATCCTGGTCGTCACCTACGACTTGCCTCTGGACGAGATAGTGCACTTCACGACATCCGTGCAGCCGTCGCCGCGCGGGATGATGTTCGTACTGACCGATGACGGGAGGCTGCTGGGGCCGCCTCGGGACAAACGAAACGAAGTCAAGCCGGATGCAAACGTGCCGGCGCTGCAACCGGTTGCCGAAGCCGGCTCTCCGCAGGTTGCGACGGCGGTGGCGACCTGGCAGGCCGACCATGGCGGCCAGCCGGATCGCTTTCGCCTCGCGCTCGACGGCGAGACGTGGTGGGCGGGATTCACGCCTTTCGAAGTCGGCTCCCAGCACCGTTTCTGGATCGGCGCGCTTCTGCCCGAGTCCGACCTCATTCCGGCGGCCCGCGAGCAGCAGTGGCTCATCGCCGGGGTCGGCCTTCTGGCCCTGCTGGCCGCGGCCTGGCTGGCGCTGCGCCTCGCCCGTTGGTTTTCCAAGCCTCTGGCCGAACTGGCCGCGCAGAGCCGGCGAATCGCCTCACTGGACCTGACCGAAACCGCACCGGTGCGCTCCCATCTGAGCGAACTCGATTTGCTGTCCATCACGCTCGGCCGTATGCGCGATTCCCTGCGCAAGCACGTCTCAGAGCGCGAGCAAGCCCGTCGGGAAATCTTCGAGCGTGAGCAACAGGTGCGGACTTTGGCCGAGAATTCGCCTGACCTCGTGGTGCGGTTCGATCGCGAAGGACGCGCCCATTATGCCAATCCCGCATTCGCCCGCGCGACCGGGTTATCCCCCGCGGTGACGACCGGAGGTGGGATGGGCGAACTCGCGCCTTCCGCGGAGCCCATGGTGCTTTGGCAGCGAACCATCGGGCAGGTCTTCGCCGTCGGCCGGCCTCTCACCGTAGAATTTGATCTCAAGACGCCGAGCGGGCTGCGGCGTTTCGAGTCGCGGGCTACACCCGAGATGGGCCGCGACGGGGCGATCGAGTCCGTCCTGGTCGTCTCCCGCGACATCACCGAGCGCGTCGCCACCGAGCGCGCCCTCCGCCAGAGCGAAGAACGCTACCGCACGCTGATCGAATCGGCGATCATCGGCATCCTGGTTCACCAGGACGAACGCGTGCGCTACGCGAATCCGGCCGCGCTCCAGATGTTCGGGTACCAAACCGCGGCGGAGTTTCCTTGGCAGAGCGACTGGATCGAACAGGTCGCTCCCGCGTTCCGCTACGAATTGACCTCTCAGATCCAGGCTGTGCTCGGCGGAGCGCACCTTCCGCCTCATCCGGGCTGGCAGATCCTGAGGAAGGACGGCTCGCACCGCTGGGTGCAGTCGAGCCTGACCCGCGTCGAATGGGACGGTGCCGATGCCGTGCTTTCCTTCATCCGCGACATCACCGATCTGCGCGACGCCGCCGACCGGCAGAGCGCGCTGGAGGAACAGCTGCGGGAGGCGCAGAAGCTTGAAGCCGTCGGTCTGCTCGCCGGTGGCATCGCCCACGACTTCAACAACCTGCTGCAGGTGATCGGGGGCAACGCCAGCCTGGCGCTCGCAGCGGGTGCCGAACGCCGCGACTCCGAGGAGGCGCTTGGCGTGATCGCCAACACCGTCGGTCAGGCGAGCCAGCTCACTCGGCAACTGCTCGCCTTCGGACGCCGGCAGGCGCTGCGGCGGGAGAGTGTCGACCTCAACGGTTTGGTGGCCACCCACCTGGCAATGATCCGGCGGCTGATTCCCGAGAACATCCGCATCGATTTTCGCGCGGCCCCGCAGCCGGCGATGACCGAGGCCGACAAGGGCCAGCTCGAACAGGTCATGCTCAATCTTTGCCTCAACGCCCGCGACGCCATGCCCGACGGCGGACAACTGTCGATCGCGATCGAGCCGGTGGTGCTCGACGCCACGACGGCGGGACAGCTTTGCCAGCGGCCGGCCGGGCCGTTCATCCGTATCACAGTATCGGATACCGGCCACGGCATGATCCGGGCTGTCTTGGATCGGATCTTCGAGCCATTCTTCACGACGAAGACCCGCGACAGGGGTTCGGGCCTGGGGCTGGCGGTTGTATACGGAATCGTCCGGCAGCACGGCGGGCACATCGCGGCTCGTAGCGAACCCAGCCAGGGAACGGAGTTTGTCCTGCTGTTACCCTGTGAGACCCACGAGAAAACCGCGACGGAGATGCTGCCCACCGAGCCGGGGACCGACGGTCAGACACGCCTCGCGGCCACGATTCTGCTCGCGGAAGACAGCGAGGCGGTTCGCCGGGTTGCCGAAAAGGTGCTCGGTCGCGCCGGCGCGCGCGTGGTTGCGGTAGCCGACGGACAGCAGGCGGTCGATCGGTTCGCCGCCGATCCCGGACAGTTCGACCTGCTTTTTCTCGACATCATGATGCCGGGACTCAGTGGTTTCAAAGTCGCCGCCCATTGCCGTGCCCTTCGCCCGGAGATTCCGGTGTTGTTCTCGAGCGGCTACGCCGCCGAATCGTTGGGGGCCGAAGCCGAAACCACCGCCAAAGACCCAATCCTGCACAAGCCCTACGGCGCGGATGCCCTGCTGGCGGCAGTGCGAAGGCTCCTGGCCGGGTCAGGCACAGGCCAGCCAACACCGGAGCTGGCGCCTACGCCACCCAGCGCATGAGCACCCAGCATACCCAGAGCGTGGTCTGCACCACCGCGGCCGCGCCGAGGTAGGCCAGACGAGCGGCTTCTGAGCGCAGGCTGGCCAGCCACACGTAGGCCGGGAAAGCCACGAGCACGAAGCGCGACGCCGACAGCGCCTTGCCGCTGAATACGAACGCTACGAGGAAGGCACAGATCACAAGGCCGTCGGTGCGCCAGGCCCGCCGGCTGACCAGCCAGGCCGCCAGAGCGGCGAAGGCCAGCGTGAGAACGCGATCGAGGTGGACCGGATCGCCGTACGGTGGGATCGGGTCGTCGAAGAGCGCCAGGGGCGAAGCGAAGTGCCGATTCCAGGCGGCCTGCGCCGTGAATACGGCCGAGGCATCGCCGGTCAGGCGCCACAGATACAGGGCATAGGCTGCAAAGCCCGTGGGAACGAGCGCCAGCCACCACACGCGCGCGCCGAGTTGTGCGAACTTGAAGTCGGCCGCCGCGAGTCTCATCCACAGCAGCGGGACGAGAATCAACACACCCGTGGGGCGTGTGGCGGCCAGCAAAGCGCCGAGAACACCGGCCGTGGCCCAGCGCCCTTTCCACGCCGTGTGGTAGGTGGCCAGCGCCAGCAGCAGGAACATGGACTCGGTGTAGAAGCAGCTCAGGAAGAAGGCGGTCGGGAACGCCAGCAGGAACACCACGGCTCGCGCGGCCATCGCGCGGTCGCCGAAACGCTCGCGCACGTGCCAGTAGAGCAGGCCGAGGGCCGCGAGCGCGCAGAGATTGGCCACGGTGATGCCGAGCAAGACGGCCGCCTGGTCGCCCTGCCAACCCGCCGGCAGCGCACGGTAGAGCAGGCGCACCGTCTGGGGAAACACCGGAAAGAAAGCGATGTTGCTGTACTGGCCAGCGGCGTAGGCGCCGGGCAGATAGCCTTGCTTGGCGATGTCGAGGTACCACGCGGAGTCCCAGCGCGCCCACACGTCTATCCAGCGCACGGGCGTGAATCCCCAGCCGCGCTTCGCGTATTCGGCAATCCAGGTCAGCCCGCGCGGCTGGTTCGCGAAAATCCACGCCACGAAAGCAAGCAGGGCACGCGACAAGGCAAAGGGCAGAAGCACGTCCGTGAACAGGTGTCGCCACGAGGGCAGGGCGTTGGCGTCCGACGCCGGGGGCGTGGGCTCCACCCCCCGGCGCGGGGTGCGCCGTCCGGCTGGGTTGCGGGAGAAACGGCTCATAGGCGCCGCACTATACACAGCCGCCGGACCGGGTTCTATTCGCTCAAACTGCGGGTGTGGGTCTTGCCGCCCTCACGGTTGCATCAGCCGTTTGCTCATCCACAGCACAGCATCCCGAGGGGCGAGGCGCGTGGAAGCAATCATGATCTTGTTGAACCATCCGGAAACCACCCGGGGTTTCCCTTTCATCAGGGCTCGATAGCCAATCCGGGCCACGTCGCGGGCTTCCATCTCGTTCAACTTCTTCAGCAGCATGTTTTCGGACTTGGACCGCTGGAAGAAGTTGGTCTTGGTCACGCCCGGGCACAGCGCGGTTACGGTCACGCCCGTGCCTTGCAACTCCGCAGACAGGGCCTCGGAAAAGCTCAGCACAAACGCCTTGGTCGCAGCGTAGACCGCCATGTACGGCACCGGTGTGAACGAGCCAGTGGATCCGACGTTCAATATCTTGCCGGACTTCCTCTGAACCATTCCTGCAAGAAAGACACGGGTAAGTTGCGCCAAGGTAGTGACATTCAACTGGATCATCTGGCGCTGAGTCTCCCAGTCGCTGTTCGCATACGGGCCGAGATCGCCAAAACCCGCATTGTTGACCAGCAGGTCGACCGTGAGCGTGCGCCTCTCCACTTCTGCGAACAACTGCGAGGCCGCTTCCGACTGGGACAAGTCCAGGGAAATGACTTCAGTCCTTATTGGGTACGCGGCGGCCAGTTCCAGGGCGATTTTGGCCAGACGGTCTGCGCTGCGGGCTACCAGCACCAGGTTGTATCCCTGTTGGGCTAGAAGGCGGCCGAACTCATACCCAATGCCGCCGGAGGCTCCAGTGACGAGCGCGGTCTTCACCGGACCAGGGGAACTAGACATGGGGTTGCTCCTTTTTCCTGACTTTTTTGAAAATGACACTGCAGGGGAATGACGTCGGATGCCAGCATAGCGGAGTTGCGCGCCGTGCGGCAAGCCTGCGCCTGATCTCTGTCGCCTGCTCTCCGGCGGTCCTCCGATTCTCGCGACTCCGTCCGGCTCAACCTTGACGGCGGACTTGCCGATGAACTCTGAAAGCCGTCGTCATGTTCGGGAAAGCACCGCGACCATCTGAGACCAAACCTCCCGAAGACGGGCTCGGCAGCAATCAGATTGCCGACACGGCGCTGGATACGGTTGCCGCAATTCTGCGCAGCGTGGCCGAGTTTGCCCTGGAACAGGAGGGGACGGATATTTCGACCTTCCGGGCCAACGCCGAGGCCTGGGCCAGACATGTCACCTTGGCGACGGCGCCGCCCGGCGCACCGGAGGACGACGCGGGAACGCGCAAGGGCCGGCGCGAATGGGAGGCTGTGCGGCGGTTCGTGCGGGACTATTGCCAGAGCAGTTGCAAGCGGGCCGTGACCGTGACCGCGGACTTGCGTCAGGTCATCTGGGTGTTCATCCGCAACATTAGCCAGGCGTTCACCCAGGATGAAGAGATCGACGGCCGGCTGCGCGCACAAATGAGCCGCCTGGAGACGCTGGTCGAGAGCAACGCCACGGATGAACTCAAACGAGAAGTGCTGGATGCCGTCCGCGCCTTCAAGGAGATCCTCAAGGAGCGCAGCGAGCGCCAACACAGACAGATGGAGATGCTTGGGGCGCAGGTGCGCTCGCTCGGTGACGATCTCGAGTCGGCGCGCCGGGAAAGCGAAACCGATCCGCTGACGCGTGTCCCAAATCGCAAGGCATTCGACGACTACCTGGCGCGCAGCGTGGAGATGCACAAGGCATTCGGTCAGGCAATGTCGCTGCTCATCGTCGACGTCGATCACTTCAAGACGGTCAATGACTGCAACGGCCACGCGACGGGCGATGGCGTGCTACGGAATGTGGCCAACAGCCTGGTGAAGGTTTTTCTGCGCAAGAGCGACTTCGTTGCCCGCCTGGGCGGGGATGAGTTTGCGGTGATTCTGCGTGAGACGAGCGAAGCAGATGCCCGTGTGCTTGCCGAACGCGTGCTGGCCCGCATCCGCACCCTGCGCGTGGCCGGCGCGTCGGCGGAAGCTCTCGCGGTCACCGTCTCGGTCGGGCTGGCCAGGATCGAAGTTGACGATGACGAGAAGGCTTGGTTCGAACGAGCGGACCACGCGCTCTATCTCGCCAAGCAGGCCGGTCGTGACCGGGTTTGCTAGCAGACATCCGTCCCGCTACGCCGATTCGCCGGCGTTGCCGCCGGTGCGCAAGCGCGCGGTCAGGTTCTGTACCGGCACCAACTTGTCGCCGGGGCGCCAGACCTCCGGCTGCACGTCGCCGACGATGCTCGTGCAGCCACTTGCGCGTTTGCCACTGACCGCATTGTTGAGGAAGACCTCGAGACGCCGGTTCTGTCCGCCGCTGCCGTCGTAGAACAGGCTGACGATGGGTATGTCCACGTCAGCGGAGACGCGGCCGAACACTGCCGTGGCCACGGTCTCGGGCATGCAGCCGAACGGGGCGCAGTTGACCACCATGGCGGCGCCCTGCTGGGCGAACTTGATGGCGCGGCCGATTGACAGCTTGCCCTCGCCACCGCAATAGAACGCCATGTACGGGGTGGCCAGTTTCATGCACTCTTGGAAGGGCGGCTCGTGCCGGTCGTCGAGGAACGGGCTGGCCGCGCGCATGAGCTTCTGCTCCCAGTGCCTCATCCAGTGGTAGGTGACGAAGGTGTCGGCCTTGTCCCACGACATGATGGTCGAGGGGAATTCCTCCATGTAGTTCTCGATTGACGATGTGTAGAGGATCCAGTCGGTAATCGGGATCATCCACGCCTCGCCGCCGAACATCTCAATGGCGCTGATCACGTCTTCATTGGCGTAGACGTTGTTGCGCACGTAGATCTCACCCACCACGCCCACCAACGGCTTTCGCGCCCCGGCCACGGGAATGGCGGCGATCTTGCCGATGCCTTCGCGGATGCAGGCGGGAAGATCACCATCCTTTTCCAGCGCGCGCGCCACCGCATCGGTCACCTCGGCCACCACGCGGTCGGTTTCACCGGCGTTGACCTCGTAGGGCCGCACCTTGCACTGGGCTTTCAGGATGATGTCCGCGCAGGCAATGGCCTTGAACAGCGAGCGCCGCATCTGGCTGTCCAGCCCCTGGTAGGCGTTGTTGGAAGCGGGCGCCAGGATGGCCACGTCTTCGAATCCCTCGCGGTCCAGGATCTGTCGGTGCAAGACGGTGTACTGGCCGAAGCGGCACGGGCCCTTGGAACTGGGCATGAAGAACGCGTGCTGCCCACCCGCCGGCTGCTGGCGCAGCGTTCTTACCAGAGTCCCGATGGTGAGCGCGCAGGGCAGGCACTCGGACCCGCGGGTGAGCGAGCGCCCCAGGTCGAACGATTCCTTGTCCTCGTCGGGCAAGGTGCGCGCGTCGTAACCGTGTTGCCGGAAGGCCGCCGCGAACAGGCGCGTGCCGAACTGGTGCATGGGCGGGACCCAGATGGTGCGGCCGCGCAGATCAGTTGGCTCCACGTGCTCGCGCGCGCGCGGGCCGCGCTCCGGCCTCGGCCGGCGCAAGACATCGAAGAACGCTTCCAGCCGGGTCATGTAGCCGGCGTCGGCGCCGTGCTCGTCCAGCTCTAGCATCAACAGCGGGCGGCGCCCCATGATCTCCTCGGCAAAGCTGAGCAGGAAGCTGTCCGGCCCGCAGGAGAAGTTGGTCAGATACACGACGTCAAGCAGATCGTGGTCGGCGGCCTGCTCCAGCACAGCCAAGATCTTCTGGCCATAGCTCCAGAAGGCGTTGCGGTAGCGCAAGCCCAGGCGCGAAAGATCCGGCGCGAGAAAGTCCATGGGCAGGACCGTGCGGCCCATGTCCGCGATCTTCTGTGGCAGACCCAGGTTGGCGCCGCCGTCGTAGTTGTTGTAGGGCCGGCCCACCAGCAGGATCATCTTTTCGTTCTTGGCCGTGGCCTCGGCCAGGATCTTGGCGCCCTCTTCCTGGCAGCGCTGCTCGAAGTCGGTCTGCGCCTGCAGGCCCGCGCGCCACGCACTTCGCAGTTCGCGTGACGAGCGCCCCAGCGGCCCACACAGCTCGTCCGCCAGGGTCTTGATGATGTCCCGCTCGCGCATGCGCATGTCCACCAGGGGCGAGAGCAAGCGCGAGGCGTCCATGTGGTTCATGGCCAGGGCGGTGCGGCTGCAGGCCGCGGTGCCTTGCACGTAGGGGCACACGGCTGTGCCTGTGGTTTCTTCGTTGGCGGGAGTGTTCTTCAGGTGCGGCACGAACACGAAATCCACACCGTCGGTGACGGCCAGTTTAGCCACGTGGCCAAGGGCCAGCTTGGCCGGGAAGCAGAAGTCGGCGCCCGCCATGCGCGGGCCCAGCTCGCGGATCTCGTCGGTGGTCTGACCGGACAGTTGCACGCGGAAGCCCAGCGTGTTGAAGAAACGCTGCCAGAGCGGATAGTAGGTGTAGGTCAGAAGAGCCTGGGGCAGGCCCACCACCGGCGCGTTGTCCGGCACCTTCACCCCAGCGCCCGCTTCGCGCCAGAGACGCTGGCGCAGGCGCAGGGCCCGGTCGTACGGGCTCTTGCGCACCTTCTGCTCGTTGGGATCGCGGCCGCACATGTAGCCCCACGACGGCGAGCCCTGGACGCCCTCGATTTCCGCAAATGTGATGGTGCAATCGTTCTGACAGAGACTGCAGGGTTCCTTGCGCAGGGTGATCTTGCGCTTGTCGAGGTCGAGCCCGCGAAAGCGCGACCGGGCCAATCCCTGTTCCGCCATGGTCTGGCGCACCAGACGGGCCACGCCGAAAGCGCCCATCACGTGGCAGTAGGGCGAAACCACGACCTCCACGTCGAGCAGGCGCTCGAACGCGGCCACCAGCGCCTTGTTCCGCGCGGTGGCGCCCTGGAACATGATGCGCTTGCGGCTGCGGTGGCGGTTGCCCACGACCTTGTTGAGGTAGTTCTTGGCCACCGCCACCATGACCGCGGCCAGGGCCTCGGGCCGGCTGGCGCCTGCCTCGATGAAGCGGACCACGTCCTGCTCCATGAAGACGGTGCAGCGGTCAGTGGCGCGCGGGGGCCTCACCCCAAGCACGGCCTGGCCCACATCGGCCACTTGGTAGCCCAGCTTGTTGGCCTGTTCCTCGATGAACGAGCCGGTGCCGGCGGCGCACACGTAGTTCATGTTGGCGTCGCGGATGTGGCCGTCGACGATGTGCATGTACTTGGCGTCCTGGCCGCCGATTTCGAAGATGGTGTCGACGCTGGGATCGGTGAAGGTTGCGCCGGCCACATGGGCGCTGATCTCGTTGATGATGGCGTCTGCGCCGATCACCTCGCCCACGATCTTGCGGCCACTGCCCGTGGTCCCCGCGCCCAGAACTTCGATGCGCGCGCCCTTCTTTTCCTCAAGCTCGCGCAAGGCGCGGCACAGCTTCTGGGTGGCGCCCACCGGATCGCCGCCGGTCTTGCGGTAGACATCGACCAACAGTTCGTCCTTGTCGTTGACCAGCGCCAACTTGGTGCTGGTCGAACCGATGTCGATGCCCAGGTAGGCGTGCAGCGGTTGGCCCGCTGGCCAGGACACAACGCGGACCTCGTTGCCTTCTCCGTCGGTGTAGGACTCGGCCAGGCGAAAATCAGGGTACCTTGACTTCTCCAGGGTCAGCGGCCAGGGGTGGTATTCCACGTCGCTAGCGGTGGCGATGCGATGGAGTGACTCGCGCGAGGGCAGCCGCCGCGGCACCGCACCCAGGGCAGCCGCGCCCACCGCCGCCACCAGGTGGGGCGAGGCCGGCGCGCGCAGCAGGTGGGGGAAAGCCGCGTCCAGCCAGCGCAGTACCTCGCGGTTGAGCGCCACCCCTCCGATGATGGCCGTGGGTGCATCTAGGGGCCGCGCGCGCAGCAGGGTTCCAATCAGGGTGCGGGTCATGCCCCGACAAAGGCCCGACCACATGGCGGCCTTGCTGTAGCCCTCCTGCTGGCGGTGGATGAGGTCGCTCTTGGCGAACACCGAGCAACGGGTGGCGATGGAGGGCGGCTCGGCCACGCTGCCCGCCAGCGCAGGATCGGCGCAATCCAGGCCGAGACGCGCGGCCTGTTCGTCAAGGAACGAACCGGTCCCCGCCGCACACATGGAGTTGGTGGCGTAGTTCTGGAAATGCCCCTGGGCATCGAGCTGCACCAGGGTCACCGACCCGCCGCCGATGTCTATGATGTTGCGAACCTCGGGGAACTGAGCGTGCACGACGCGGATTTGACAGGCCGCGATGTCGAGCCGCCGGGTTTCAAAGGCCTCGCAGAAGCGGGTGGCGTTCTGCCCGCAGAAGCCGATGGCGTCCCCGGGCTCAAGGTCAAGCTCGCGTAGGGCTCGTTCCAGCACAGGAGCAGGCTCACCCTTGTGTCGGGCATAGAAGGATTGAACGACTCTGCCGGTGCCGTCGACCCGAACCGCCTTCAGCGATACGGCGCCGATATCGACTCCTATTCTTCCCGGTTTCTCCACAGTAAGGCGTACTTCGTGAGGTTGATGTAGGTGTCCGCCAGTGCGCGGCATACTTACCACAGAACAGTCGCTGTGGCTAACCCGAGCCAGGGTTCTTTGTCGCGAGACGCCGTTTGCCCCCGAACACGCGGCCCAGGCGCCGCCAGAGTGACAGGCGGGCTTGATGCGACGCGTGTGACTTGGCTGCCGCGGCCGGCGCTGCAGGGGGGGCGGTGGACGCCGTCTTGGGCGCAGCCGAGGGGACAGGCTTCTGCTCCCCCAGCGTGAAATCCTTGGTCACCGAAGCGGCCAGTTTCTTTGCGGTCTCGCGCAATTCGGCTTCTTGCTCGTCGGTGAAGCCCAGCACCTCACGGGCGCGCGCCAGGGTCTCGGGTGCCACGCGGTCGCAGCGGCCAGCCCCGATTTCGACGCCATGGCCGAGCTCGCGGCTCAGTTCTTCGACGACGGCGACAGCAGCGGAGATGGGATGGGGTGCCTCACCGGCAGGGAAACTGTGGTGGTTGGCCAGCACATTCTGTACCTCAGCCGGCAGCTTCCAGAGCTGGGCGATCATGCCGGAGACTTCCTGGTGCGTCTGGCGCAAGACCTCGTCGAGTACCGCCGGGTTGATGGACGGCTCGTCTTTGGGGCGGTCGGACAGCACGAGCAGGGTGGCAGCCATCCCGATGTCATGCAGCAGGCCGCAGAGGAACGCGGTCTCGGTGGTCAAGGCCTTGCGTGAGGCTATCAGCCGGCACAGGTGTGCGGACAGTGTGCTGTGCGCCCGGATCTGCTCCATCGCCGCGGCGAAGCGGACTGAGCGAAACACCCGCATGCCCGCGGCGACTTCCCACACCACGCTGGCCAGGCCTCGCAAGCCCAGACGGACCACTGCAACCTTCAACGAGATGTTGTCCTGGCCCCAGCCGCCGTAGGCCGCCGAGCCAGCGACGCGCAGGACCTGCGCCGCCAGCACCGCGTCCTTCTCCAGCACCTCGACCAATTGGTCCGCTCCCACGTCGGAACGAAGCGACAGCTCATGGACTTCCAGTGCCACCGTGGGCAGAAGAGGCGGCCGGTAGCCGGGTGCGGAAAACACACGTCGCAGTTGGGTGATGAAGGCGATCACCAGGGCCACGTCAGCCGACGGCGAGGCCGCGTCCGACGAAGCCCCGGTTTCAACCGGCGTGGGCTGGGCGCCGGCCTGCGGATCAGTGGGGGTGGGCCGCTCGCTCTTCACGGTGTGCCTCTGTCGATCATACACACCATCTGCTGCGCACGGCCAGAAAGAAGCGCCAAGACGCGAAGCGTCTGGAGTCCATCTGCCATGACTTCGCGGCTGCGCGCGAGAGTGCTACCTTGGTGCCCATGATCATTGCTGGCGACATCGGCGGAACCAAGACTGTGCTCGCGCTCTTCGAGACGGTGGGCGAGGACCTGCGCTGTGTGCGCGAGGCAACCTTCCCCAGCCTCGAATACCATTCCCTCGAAGCAGTGGTGGACGAGTTCTTCTCGGCCACTGCGCGGCCCGCGCTGACCGGCGCTTGCTTCGGCGTGGCCGGGCCGGTCGAGGGCGGCCGGGCTCGGCTGACCAATTTGCCCTGGGTGCTCGACGAGGAGCTTCTATCCAAGGCCCTGCACGCACCGCGCGTGCGCTTGCTCAACGACCTTGAAGCGGCCGCCTTCGGCATGCTGTTCCTTGCATCCACCGACTTCGAAGTGCTGCAGCCCGGGAAGGCTGGCGCTCGCGGCGACATCGCGGTCATCGCGCCTGGCACAGGGCTGGGCGAGGCCCTGCTCCACTTCGACGGCAAGCAGTACCACGCCATCGCGTCGGAGGGCGGACACGCCGACTTCGCCCCGCGCACGGACGACGAGATCGTTCTTCTGCGCCACCTGCGGACGGCGCTTGGCGGTCATGTCAGCTACGAGCGCATCCTGTCGGGCGCGGGCATCGGCAACCTCTATCGGTCCCTGCGCAACGAAGCCACCACCCGCGAGCCCGCCTGGCTGGCCGAACAACTTGCGAGCGGCGATCCCAACGTGGCGATCTCGGCTGCGGCCCTGGTCAATCGCGATCCGGTGTGCGTACAGACCCTGCGCATGTTCTGCGCCGTGCTGGGCGCCGAGGCCGGCAACCTGGCGCTCAAGGGGGTGACCACCGGCGGCGTGATCATCGGGGGTGGCATTGCCCCGAAGATCTTGCCTGCGCTCAAGGAAGGATCCTTCCTGGCTGCCCTGGCCGACAAGGGGCGGTTCTCGGAGTGGACGAAGAAACTGCCAGTGCGGGTGGCGCTCGACCCGCGTGCACCGCTCATCGGCGCCAGCCGCTACCTGGTCAGCAGCGCGATTCACCCGGGCGCGAGAGCGTAGGACCGCGATAGCCGCAGGAGCCAGATCGACGACATCGTCGATGGCCTCTGAAACCTTCGTCGACACCAGCGGCTTCTACGCGTTGCTCGTGGAGCGGGACGTGTGTTGCCACCGGCCTGCGCACCGACGCAAGAACTGGTTAGCACCTATGTCCTTTCCCGGAGGGAGAGGGAGGTCTATGCGAGTTCTTCCGGCGCGATTGCGGCCGTCTAACGCCTATGCCACCGTGACCAATTGGAACACTTTCAACCAGTAGTGCTACTCCGTCCCTTGTCGCCTTGCCTCGCCACAATTGGTGGACACATTTTGAGTTATAGTCACTTCCTTGCTGATTCCATCGGAAGCGCCGTTTCGAACGGAGGCGCCGGGCGATCGCGCCACGGTGGCCGCGGCCATCGAGGTGCTATCGGGCAGCGGAAGGAGGCGCGGACCGGAGCGCGTGCTGCCGTTTCTGGGACCAGCCATCATCGCATCGGTGGCGTACGTCGATCCGGGCAACTTCGCCACCACTTTGCAGAGCGGCTCGCAACTCGGCTACACCCTGCTTTGGGTCGTCGTGACCAGCAACCTGATGGCGATGATGATCCAGACCTTGTCGGCCAAGCTGGGCATCGCCACTGGGCGCAATCTCGCGGAACAGTGCCGGTTGAGTCTCCCGCAGGGACTGTGCTTTGCTTTGTGGGGGGTGATGGAGATCGTGGCCATGGCCACCGATCTGGCGGAGTTCCTGGGTGCGGCCTTGGGGTTCCATCTGCTGTTCGGTTTGCCCCTCGGGATTGCCGGCCTGCTCACCGCGGTTGTCACATTTCTGCTCTTGAGCCTGGAACGCTACGGATTCCGGCGCCTGGAACTGGTCATCGCGTTGCTGGTCGCGGCCATTGCAGCTTCCTATCTGGCGGAGCTTCTTCTGGCCCGGCCCGACTGGAAGCAGGCGGCGTTTCACTCCGTGGTCCCCGCATTCGGCGGTGACGCCGGCCTCCTGCTTGCTTCCAGCATCCTCGGCGCCACGGTGATGCCGCATGTGATCTTCCTTCACTCCGCGCTGACCCAGGGCCGCATCGTCGCATTGAGACTCGATGAGAAGAAGCGCTTGCTCCGGTACGAGACGCTCGATGTCGTCTTGGCCATGGGGGTGGCGGGCGCTATCAACGGCGCGATGCTGATCGTGGCCGCTTGCACGTTCCACGCGCGCGGTCTGGTCAACGTGGACGCGATCGAGAAGGCACACCTGACGCTCCAGCCGCTTTTGGGATCGGCCGCGGGCACGCTGTTCGCGATTGCGCTCCTGGCTTCGGGTCTGTCGAGTTCGGCCGTGGGCACGATGGCCGGTCAGGTCGTCATGCAAGGCTTCCTGCAAGTCAGCATCCCGCTCTGGGTCCGGCGGGTGGTGACCATGGCGCCCGCGCTGCTGGTCATCTGGCTGGGGGCCGACCCGACCCGGACGTTGGTGTTGAGCCAGGTCGTGCTGAGTTTTGCCCTGCCTTTCGCCATTGTTCCGCTCGTCGTGTTCTCAAGCCGCAAACGTTTGATGGGCCCCCTCGTCAACCGGGCCGCGACCACGGCCGTCGCAGTGGGAATCGCCACGCTTGTCCTCGCCCTAAACATCTACCTCCTGTGGAAAACCCTATTCGGGAGCTGACGGCCATGTTCAAACACCTGCTCTTGCCGCTCGATGGGACCGCGATGGCCGAACTGGTGATCCCGGTGGCGCGTGGCTTGGCCCAAGCCAGCAACGCCCGCGTGACGCTCTTGCATGTGATCGAGCATTCGGCCCCGAGAGAACGGCACGGGCAAACGCACCTGCAGGACAATGACTCCGCCGAAGCCTATCTGCGCACCTTGGTTGCGCGCGAATTCTCCTCCCTGCCCGGGGTCGACTGGCACGTCCACGACCACGCCGTACGCAACGTGGCCGAAAGTCTCGCGCTGCACGCCCGCGAATTCCAGCCCGATCTGGTCGTGATGTGCGCCCACGGCAACCAGTGGTTGAAGGAGCGCTTGCGCGGCAACCTGGCCCAGCAACTTCAGCACGCGCTCAAGGATCGCTCACCCAGCAAGACCCGCGTGCCTGTGCTGCTGGTTCAGCCCGACGAGCGAGGCCAGGTGGACTATCCCTTTCACCACATTCTTGTGCCCATGGACGGCACCGACGAACACGAAGAGGGGTTGCGGCCCGCGGCGCAGCTGGCGCTGCAGCTCAAGATTCCGATGCTGCTGTTCACGGCGATCCCGCCTTCCGATGCGCTCAGGGGCAAGGATTCCGCGACCGCCGCTTTGCTGCCAAGAGCCACCGAGGAAGTCCTGCGCCTCGCCGAGCAAGAAGCCGCTCGCCACCTGACAATCCACGTCCGCGAATTGCAGGAAATGGGCGTCTTGGTTTCGGGCCGGGTCATGCGCGCTGATCCCGCTGAAGGCGTGCTCGTCACGGCCCGGGAAATGCATTCCGACCTGATCGTCCTCGGGACGCACGCGCTGTCCGCCACGCAGGCGTTCTGGTCCGCCAGCATGACACCGAAGATCCTGCACCAGGCTCGCGCCTCCTTCTTGCTCGCCCCCGGTGAAGGCGACCTGCTGCTACCGGGGTCACCCTAGGGCGACCAGCCTTTCCGCAGCCTCCGCGCCTCTGGGGTGGGATCCCGTTTTTCACCACAGAGGCTGCGGAGACCACGGAAACGATGGGAGTGGCGGCCCTACTTCATCTGCTTTTCCATGTTGGCAACCATCTTCTGAAGCTCCGCAATGATCTCCTTGTGAGCGTCGAGCACCTTCTTGGCGGCTGCGGCCAATTCGGGGTCTGCCTTCATCTTGGCTATGTCGTGTGGTGCCGTGGGCCAGGAGGCAGCTTTCTTCATCTCGCTCGCGACCTTCTCCAAGTTGGCTGCTATCTGTTTGTGGGTCTTGGCCAACTCGCGCAGGCCTTTGACCTCGGCTTGTGAGGCCTTGTCCTTGTTGGGGGCCATGAACTTGGCGTGAGCCTCCTCCATGTTGGCCACCGACAGAGCGCCAGCGGCGAGCTTCTCGGGAATCATGGCCATTCCCGCCGTCATCTGGCCGCAGCTAGGCTCGCCTCCCGCCATCGCCGGGTGATCCGCGGCCTGCGCAGGTGCGAGGATGAAGAGAGACAGAAGTACTGCGGCAACAAGTGTTGGTTTCATCGAGCCTTCCTCCTTTGGTAGGTTGCGGGATGCCACCCCTCCTGCCCAAAGTGCAGATGAGGCGCAACCCGCGATCGTGCGAGAGTTGATGCTGGTTCGAGCCAACCCATTACAGCGCCCACCACGATCCGCAGGTCTTGTTCGGCACATCTTTCAGTCTGGCTTTTCCGCGCTAGGCTTGCTGACAAGATCCGGCCTCCCGCCGGCAAGACAGGGAGTGGCACCGATGACGCAAGAGAAACCGGCCGACCGAGACGCGCAAGACAACCCACAACCTGACGGGCGCGACGCCGATCCGCAGGAGACGCAGGAGTGGATCGACGCCCTGGAATCCACGCTGGCTCACGCGGGTGTCGAACGTGCGCATTTTCTGCTGCAACAACTGGTCGATCGCGCGCGCGGCGCGGGTGCGCACCTGCCCTTTGACGCCACCACCGCTTACATCAACACCATCTCGCGCTCGCGGCAGGCCTCGGCGCCCGGCGATCCAGCCCTCGAGCGCCGCATCCGCTCGCTCATCCGCTGGAACGCGCTGGCCATGGTGGTGCATACCAACCGGCAAAGCACGGAACTGGGCGGCCACATCGCCAGCTTCGCCTCTGCGGCCACGTTGTACGACGTGGGATTCAACCATTTTTTTCGCGCTCCCACCGACGCACATGGCGGCGATCTCGTCTACATCCAGGGACACTCGGCGCCCGGAATCTACGCGCGCGCCTTTCTTGAAGGCCGCCTTAGCGAGGACCAGCTTAACAACTTCCGCCAGGAGATAGGCGGCCAGGGCCTTTCGTCCTATCCGCATCCCTGGCTCATGCCTGATTTCTGGCAGTTTTCGACAGTCAGCATGGGGCTCTCGTCCATGCTGGCCATCTACCAGGCGCGCCTGATGAAGTACCTGCACAACCGCGGCCTGCAAGCCGCGCAGGATCGCAAGGTATGGGCATTCCTCGGCGACGGCGAGATGGACGAGGCCGAGTCCCTGGGCGCCATCACGCTGGCGGCGCGCGAGAAGCTCGACAATCTGATCTTCGTGATCAACTGCAACCTGCAGCGCCTGGACGGACCGGTGCGCGGCAATGGCAACATCATTCAGGAGCTGGAGGCCCTTTTCCGCGGCGCCGGGTGGAACGTCATCAAGGTGGTG
>Ga0182021_10003375_pt1 | contig 18783 bp, 17 predicted proteins | sample 612E3MmetaG_FD_120493 | JGI IMG/M metagenome (GOLD analysis project Ga0182021, IMG submission 120493) | Permafrost microbial communities from Stordalen Mire, Sweden - 612E3M metaG (Illumina Assembly) | ecosystem: Environmental > Terrestrial > Soil > Wetlands > Permafrost | place: Sweden... | reverse complement strand
GGCCGATGTCTCGCTCGAGAAGCACTTCCTTGATCGCGTGTTCACCCGCATCGACCAGTCGATCGCCATGGCCGCCCTGTTCGCCGCCGAGCACCTGAAGGTGAAGGCCATCGCAGCGCTCACCGAATCCGGTTCGACGGCGCTGTGGCTGTCCCGCCTCTATTGCGGCGTGCCGATTTTTGCCCTCACCGAGGACATTGGCACGCGCTTCAAGGTATGCATTTTCAAAGGCGTGTATCCTGTGCTGATGCACCATTTCGGCCACGACCGGGATACGCTGCTGCATAGAGCCGAAGCCGAACTGATCCGTATCGGCGCGGTCCAACCCGGCGACCTGATCGCACTCACCATTGGCGAACCGATCGGCACGCCAGGGGGAACCAATACGCTGAAAATCGTCCGCGTCGGCGAATACCAGACAACCAGTTAACCAACCTAGGAGGACAACATGCCCCTCGTATCGATGCGTCAGTTGCTCGACCATGCCGCCGAACACGGCTACGGCCTGCCGGCATTCAACGTCAACAACCTGGAGCAGATCCAGGCCATCATGGAAGCCGCCGAGGAGACCAACAGCCCGGTGATCATGCAAGGCTCGGCCGGCGCCCGCAAGTATGCCGGCGAAGCCTATCTGCGTCACCTGATCGAGGCGGCGATCGAGACCCATCCGGACATTCCCATCGTCATGCACCAGGACCACGGCGCCAGCCCGTCGGTGTGCATCCAGTCGATGCGCTCCGGCTTCTCCAGCGTCATGATGGACGGCTCGCTGCTGGAAGACGCCAAGACCCCCTCCAGCTTCAAGTACAACGTCGACACTACCAAGCACGTAGTCGACATCGCCCACGCCATCGGCGTTTCTGTCGAGGGTGAACTGGGCTGCCTGGGTTCGCTCGAATCAGGCATGGGCGAGAAGGAAGACGGCCACGGCGCCGAAGGCAAGCTGTCGCACGACCAGTTGCTGACCGACCCCACCGAAGCCGCCGACTTCGTCAAGGCCACCGGCGTCGACGCGCTGGCCATCGCCATCGGCACCAGCCACGGCGCCTACAAATTCACGCGGCCGCCCACCGGCGCCGTGCTGCGCATCGATCGCATCAAGGAAATCCACGCCCGCCTGCCCAACACGCACCTGGTGATGCACGGTTCGTCGTCAGTGCCGCAAGACTGGCTGAAGATCATCAACGACAACGGCGGCGAGATGGGTGCCACCTACGGCGTGCCGGTCGAGGAAATCGTCGAAGGCATCAAGAACGGCGTGCGCAAGATCAACATCGACACCGACTTGCGCATGGCCTCCACCGGCGCCATCCGCCAGTTCATGAACAAGGACCGCAAGAACTTCGACCCGCGCAAGTACCTGGCGGAAGCGCGCAAGGCGATGAAGGAAATCTGCAAGATGCGCTACGAAGCCTTCGGCTGCGCTGGCCAGGCCAGCAAGATCAAGGCGATCGCGCTGGAAACCATGGCCACCCGCTACAAGAAAGGCGAACTAAACGCGATCGTCAAGTAAGCGGCAACACCCGGCGATGAGGACGGGCCGGCACTGCCGGCCCGTTTCTTTTCCTTCAGCGACGACCGTTGGGCAGCCGCCAGCCGTTTTGCCGGATGCGCGCGGAAAGCGGGCTGCCCACCGTTGCGGCGCTGGCCATCCGGTGCGCAGCAGCCAGCGTCGCCGGCATGGCAACGCCGCCAGGTGGCAAGCAGGTGCCCTCGGCGAGATAGCGCAAGGTGACGGCGAGCATGCGTTCCGAAGTGTTGCCAAGCGCGTGGGTGACGTCGTCGACCGCCGGGCAGCCGAGCAGGTTGGCGTTGCCTGGACTGGCAGACACAGGGGTAAAGCCATCGGCGTAGTCGCCGAAGCCTTTGTAGTTCACGCCCTTGAACTCGATCGGGAAATACGAAACGCCGCAATTGTCGTGGGCAGTGAAGCCATAAGGCTTACCGCAGGTGGTGCTGCCGATCAGGAAGACTTGCACGTCGACCCCTGACAGGCCATTGATGATCGATTCGCTCGCTGAACAGGTGGAGTCCTGGGCGATGACATAGACCCGGCTCAAGTTCAGCGTCGGCAGCGGTTGCGCGCTGGTGCAATTGAAGTTGGCATCGAGAATGCACGAGGTGTTGGCGAAGGGCGTTGCGGCCTCGGCGTTATCGGCCGTGCGCTTGGCGTTGAACGCCAACTTCTCGAAAAACTTGCCGCTGACGCGGTCCGGCCCGGCAATCATGTAGGCAAGTTCATCGGCAATGTACAGAAAGCCGCCACCGTTGTAGCGCAAATCGAGCACCAGGTCGTTGATCCCCTGAGCCTTGAAGCTATTGACAGCAGCAATCAACTTCGCCTCGGAAGAAGCGATGTGATCGGTGAAGTGCAGATAGCCGATCTTGCCCGTCGCTCCGTTGAGCACGGTCGCCACAGGAACGGGATCGATCACGACGTTGGCACTCGCAGTCATACTGGCAATGACTGGAACAACGTAGCCAGCGCGCGCAAAGACGAGCGTATGGGTGGCGTCGTGGGCGAGCCGGCCTCAGCAGTATAGGGATTGTCCGGCGCACACTGCTGGGCAAGATTTGCGAAGGGCTGGAGGGTACCGGTACCGCTGCTGCCATCGCGATTGCCACCGCCGACAAGAGTCTTGTCGCTATCGCCACCACAGGCCGCCAAGATACCGACACAAATTGAGACGACCATCAACCGCTGCCATGCGTGCATTTCACCCTTCCGGAGATTGACCAATATCTTGCCGAATGTCCGCTGGGGATTCTAGTAGCAGTCGCTTGGAATATACCGGCGACAAACCGGCGCCGCGGTGGCGAAGTGCGGCCATAGCGGCTCACCGGAGCGCCTCAAGCGGCTTCGCCACGGCAAGCTGCAGCGCCCGCAGCTTGATCAGAATTGCATCCTGTTCGCCGATTAGTTGGCCGATTCTTGCCCGCGCCTGAGCGTGGCGACCCTCGCGCATGTCGCGGTCGATCTCAGCGACAATGGCGTGCAAACGCTCGTGATGCCCCGCCAGATCGAGAAATTCAGGCACTGCCCTGTAGCGCAACGCGTCGGCGTCGCCATACCAGCGACCGAAGGAGCAATGACGACTGTCGTGGAGACACTGATGCGGCAACGGTTGCCCTTCGCGTACGGTGTAGGTGATCTGCGTCACCCAATTGCGCAACTCGACTTCGGCAACCATTATCGGATAGTCGGCTGCCTCCCAGCGCATCTCGGCAATGTCGCGCCAGAGCGGGTCCGGCTGCCATTTCGTTGCCCATTCGATCAACTCGTCGCCAGGCATGGCACGCGCGACCGAAAACCCCTGCGCCAGGTCACAGCCCAGTTGCATCAACATGCGGCCCTGGTCTGCGGTCTCGACCCCCTCGGCAATCACCCGCCGCTGGAAGGCCTTGGCCAGGCCGAGGATACCTTGCACGATGACCAGGTTGTTGGCATCGCCGAGCATGTCGCCAACGAAGCTGCGGTCGATCTTGATGGTCGTCACCGGCAGCCGCTTGAGATAAGTCAGCGACGAATAGCCGGTGCCGAAGTCGTCGATGGCAAACGATACGTCGAGTGCCCGGCACTGCTCGATGACTTGCGACACCTTGACCACGTCCTCGATGGCGGCGGTTTCCAGCACCTCGATCTGCAGCCGACCCCGTTGATTCGGATAAGCGGCGAGAACGTCGTCCAGGCGCTGGACGAAGTTGGCAGTCTGCAAGTGGTGGCCGGAGAGGTTGATGCTCACCGGCACGTCATGGCCATCGAGGTGCCAGCGCTGCATCTGCTGCAACGCGCTCTTGATCACCCATTCGCCGATCTGCACGGTCAAATCGGTGTCCTCCGTCAGCGGCAGGAAATCGTCCGGCGCCACCAGGCCCCGCTGCGGGTGCTGCCAGCGCAACAACGCCTCGGCGCCGACCAGCCGGCCGCGCCGAAGGTCCACCACCGGCTGATAGTGAAGGACGAATTGATCTGCCTGCATGCCTTCGTAGATACGTGCCAGGTGATCGTAGCGACTGCGCGTGTGCCGATCCTGAACGGGATCGAAGACCAGATAGCAGTTCTTGCCCGACTGCTTGGCCCGATACATCACCTGGTCGGCGTGACGAAGCAGCGCGTCGACATCGCCGTCGTCGAAGGGGAAGATGGTCATGCCGACACTGGCTGACAGCGCGATCGGCTGCGGTGCCTTGTGCAGGGGCTGGGCAATCACCGCCAGCATGCGCTCGACTGCACGCTCGCACTCGTCGACGTTGTTCATGCCGACCAACAAGAGGACGAATTCGTCGCCGCCAAGTCTGGCCACGGTATCGCCGCCGCGGATGAAACTCTTCAGGCGCGCGGCCATTTCGACCAGCAACAGGTCGCCGATCTCATGCCCCCAGGTGTCGTTCACGCTCTTGAAACCATCCAGATCGAGATAGCAGACAGCCATCAGGGTGTTGTTGCGGCGCGCCTGTGCGGCGGAGAGCGTCATTCGATCGACCAGCAGGACGCGATTCGGCAATTCGGTCAACGCGTCGAAGTAGGCCATTTGCGTCAGTTGCTGTTCCTGCTCCTTGAGGCGGGAAATATCGGAAAAGACCGCGACGAAATTACTGATCTGACCCTGATCGTCGCGCACCGCAGAAATCGACAGCAGCTCGGGATAGACGTCACCATACTTGCCGCGATTCCAGATTTCGCCGCGCCAGTTGCCCTTGCCCAGGATGCTCCGCCACATCGCAGCATAGAACTCCTGATCGTGCCGACCTGATTTCAGCACCCGCGGATTGCGCCCGATCACTTCGCTGCGCTCGTAACCGGTGATGCGGGTGAAGGCAGGATTGATCTCCAGGATCGCACCGTCGGCGTCGGTCAGGGTCATGCCCTCGTAGGCGTTATCGAAGGCCGTGGCATGCAGGCGCAGGCGTTCCTCGGCTCGCTGCTGCGCCAGGTAGCGCTCTTGCAACTGCCGGTTGGTCGCCGTCAGGCGCCGACGCGTGCGATCGAGGTGGAAGAACAAGTAGGCAAGGTAGACGGTCAGCGTCAGCGTCGCCGTATAGAGCGCCGCGCGGTAGTAGCCGGCCCGCCGCCAGGCGTTGTCGTAGCCACGGACATACTCGCGGTTCAGCACTTCCAGTTGCCGACCGCTTTGCAGCTCGAAGGCCTTGGTCGTCGCGCGATCCACATCCTTCAGTGTCGTCACGATCTTGCGTCCGTGGCGCAACAAAGTGTCGACCCGGGCACGTTCCTCGGCGCCACCGCGCAGCATCAGCAGCCGAAATTCCGCCCGGCCGACAGCGATCAGGTGTTCCCGGTCCGGTGCCTGGGCGTAGGCGAGAACCTGGCGCATGTAGTGTTCCGCGCTGCGCCCCGTTGCAGCGTCGCCGACTACCGCCAGCAGTTCGTCGCCGGCCAGAGGGAAATAGGCCAGGGAGTTGCGCAGCACGGCGTTGCCGCGCTCGAAGCCATCGATCAATGCCGCCTTTTCCGCGAGCGTCTGGCGCAGCTTGTTGGCGGCATCGACCAACACGCGCCGATCGTCATCGGCGAGAAACTCCGGCAGCAGGACAATCTGCTCGCCAAGCCGGCGCGCCCGTTGCAACTGCGCCGTCAGCGCATCGTAGTTGCGCGACAGTTCGAGGCGATTGGCCAACAATTCGGCGTCAGCCTGCGCATCCGCCTCGGCCAATTCGCGCAAGAGCAAGACATAGGTGTGATGGCGCCGCGGCGATACTGTTTCCGCCTGCCAGTAAAGGAGGCTCAGCAGCAGCGCAGTCAGCACACCGGCGGCGGCAGCGCCAAGCGTCCGCCGCCGGGAGGTCGGGCCGACTGACTCGTCCACGGCTTCGTCGCTCATGGCGCCGCCGTCGCCGGCCGCTCGCCGGTCAGCGTGCGCAAGAACGCCACCAGGCGGCGAATCTCATCGGCCGAGAGTTCGCGGCCGAGCTGGCTCTTACCCATGACCGCCACGGCATCCTCCAGACGCGTGACAGAGCCATCGTGAAAATAGGGCGCGGTCAGCGCGACATTGCGCAGACCGGGCACTTTGAAGACGAAACGATCCTCCTCGCGATGAGTCACATTGAAGCGGCCGAGATCGGCTTCAGTAGGAGGCTTGCCGTCCGGCCGACCTTGTGCGTAATCAAGCATGACGCCGAAGCGCTGGAACATATTGCCGCCGAAGTTGGCACCCTGGTGACAACTGGCGCAGCCGACAGCCTTGAACAGGCGGAAGCCGGCCTTGGCGTCGGCGTCGATGGCTTGCTCGTCGCCGCGCAGGTAGCGATCAAACGGCGAGTTGACCGTCAGCAAGGTCCGCTCGAAGGTGGCGATGGCGTCGACGATGTTCTCGGCTGATGGCCGCTGCCGATAGACCAGCTCAAAGCGGCTGACCAGCGCATTATCGGCGTTCAGCTTGGCCAACACTTCCTTCCAGTCCGAGGCCATTTCCAGCGGATTGTGCACCGGCCCGGCCGCCTGTTCTTCCAGGCTGGCAGCGCGGCCATCCCAGAACTGGACGAAGCTGAGCGCGGCATTGAACACCGAAGGCGCATTGACGCCGCCGACTGCACCGCCGACGCCGACCGAGTAACGCCGCTTGTCGTGACCGGCGGTCAACAGGTCGTGGCAGCTGGCGCAGGCAATCGTGTTGTCGTGCGACAGGCGCGGATCAAGGAACAATGCTTTGCCGAGGGCGACCTTCTCCGGCGGCAGATCGGGCACTGGCGGCAAGGGCAGCACGGCCTCGGCCGTACGTGTCGACAGGGCCACCGGATCGGGCGGCGGCAAGTCCCGGGACGGCGACCACCGCCAGTAGGCGAACAGGACACCGCCCACAGCCGCGACCAGGGCCAACCCGCCCCAGGCACTCTTCGACGAAACCAACATCTCCCTCCACCCTTGCAGACGAATCGGACATCCAGCCACTTCCAGCATACACCGAAGCCGCCGACACTTCTCCTGGCAACTGTCGATGCGCATGGGCAAATTCTGCCGCGCCTCCCGTGGGTATTCCCGCGGCGGAGCCAAGCCTGCGATAATTGCAAGTTGCCGCCGTCTCAATCCCTGTTTCGATCCCGCCATGAACCTTCAGTCCAACGCCCTCGATCGCGAGTAACGCCATGACCCAAGCGCTCTACCAATCGTCCATTACCAGCCTGCCCTTGCTCAACCGCGGCAAGGTTCGTGACATCTACGCGGTTGGTGACGACAAGATGTTGATCGTCGCCAGCGACCGGCTGTCCGCCTTCGACGTCATCCTGCCGGACGCCATTCCGGGCAAGGGTGCGGTGCTCACCGCAGTGGCGAATTTCTGGTTCGCCAAACTCGGCCATATCATTGCGAACCAGCTCACCGGCATCGATCCGGAGAGCGTAGTCAGCAGCGAGGCAGAACGCGCCCAGGTGCGCGGCCGTGCCGTCGTGGTGCGGAAATTGCGGCCGCTGCCGGTCGAGGCCGTGGTGCGCGGCTATTTGATCGGCTCCGGCTGGAAGGACTACCAGGCGACGGGCAAGCTATGCGGCATCGCGCTGCCGGCGGGCCTGCGCATGGCCGAGAAACTGCCGACACCGCTGTTCACGCCCTCGACCAAGGCGGAACTTGGCAGCCACGACGAGAACATCGACTTCGCCACCGTCGCGAGGACCGTCGGTGCCGATCTTGCCGCGCAAGTGCGCGACACGACGCTGCGCCTGTACACCGAAGCCGCCGACTATGCCGCCACGCGCGGCATCATCATCGCCGACACCAAGTTCGAGTTCGGCGTCGATGCGACTGGCAAGCTCTATCTGATCGACGAAGTGCTGACGCCGGATTCGTCCCGCTTCTGGCCCGCCGACACCTACCAGGTCGGGGCGAGCCCGGCCAGTTTCGACAAGCAGTTTGTCCGCGATTACCTCGAGACGCTGGACTGGAACAAGAAGGCGCCGGGACCGGAACTCCCGGTCGAGATCATCGACAAGACCGCCGCCAAGTATCGGGAAGCGCTGGAGCGACTGACAGCATGAACCCCCTGCTCGATTTTTCCGGCTTGCCGCGTTTCGCTGCGCTGGCCCCGACACATGTCGCGCCGGCGATCAGCCAGCTGATCGCCGAGTATCGGGCGCTGATCGAAACCGTCGATCAGGCACCGGCAACCTGGCAAGGTTTCGTCCAGCCGCAGATCGATGCCGGCGAACGCCTGGCGCGCGCCTGGGGCATCGTCAGCCACATGCACTCGGTGATGGATGTCCCGGAGTGGCGCGAAGCCTACAACGCCACCCTGGCCGAAATCAGCGGCTTCTACGCCGAACTCGGCCAGAACCTGGCCCTGTTCGCCAAGCTGAAGGCTGTACGCGAGAGCCCCGATTACGCGCAACTTTCGCCGAGCCGGCGGCGCATTGTGGACACCGATCTGCGCGACTTCCGCCTCTCCGGGGCGGAACTGCCCGAGGCGCAAAAGCCGCGCTTCAAGGCCATCCAGGAAGAACTCTCGGCCTTGGCGGCCAAGTTCTCCGAGAACCTGCTGGACGCCACCAACGCTCATGCCGAATGGATCACCGACCAGCGCGATCTAGCCGGCATTCCCGCCGACGCGCTGGCCGCGGCGCGGGCGGCGGCAGAGCAGGAGGGCAAGATCGGCTGGAAGTTCACGCTCCATGCCCCCTCCTACATCCCGGTCATGCAGTACGCCGAAAACCGCGAATTGCGTGCCCGCATGTACCGCGCCTACACCACTCGCGCCTCGGAGTTCGGCAAACCCGAGTGGGACAACGGGCCGCTGATCGCGCAAATGCTCAAGCTGCGCAACGAGGAGGCGACACTACTCGGCTACCCGAATTTTGCCGAAGTATCGCTGGTGGCGAAGATGGCCGAGTCGACGGCCAAGGTTGCCGCCTTTCTGCGCGAGTTGGCGGCCAAGGCGCGGCCGTTCGGCGAGCGTGACATCGCCGAGCTGCGGCAGTTCGCCGCGACCGAACTCGGCATGCCAGCGCTGGAAAGCTGGGATCTGGCCTGGGCTGCCGAGAAGCTCAAGCACGCGCGCTATGCTTTCTCGAACCAGGAGGTGAAACAGTATTTCCCAGAACCGAAAGTGATGGCCGGCCTCTTCCACCTGATCGAGAAGCTGTTCGCCGTCAGCATCGAGGTCGACCGCGCCAATGCCTGGCACCCGGATGTGCGCTTCTACCGCATCGTTCGCGGTGGGGCGACCATTGGCCAGTTCTTCGTCGACTTGTATGCCCGCGAGACCAAGCGCGGTGGCGCCTGGATGGCCGATGCCATCGGCCGCCGCATAACCAGCGACGGCCGGCTGCAGACGCCGGTGGCCTATCTGTGCTGCAATTTCCAGGCGCCAACGGCAGACAAACCAGCCACCTTTACTCACGACGATGTGCTGACGTTGTTCCACGAGTGCGGCCATGGCCTCCATCACTTGCTGACGCAGGTGGACGATTTGCCAGTGTCCGGCATTGATGGCGTCGAATGGGATGCCGTGGAACTGCCAAGCCAGTTCCTGGAGAACTTCTGCTGGGAATGCGAGGTACTCACTGCCATGACAGCCCACGTCGACAGCGGCGCGCCATTGCCGCGGCCGCTCTACGACAAGATGATTGCGGCAAAGAACTTCCAGAGCGGCATGCAGACCTTGCGCCAGATCGAGTTCGCGCTCTTCGATCTGCTCTTGCATAGCGAGTTCGACGCCAATGGCGCGATCACCGCGCAACAACTGGTCGAGCAGGTGCGCAACGAAATCGCCGTCGTCCTGCCGCCAGCGTGGAACCGCTTTCCGCAGAGCTTCGGCCACATCTTCGGCGGCGGCTACGCCGCCGGCTACTACAGCTACAAGTGGGCGGAAGTGCTGTCGGCGGACGCCTTCGCGGCCTTCGAGGAAGCGGCGCAAAGTGCCGGTCGGGTGGTGGACGCCGCCACCGGCGAACGCTTCCGGCGCGAAATCCTTGAAGTGGGCGGCTCGCGGCCGGCGCTCGAGTCTTTCATGGCTTTCCGCGGCCGCGAACCGCGGGTCGAGGCCCTGCTTCGGCACAATGGTATGATCGACGCGTAATCAACAACTGAGGAAGATACGACATGAGAACGTGGTTGATGGTCGTTCTGCTCACCATGGCGGTATGCGCCAGCGCGCAGACCACGTATCGCTGGATCGACAAGGAAGGCAAGGTGCATTACGGCGACCAGCCGCCAGCCACCGGCGAAGGCAAGAGCGTCCAGCAGAAGAAGGCCTCGCAGCTGGGCGTTGTCGCCCCGCAGGAGTTGCCCTATTCGGTGCGGCAAGCGGCGGCAGACTTTCCGGTCACGCTCTATTCCCAACCGCAATGCGGCGACGTCTGCGGTCATGCGCGTCAACACCTGGTTGGGCGCAGCATTCCCTTCACCGACAAGTCGGTGACCACTGACGCCGATGCCGCCAGTCTGAAAGCACTGCTAGGCGGCGCCGAGGCAGTGTTGCCCGTACTGCAGGTAGGGTCGCGCGTGGTCAAGGGCTTCCAGGGCAGCGTCTGGGACAACCTGCTCGATGCCGCCGGCTATCCGAAAGCCAAGCCAAAGCCCTGATCAGCCGGCTAGCAGCGCCGCCAGTTCGCGGTCAAGCAATCTCGGGTCACCAGCGTTGAGTTCGACCAGACGACGCAGGTGGGTGATGCTGTCGATGTCCATGCTCTCGCAGAACAGCCCGACGCGTCGATTCTCGACATGGGCTACTGCGGCCTGCATGACGATGGCCGCGCCCTGGGCAAGCTTGAGTTTGAGATGGCAGCCGCCACCGACGGCGCCCGGCCATTGCATGGGCACCTTGACCAGAGCGCCTTTCAGCGAGATGTCAATCAGTTCGGCCGGGGTCGTGCCCCAGCGGTCGACCAATTCGACAGTGGAACGGAACGCGGCACGCCAGAACTGGCGGCGGTCTTCGAGAGCGGCCATACCGATACCTCCGTCGCGTCAATAGCGCAAGCCATTATAGGTCGTTGCGCCGTGGCGTCGACGTCGCTACTTGCAGGCCTGCGTCCGGTTGAACACCAGCCAGCGCGAACCGGCGAAGTTGAGGAACATGCCGGCCACAGATCCAGCCGCCACGGCGAGCGCCGGATGCTCGTACGCCAGCGGCGAGCCAAGAACAAGGCCATAGTACACGCCATTGTTGGCAACCCAGCCCAACAGATTCGACAGCACGTAACGCAGCCATTCGTGGTGTGCCGGCAAGCCGCTGGCAGCAAAGGTGAAGCGCCGATTCAACCACCAGGTTGCGCTGACCGCAGCGGGAAACGCCACGACTTGAGCCCAGTACGGGCCACTGCCCGGCGCCAGCCACTCGACAATGCCGGCATTGACGATAAAGCCGGCGACCCCGACGACGGCGAAACGGAGAAACTGCTCGATCAGCCCGCGGCGGTCAGGCACGGTCGCCTTCGCAGGCCGCCTGTTCGGCCGCGAAATCCGGCAGCGGCTGCTGCAGATACGCCAGCATGCGCACTTCTCGCCGACCACGGGAGACGGTGTCGAGCAGGATTCCGGAATTCAGCGACATGAAGGCGAGCAGCATGACGCCCATCGACAGGATGGCGGTAGGAAAGCGCGGTACCAGTCCGGTGCGCACATACTCGAGCAGAATGGGGCTGATCAGCACCAGTGAAATCGCCATCAGGAGGCCAGCGAAGACGCCGAAGAAGAATACTGGCCGCTCGTGCCTGACCAGCTTGAGGATGAGCATCAGGATGCGCCAGCCATCACGATAGGTGTGCAGCTTGCTCTCCGAACCGACAGGCCTGCCGCGATACGGGCCGCTGACGTGTGCCACCGGCATGGCCAGTTCGAGCGCATGGACGGTCAGTTCCGTCTCGATATCGAAGCCCTGCGACAAGGCCGGCAAGGTCTTGGCAAAGCGCCGGGAAAAAACCTTGTAGCCGGAGAGCATGTCTTCGACGCGGTCGCCGAAGATCAGGCGCACAACACCGGTCAGCAGTTGATTGCCGAGACGGTGGCCGCCCCGATAGGCGGCGCTCTCGGTCTCGCAACGGACGCAATTGACCAGATCGTGGCGACCGGCGACGGCCAGCTGCACCATTTCCGGCGCCAGGGTCGCCTCGTAGGTATCGTCGCCGTCGACCATGACGTAGTAGTCGGCATCGATATCGCGAAACATGCGGCGAACGACATTGCCCTTGCCCTGCATGGGCTCGCTGCGCACTTGGGCACCAGCGGCGCGTGCCACCTCAACGGTGCGGTCGGTCGAATTGTTGTCGTACACATAGACCGTCGCCTCAGGCAGCGCCTGCCGGAAGTCGCTGACAACTTTGTCGATCGCCGCCTCCTCATTGAAGCAGGGAATCAGCACTACCACTCTCGGTCTAGCCATGAACCCCTCTGAAACGAACCGCCCGACGCCCAGAACCCGCATCAGTCTGCCATTGTATATGGCATGCAGCTTGCCGGTGAAAGCCGATTTGGCCTCGAACACCGCTGGCCGCAGACCGGCCCACAACCAACCAGATCTGGCGCAGGAGGGCGTAACGGGAATTGGCATCGACAAGCGCCAGGACCTAGAATCACGGCAGTCGGTGTCCATCACGGCCAACACTTCGATCGAAAGCGCGGATGAAACTTGCCACCTGGAACGTCAATTCCCTCAAGGTACGCCTGCCGCAGGTGCTTGACTGGCTCGCGCGCCAGCAGCCGGCGGTGCTCTGCCTGCAGGAGACCAAGCTCGAGGATCATGCCTTTCCGCTGGCCGAGATCGCGGCGGCCGGTTATCGCGCGGTCTGGCACGGCCAGAAGACCTACAACGGTGTCGCCATCCTCTGCCGCGATGAAGCGGTCGACGTTTCGCGCGCCATCCCCAACTTCGATGACCCGCAGGCACGGCTGATCGCCGCCACTGTCGATGGCGTGCGCGTCGTCTGCGGCTATTTCCCCAATGGCCAGGCAGTGGCTTCCGACAAGTACGAGTACAAGCTACGCTGGCTCGCTGCGCTGCGCACTTACCTCGTGACAGAGATGTCACACCATGACCGTTTGGCGCTGCTCGGCGACTTCAACATCGCCCCGGAGGATCGCGATGTGTACGACCCGGTGGCCTGGCGCGATCAGATCCTCTGCTCACCAAAGGAAAGGGCGGCTTTCGCCGACCTGCTCGGGCTCGGCTTCAAGGATGCCTTCCGTCTCTTCGAACAAGCCGAGCGCAGCTTCAGCTGGTGGGACTACCGCATGATGGCGTTCAGGCGCAATCACGGCCTGCGCATCGACCACATCCTGCTCTCACCCGACCTTGCATCCGCCTGCCGGACGTGTAGCATCGACCGCGAGCCGCGTCGCCTCGAGCGTCCTTCGGACCACGCGCCGGTGGTCGCGGAGCTTTGCTGATGAACGAGCCCGTGTGGTGCGATCTCTATCCCGTGCTCAGGCAGTTGCCGGCGCCGCTGGCGCAACGCTTCGCCGACTGCCAGCCGCTGACGGTGCCGGCCGGTGCCGTGCTGTTCGACGTCCATCAGCCCTGCCAGGGCTTTCCGCTGGTCACCGCCGGCAGCATCCGCGTCGTCAAACCGGCCGCCAACGGCCGCGAGCTGCCGCTCTATCGGGTGGTACCCGGAGAATCGTGCATCATCACCACCAGTTGCCTACTCGGCCACGCCGACTACAACGCCCGCGGCATCGCCGACACGGAATCGACACTGGTACTGCTGCCCCGCGACTTGTTCGATCAGTTGCTCGATCAGCCGGCGTTCCGCAGCTTCGTCTTCAACCTGTTCTCGGAACGCATCGCCGACCTGATGCAATTGGTCGAAGAAGTCGCCTTCCGCAAACTGGACCAGCGCCTGGCTGGCCTCCTGCTCGGCAAGGGCCACACCATCCACGCCACCCACCAGCAACTGGCCGACGAACTGGGCAGCGTGCGCGAAATGGTCAGCCGCCTGCTGAAGAACTTTGCCGAGCAAGGCCTGGTCCGCCTGGGCCGCGAACAAGTCGAGATCCTCGATCCGGCCGGCCTGCGGCGCATTACCGCAATCTGATTTGGCAATGTGACTTACGTCACAGACCGGCCGCCGGCCGGCGTGGTCCAATGCGCACCGTTGCCCAACTCATCCAAGGAGCCTTGCCGTGAAAGCAAATGTTGGTGGTATCGACCGTATCCTGCGCATCGTCGTCGGCCTGGCCCTGATCGCCTGGGCGCTGTTGGGCGGCCCCATCTGGGCCTGGATTGGCGTCGTGCCGCTGGCGACGGCGCTGATCGGCTTCTGCCCGCTCTACCCGCTCATCGGAATGAACACCTGCCCCGCCAAGAAGGGCTAAAAAGGCCCCCTTCAGGCGGCCGTCCCCGGACAGCCGCTTGGGAAGGACGCCCACCGCTCCATCGTGGGCGTTTTTTCGCCTGCTGCACGCCCGTGTTCGATATAGGCGGCGAGGTCCGCCTAAAACCGGTAAGAAATACCTACCGAGTAGCTGTCGACCGAGTCAAAACGGCCGTTGTCGGACTCGGTGAGGGCGAACCCGTGGCCGATGCCCTGGTAGCGGTCCCAATCAACGCGTATCGCCCAACGCGGATCAAGGCGATATTCCGCGCCGAGTCCGAAAGTCGCCTTGATGGCATTATCGTGTGGTGCCACAAAGGAATACGGGCCCTGCTGGAACTGAACCGTGCCCGCTTCCGAGTATCTCAGCCGCGAGGCGAAGATACCCAGTTTGCCGAGCACCGCGATGCTCTCCGTGACAGGCCAGCGACCGACCGCCAGGACTTGATAGCCATCGAGACGATACTTGCCCTGGATGTCGCTGGTAACGCCCGTGGACACCATCCGATAGTGCGATCCGACATCGCCCAGATCAACGAAAGCCACCTCGGCGGCCAGGTAGCGATTGACCTGATAGCCGCCACCGAACCGGTAACTCGTGGCATTCGTTCCGTCCAGTGTTGCCGACTCGACCGAGCACAGGCCGGCGCAGGCATTGCGTATCTGGCTGGCGATATCCATGCGGTATTGGGCGCTGCCGACCGAGCCGGTCAGATACCAACCGGCATCGTCGCTGGCGCTGGCCAACGGCATCGCACCTAATGCCAGCAGGGAAACAGTGACCCGGGGTAACAAGGAACGCTTCAGCATAATGACTCCTTTCGACGAGGGTTTCGACCTACTTATGCCCAAAGTCCGGCCAATCGAACGAGCTGCCTTTCATTGATGACTGCATCATACCGTGAATGTCTGGGTTTAGCGACCATCGATCACGCCGAGCTTCCGGCATGCTGGCGCGTGGTCGGCCGCCACGCCAGCAGCACGCATCACCGCTGCAGCGAATTGGCCAGGCGCACGTAGTCTGCGACGGCCAGCGTCTCGGCGCGCGCGGTCGGCACAATGCCCGCGGCGACCAGGCCGGCCTCGTCGACCAGGTCGCGCAAGTTGTTACGCAACATCTTGCGCCGCTGGCCGAAAGCGGCGGCAACCAGGCGGGAGAACGCCACCTCGTCGCGCGCGCTTAGCGCCGCCGCCGGTCTGGGCCGCAGCCGGACGATCGCCGAATCAACTTTCGGTGCCGGGTTGAAGGCGCCCGGCGGCACGACGAACAAGCGTTCCATGTCGAAACGGTACTGCAGCATCACCGACAAGCGACCGTACTCGCCGCCGCCCGGATCGGCAACCATGCGATCCACTACCTCCCTTTGCAGCATGAAGTGCATATCGGTGACGACATCGGCGTAGGCGGCGAGATGAAACAGCAGGGGCGTCGAGATGTTGTAGGGCAGGTTGCCGACAATGCGCAGCTGCGGCCCGAGCGCGGCGAAATCGAAGGCCAGCGCATCAGCTTCATGCACGGTCAATCGATCGGCGGGGAAACCCTGTCGCAGCCGCGCCGCCAGGTCGCGGTCGATCTCGACCACCTCGAGCCGGCCGAGCCGCGCCAACAGCGGTTCGGTCAGGGCACCGAGGCCAGGGCCGATCTCGACCATACGCTCATCCGGGTGCGGCGATATCGCCTCGATGATGTTGCGGATGACGCCCGGTGAAACGAGGAAGTTTTGCCCAAACCGCTTGCGCGGCGCGTGTCCCTTCATTGGCGGCAAACGATCTCGGCGGCCAGGCGCACGGCGGCAAACAGGCTGCGCGGATCGGCCCGACCGCTGCCGGCAAGATCGAGCGCCGTACCGTGATCGACTGAGGTGCGCAGCACCGGCAGGCCGAGCGTGATGTTGATGCCTTCGTCGAAAGCGGCGTATTTCAGCACCGGCAGGCCCTGATCGTGATACATGGCCAGTTGGGCGTCGGAGCCGGCCAGAAGCCTGGGCGTAAACAGCGTGTCGGCCGGCAGCGGCCCGATCAGGTCCATGCCCTCGCCACGCAGCCGTTCAAGCACCGGGGTGATGACTTCGATTTCCTCGCGACCGAGATGGCCACCTTCACCGGCATGCGGGTTCAGGCCGGCCACCAGGATACGCGGCCGGGCGATGCCGAACTTGTGCACCAGGTCATCGTGGAGAATGCGCAACGTCGTGGTCAAATCGCTAGCGGTGATGGCATCCGGCACCTCACGCAGCGGCAAGTGGGTGGTCGCCAGGGCGACGCGCAAGCCGGCATGCTTGCCGGTACCGGCAAGCATCATGACCACACGCGGCGTGCCGGTCTTTTCGGCCAGGTACTCGGTGTGGCCGGTGAAAGCGATGCCGGCATCGTTGATGACACCCTTGTGCACGGGCGCCGTGACCATGGCGGCGAACTCGCCACTCCGGCAACCGGCCAGCGCCGCATCGAGAATGTCGAGCACGTAGCGCGCATTGGCGGGATCGACACGACCGGGCTCGACCGGCGCCCGCAGTGGCACATGCTGAATGTCGAGGCCGGCGACCGGGAGTCCAAGCAACTTCGCTCGCGCTTCGATCAATTGCCGGTCGCCGATCACCACCAGGCGGGCCGGCAAGGCTGTCCCGGCAAGGGCGAGACAGATGTCAGGGCCGATGCCGGCCGGCTCGCCGCTGGTGACGGCAAGCCGCGGCAACGATGTCAAATCAGCGGTCATCGAGGTGATATTCGACGTAGGCACGATCGCGCAACTGGCTCAGCCAATCCTGGTAAGCCTCGTCGGATTTGCGTTCGCGTAGCGCCTGGCGGGCGACTTGCCGGCGGCGCTCCGGCGAGGCATCCTCGGTCCGCCGCTCTTGCACCTGAATCAAGTGCCAGCCAAATGGCGAACGCACCGGCGCGCTGATTTCGCCGACCTTGAGCGCATTCATGGCGCGCTCGAATTCGGGCACCGTATCGCCTTCGTAGAGCCAGCCGAGATCACCGCCCTTGGGCGCCGACAAATCGGTCGAATTGACGCGGGCCAGTTCAGCGAAATCGGCCCCGTTGTCCAGGCGCTCCTTCAGCGACTCGAGCTTGCGGCGCGCCTCGGCGTCGGAGACGACCTCGTTGACCTTGATCAGGATGTGGCGGGCGCGCGTCTGTTTCAGGGATTTCAGTTCCTGATCGCCACCGCGCCGGTCAACCAGTTTGACGATATGGAAGCCGGCCGACGTCCGGATCAGCGGACTGATCTCTCCGGGCTTGAGATTGCGCACGGCTTCGATATACGGGCCGGGCAGGCGATCGACGGGCCGCCAATCGATGACGCCGCCGGTCAGGCCGTCGGGCGCGTCCGAATAGCTGGCCGCGACCCGGCCAAAATCTTCGCCGCCGCGTACCTGTTGCAGCGCCTGTTCGGCACGCGACCGGATGCCCGCCACCTTGGCGCTGTCTGCCTGCTCCGGCACGCGCAGGATGATGTGGGCGAGCAGCACCGATTGGCTGCTGTTGGCGTGGGCGGCACTGTCGAGATAGTTATCCACCTCGCTGTCCGAGACGACGAGGCGGCTCTCGACTTCACGCTCGCGCAGCCGCGAGAAGGTCATTTCCTGGCGTATTTCCTCGCGGAACTTGTTCCAGGCAACGCCGTCCTTCTCCAGGGCGATCCTGAATTCGCGCGCGTTCATGCGATTGCCATCGGCGATGCGCTGGATGGCGGCCTCGACCTCGATGTCGGTCACCTGGATGCCGCTATCCTTGGCGAATTGTACTTGCGCCTGATCGACAATCATCCGTTCGAGAATCTGCCGCTCGAGCACATCATGCGGTGGCAACTGAACCTTCTGGCTTGTCAGTTGGCGCTCAACCTGGGCCAGACGCGAGTTGAGCTCGAGCTGGGTAATGGCCTCGCTGTTAACCACGGCGACAATGCGGTCGGCGGGCAGCGGCGCCGCCGGTGCCGCGTGCGCCGCGACGCTGCCGAGGGCAAGCAGTAGGACTAGGATGGTCGATGGTTTCATGTCGGATCAATATGCCCCAAAAATAGGATCGGCAGTCGGTTGGTTGATGACGCCGTAGCCCGGAATGCTGCGTCGAAGGAGATCGAGCGGGTTGATGCCGATGCGACCCAGGCCGCTCAATTCCCACTGGAAGAACAGTGCCGTCGACGTGGCCGAAGTCTGCGTCGCCATGCGGTGCAAGACCACGCGCGCCGCCCAGCAGCCGCCATCATACTCAACGCCGATCAATCCTTCGATCAGCTTGTGGTCCTTGGTTGAATAATTGTAGCGGCCGACGCCCTGCCAGTTGCCGGCGAGCGGCCACTGCGCCGACAGGTCGACCGAGGCGAACTGGTCGCGGGTATACCGGTAGCCGGCATTGATCACCTTGGCCGTTTCCGGCTGAAAGCGGACGCCAAGATCGACCCGTTCGGTACGGCTGACCGCCGGGTTGTATTGCCAGCCGGTGTCGACATAAACGCGGTCCGTCACCCGTCCCGAAAACGCCGCCAGCAGATCCGTCTTGCGGTTGGTCCGCGGCGTC
>Ga0182021_10003374_pt1 | contig 18784 bp, 12 predicted proteins | sample 612E3MmetaG_FD_120493 | JGI IMG/M metagenome (GOLD analysis project Ga0182021, IMG submission 120493) | Permafrost microbial communities from Stordalen Mire, Sweden - 612E3M metaG (Illumina Assembly) | ecosystem: Environmental > Terrestrial > Soil > Wetlands > Permafrost | place: Sweden... | reverse complement strand
GGACTTGCGCAGGCGATGATTCACGATCCCGAGGTGCTCATTCTTGATGAACCGACCAGCGGTCTCGATCCGAATCAGATTGTTGAGATACGTCATCTTATCCGCCAGCTTGGCCGCGCAAAAACCGTCGTGCTTTCCACGCACATTCTTTCGGAAGTGCAGGCGACCTGCGACCGGGTCATCATCATCAATGAAGGAATAATCGTTGCCGATGGAACGCTGGAACAATTGCAGCAGGATTTCCGCGGATCAGAAAAAATCTCGTTGGAATTAAAAGCCAGCGCAACAAATGCCATGACGGCGATGTATCCAAAGTTAAAAGAAATCTTGCATGTAGAATCGGTAGAATACGGCGGGCAGGAGGGTGATGTACACAAGTTCTCCATGCTCACGGAAAAAGGGTTTGATATCCGCGAGGAAATTTTCCGGCGCGCGGTGTCCGAGGGATGGATATTGATGGAAATATCGCGAAAGGCGACAAGCCTGGAAGAAGTCTTCCACAAACTGACAACAGCGGAAACAACGAGTGATAAGCAGTAAAAGTGTGATCAATGAAGAGTGAAAATAATATCGGTGAAATCAGGACACTGCGTTCAATCTGAGTAATTTGGGAAATCATTTATGAAATTCAGCATGAAAGAATTACCAATAGTTCTTGGCAAGTTTTCCAACGTGGGAACGATTTTCAAAAAAGAACTGCGTTCCTACTTCAATTCGGCAGTAGCCTATGTCGTCATTGTCGTGTTTCTCGCCGTTGTCGGCTGGTTGTACACGAGCAGTATGTTCCTTATCAATGTGGCATCGCTCCGCTTGATGTTTGAATGGATTCCGCTTGTATTTCTTTTTATAGTTCCGGCAATTACGATGCGCCTGCTGGCGGAAGAAAAAAAGGCAGGCACCATAGAACTTCTGACGACGAAGCCGCTGCACGATTGGGAAATAGTTGCTGGGAAATTCCTTGCTGCATGGGCACTCATCGGTTTTGCACTTCTCCCGACACTGATCTATTATATAACAATTGCATTTCTCGGTGAAATTGACAACGGCCCCGTCATTGGCGGTTATCTTGGCTTACTGCTCATGGCGGGTGTGTATGTCGCGATTGGTTTGCTGGCATCGAGTTTAACGGAAAACCAGATCGTTGCATTTATCGTCGGTTTGCTGCTGATGTTTGCATTCTTTATGATGGATAAGGTGCTCATTTTCGTTCCGGATTTTATGACAAGCGTCGTCGAATATCTTGGTATTGATTTTCACTTTTCCAATATTGCGCGCGGCGTTATCGACTCGCGGGATGTCGTGTATTTCGGTTCCATCCTCGGCTTTACGCTGTATCTTTCGGTTGTCTCGTTGGAACGAAGAAAATGGTGAATGACACAGAAGATAAAAGATATAGAGATTATAAAGACGGATTCTTAACTTTTTCCTTTTGACTTTATACTTGAAAATTATGAATACTAAAAAAACTCAAACTCTCTTCCGGGTGTTTTTGGTTCTCGGCATCCTGATTCTCGTCAATTTTATTTCTGTCCGGGTTTTCAGCAGGTTGGACCTGACGAAAGCTGGCGTCTATACTCTCTCTGATGCGAGCAAAACACTCGTGCGTAATCTTGATGATCGAATCACGGTGAAAGCGTACTTCACGGAAGATTTGCCCGCTCCGTACAATAACAACCGACGGCAGGTACTCGACATTTTGAATGAGTACAAAGCGTATGCGAAAGGCAATTTGCATTTTGAGTTCATCAATCCGGAAGGGGAGAAAAACGAACGAGAGGCGCAGCAAGCCGGCATTCCTCCGGTTCAAGTGCAGGTGGTGAAGGAAGATAAATTTGAGGTGAAGCGAGCATTCCTCGGTCTTGTCCTTTTGTACGAAGACAAAAAGGAAACCCTGCCGGTTGTGCAAAATCTTAGTTCACTGGAATATGACATCAGCGCAGCAATCAAACGGCTCACAATGCATGCAAAGAAACGCATCGGTTATACAACCGGGCATCAAGAACCGGAACTGACGAGCATGCAAAAAGCGAATCAAGAAGTGAGTGCGCAGTACGAAGTGGTCCCAGTTGATCTCAGTTCCAATACCGCGACGATTCCGCAGGATTTAGCCGCATTGCTGATTATTGCACCGCAAACAAAATTTTCAGATACGGCAAAATATCAGATCGATCAGTATATCATGCGTGGCGGCAAGGCGGCGTTTCTTCTGAACAAAGTGAATGCGTCCCTCCAGCAGCGTTACACTCAGCCGATTGAACTTGGACTGGAAGATATGCTGGAGAATTACGGCATCCGCATCAACAGCGATTTAGTCCGTGATGCTCAGTGCGCGAACGTGACCGTGATGCAGCAGCAGGGACAGTTTCAGATGCAGAGTCAGATTCCGTTCCCCTATCTTCCGAATGCAGCGAATGTTGATCGCTCAAACCCAATTGTAAAAGATTTGCAAGGATTGATTTTTTACTTCGTCAGCTCACTCGACACAAGTTTGGCAGTGAACAAAGGATTGAAGGCGGACGTGCTTGTGCGTTCGTCCAAACACAGCGGCAGGCAAACCGGTTTCATGATGATTGATCCGCTCCATCGTTATACTGCTGATGAATTGTCAGAATCCAGTATTCCGTTGGCGGCGGTTGTGAGCGGCTCGTTCAAGAGTTACTTTTCCGCGACAAGCGGAGAGAATAAAGGGCTTGTACCGCAAGCAACGAAAAGCCCGGAGTCGCGCATCATTGTCGTGGGCGATGGTGATTTTATGAAAGATGAATTTGCAAGCAGCCGCGGAAATCTGACGTTCTTCATCAACATCGTAGATTACCTTGCAGATGATGCCGGCCTCATTACAATTCGCTCTAAGGATGTTGCACAGCCGCCGCTGGAACAAATTTCAGACGGAACAAAAAAATTGTTGAAATACGGCGATTTAATTTTACCGCCGCTGCTCATTATCGGATATGGTTTATTGCGATGGAGACGGCGTGCGGCGCTCAAACGCTCATATGAAGCTCAGGTATAACGGTTGCGAATTTCAGATATGAAGATTACGTGATCGCATGATGATACTCCGAGATGAAATAGTCACTATAACAATTGATTAACTTTTAATTCTGAATTTTATCATCAAATCTAAACACCATGAAAAGAAATACTTTTATTTTAGCCGGCCTGTTCGCACTTCTCCTCATCATTGCATTCCTTGTTCTGCAAAAACCCGGAGAACAGAGTGCGAATTCAGCCAGCACCGGACTCATGTTCAAGATTGATTCACTGTCGGTGGATAAGGTTGAAATCAAGACGCCTTCTTCTTCTCTTGTGTTAGAAAAACGCGGCGTTGACTGGTTTGTTGCTCAACCAGTCAATTATAAAGCTGATCAGGCAAATGTCGGCCAAATAATTCACCAGGTAAAAAACCTTGAAATTAAAAATATTGTTTCCAGTAAACCGGAAAAGCATTCTGTATTTCTAGTCGATAAAGCGGGAACGCAGGTGACAGTGTACGAAAAAGGCGTAGAGAAGGCGTCCTTCATTCTCGGCAAGATGGCAGGGAGTTATTCAGAATCGTACGCACGCAAATTGAACTCTGACGATGTTTTCATTGTTGAAGGTGCATCAAGTTATATGTTCAACCGTCCGGTAAAAGATTGGCGTGATAAAACGATTTTGGCAACGCCGAAAGAAAGTATCAAAGAAGTGCAGTACCAGTACGGTGACACAACATTTAACATAGCGTTTCGTGACAGCGCATGGTATGTTGGAAAAGATAAAGCACTCCAATCTGTGGTAGATGGAATTCTCTCTTCACTCTCCAGCCTTCAGGCCGATGATTTTAATGACAGCACCATAGCGCCCCAAGTGACGGCAATGATAGCTTATGCAGGGGCACAGCTCCGTTTCTCGTACAACAAAAATATGAATAAGTATTATGTGCAGGTCTCCCATGCTCCTCAATGGTTTGTGTTGGAACAATGGAAAGCAAACCAAATTTTAAAACGAAAGAAGGACATTCTCGAAACAAGTAAAAAGTAGAAAGTAAAGAGTTGTGGGATAAAAATACATCCGGCAGCCTGCAGGAAGAAGTAGCGAGCAGAAGAAACACAATGAAACATCAAATCAAAAAGCCCTTCGATAAGGAGGGCTTTTTGATTCTTGATTCATGGGCACAATTCCTTGCTTGCGGAGTCAATTTTGATTACTTTTTCAATTAGCAACAGTTCCTATCATATCAAAATCAAAGGTTACGAAAAACTATGACGCACAAACTAATTTTTGGAATCTGCATTATCTCAATTCTTTCTTTGTTTGGATGTGGAACATCGAACCCAATTATTGCCACGGTTGGTGATGAAAAAATCACGCTTAACAATTTTGAAGACAATTATGCCAAAAACAACGGCGGCTGGGATACAAGTACTGTCTCATCGATAGAAGACAGACAGCGATTTCTTGACTTACTTATCAAATTTACGCTGAAAGTGAAAGAAGCGCGCTCTCAGGGGCTTGAGAAGGATTCCGCAATTATTAGTGAAATGGATACCTACAATACCTCAGTTGCGCAGTCTTATATAATCGAGAAAGATGTTATAAACCCGGGTATGCAGCAAATGTATAATAGAAAGAAAGATGAAGTGCGTGCCAGTCACATCCTGTTCCGACTCACCGCCAGGGCTACACCGCAGGATACACTCCATGCTTATGAACAGGCGATGAATATTATTGCACAATTGCCCCTGGTTCCATTTGACACGCTTGCGTTCAAGTTTTCGGAAGATCCGTCAGCAAAAAATAATTATGGTGATCTTGGATTCTTTTCTGGCGGCAGAATGGTGCCGGAGTTTGAAAACGCTTGTTATTCGCTCAAACCTGGCGAATATACTAAAACACCGATTCGATCGCAGTTCGGTTATCACGTTATCAAAGTAACGGCGCATCAGCGGAACCCCGGATCGGTGCGTATCAGTCATATCCTTGTACGCTTTAATGAAGGTTCTACAGATACTGCAGCAGTGCGTGATACTATTTGGATGATTTATCGTAAACTCAAAAGCGGAGCAAGCTTTGCTGAAATGGTACAAAAGTACAGTCAGGACCCGCAAAAGGTGAAAAACAATGGCGATATCGGTTTCTATGAACGTGATCGGATTCCACCAAAAGTTGCAGATGTGTTTTATAAACTGAATGTCGATTCAATTTCTGAGCCGATGCAATTCAACTATGGTTATCACATTTTCAAACTCACAGAGAAAAAAGAAGTACCAACCTTTGCGGAGATGGAGAATGAGCTGAAGGAATCGTACAAAAAAGTACGGTACGATTACGAGTATAGTCAATACACACGAGATTGTAAAGCGAAATACCATGTGAGAATTGATTCTTCGGTTGTACGCAAATTGATTTCATCGATCGACACAACCAAAATTTCCGGCGTCTATGGCTGGAAGGATACACTCTCGGCGGAAGTGTTAAAAATGACTATGATTCATAGTACGGGACACCCGTTTACGGTAAATGATTTTACAGAAAAGCTACTCACAGGCAACGATTTTAAGAACTATATTTTATCGCCTGATAATATTTGGCTGATCACCCATAAACTGCTTGATGTTGTGGCAATTGAAGAACATGCGCGGCATGCCACGGAAAGATTTCCTGTATTGGCAAACCTTCTTAAAGAATATGAAGATGGAATTCTGCTCTATCGAGTCGAGCAAGATGAAGTATGGAAGAAAGTAGTAGTAAATGATTCGTTGCTGAAAGAATATTATAATGCACATAAAGAAGAATATCGCTGGCCGGAACGTGTCAACTTTGCGGAAATATTTACTTTGGCAGACAGCATGGCAAAGGCTGCGTATTGGAAAGTGAAGTACGGCGAAGACTTTTTGGACGTTGCGCAAGAATATACCAACCGCTCTGGGTACAAAGAGAAAAAGGGTGTTTGGGGATTTCAGCCCTTCGCATCGAACGATTTATCAAGCAAAGCTTCAACAATGACAATAGACAGCGTGACCGAACCGTTCCAATATCAATCGGGCTGGTCGATTATTAAAACCCTTGCCAAAGATAGCGCCCATGTGAAGAGTTTTGAAGATGCAACACCTGAAGTTGCGAGCGGTTATCAAGAAGCGACGACAAAAAAGCGCGAACAGGATTGGATAGAATCTCTCAAAAACAAATATCCGGTGACCATTAACATAGAAGCATTGAAAGACGCTTTTAAAAGGAAACGGGTTGAATTCCAGTAAATATCTTTTTGCTGTTATTCTTGTTTTAACGGTAATCGGTTGTTCCAAGAGTGCACCAGACAAAACTCCTGTTGCCCGTCTCGACAACCAGACGCTTCTATTGGAAGAAATCCGGGCACACATTGACACAACACGTGAACCATCGCAATCACAGATTCAGCAGTATATTCAACGATGGCTCACAGAAGAATCGCTCTATCGTGAGGCGATAGACCGCGGTCTCGATCGTACAGATGAAATGAATCAAAAGGTGGAGGATGTTCGGCGTCAATTGGCAATTAATGCACTGTTAGAGAAAGAAGTATACTCCCAAAAGACCTCTGATTTTTCCACACAGGACGTTCGTCAGTATTATGATGCACATCTTAAAGAATTCAATGTGATGCACGATATGGCATTGGTCAGCTTTGGCCTTTTTAAGAATCGGGATGCTGCAACAGAATTCCGCAATCTTGTACTAAAAGGCTCACCGTGGAATTCTGCAATCAATCAACAGGCGCAATTTATTGTTCTGCGTGTAGATTCAACCTACCAGACTCAAGCAACGCTCATGCCGGCAGAGTTATGGCGCGTAGCGTCAACAGCAACAAGCCGTGAGCTTTCGTTTCCCATAATTACCGATAACGGCTATTATATTCTCGTTGTATGGAAATTCATCAAGCAGGGGCAGACGGCGGATATTGCGTTAGTGGAAAAGGAAATCCGCGGGCGGTTGACAGTAGAACGGCGGCGGCAGATGTTTAATCAGCTCGTTCTGAATCTTCGTGCAAAACATGCAATTCAAGTATTTACCGGCGCACCAATTGATTCAGGAAAGTCTAAAACAGAAGAATAGGAAAACGTATGAAGCAAGTTTGTCATGTCTTGGTGTATCTTTCTCTCCTGATTCCTGCTGTGCTGTCGGCTCAAACATTGGTCGATCGGATTGTTGCAGTGGTAGATAAAGAGATTATTACCGAATCGGAGTTGAGCGAACGCGTTACATTCCTTGCGGCGCAAAATCGCATTGATCCGAACCAAGCAGGACTGCGCATGCAAGTGCTCGATGGATTAGTATCGGAAAAACTCGTTCTGGCGCAAGCGTTGATTGATAGTGTGGAAGTCACAGATGACGAAGTGACGCGCGCACTCGATCAGCAAATTGCAAACTTTGTTCGCCAGGTCGGGTCGGAACAGAGGGTGGAACAGATGTACGGAAAATCCATCAGCCGCATTAAGCGTGATTATCGAGCCGAGATTAAAAACCAACTGCTCGTACAGAAAGTGCGCCAGCAGCGTGAAGCCTCAATTTCTGTAACGCACCGTGAAGTGGAAGATTTTTTTGTTTCGTTTAAAGATAGTTTGCCGCAAGTTCCGGAGGAGTTCGGGTTAAGTCATATCTATATAGTGCCAAAACCCGACACGGCTGTAGAAGGAAAGACCAGAATGGTCATGCAATCTATTCTTGATAGCATTCAAGCCGGTGGAGATTTTGCAATTTTCGCAAAACGATATTCAACGGATCCGGGTTCTGCCGCAAGCGGCGGCGACCTTGGCTGGGAAAAGCGCGGAGTGTTTGTCCGTGAATTTGAAGAAACCGTTTTTGGTTTGAAAGAAGGCGAAGTCTCGCATATTGTGAAGACACAGTTTGGTTTTCACATCATCCAATTGCTCGGAAGGCGCGGCGAATCTGTGCATGCGCGCCATATTCTCATGAAAATCGACAAAGGTCCTGCAAGCGATTCTGCTGCAGTTGATACACTGCGGGGCATCCGGCAATGGGCACTCAAAGGCGTATCTTTTGCAGAATTAGCAAGCAAATACACCGAAGATGAAGACACAAAAACCATTGGCGGCGATTTAGGCACACTGACAGCCGATCAACTCCAACCAGATTTTGCCGGACAAATTAAAGAAATGAAGGAGGGAGAAATCAGTGAGCCGCTTCGTACGGTGGTGGGCTCCTCGTACGGTTTCCATATTATTTGGATGCGTAAACGAACAGCACCGCATGCTATTAATTTGCACGACGACTTCAGACGCATTGAACAACTTGCGCTTTATATGAAGCGCAATAAACAAAATGCGGAGTGGATCGATGAGCTGAAGAAAACTATTTATGTCGATATCCGGCACTGATCGGTGACGCACAGACGGCAGAGAAGACAGGTGAACACGTGGCGAAAAATATAAAGTCAATCAATAGTGTTGAGTCTGTACAACAGCTCACAAATGCGTATGCAACCCTGCGGACAGAAATCAGCAAAGTGATTGTTGGTCAAGACACCATCATCGAACATCTTTTCATGACGCTGCTCTCCCGCGGCCATTGCCTGTTAATCGGCGTACCGGGATTAGCAAAAACACTTCTGATAAAAACACTGGCGCAGGCACTGGATTTAAAATTCAGCCGTATTCAGTTCACGCCTGATCTCATGCCGAGCGACATCACCGGAACGGAAATTATCGAAGAAAATATCTCCACGAGAACAAAAGCATTTAAGTTTATCCGCGGACCGGTTTTTGCCAATATTATCCTTGCTGATGAAATAAACCGCACACCGCCGAAGACACAAGCTGCACTATTAGAAGCGATGCAGGAACACCATGTAACGGCTGCCGGTGAAACCTATATACTCGACGAACCCTTTTTTGTTCTTGCCACACAAAATCCGATTGAGCAGGAAGGAACGTATCCGCTGCCTGAAGCCCAGCTCGACCGGTTTATGCTCAATCTCTGGCTGGACTATCCGTCGTTTGCAGAAGAAGTTCAAATTGTTAAATCCACGACAAGTAAATATGAAGCATCGGTTGATCGTGTTCTCTCCGCCGGCGAAATAATTGAATTTCAAAATCTTGTACGCGGCGTCCCTGTCGCAGATAATGTCATTCAATTTGCAGTTCGTCTGGCTGACAGCACGCGGCCGTCCTCGCCGGATGCACCTGCATATATAAAAAATTGGATTCGATGGGGCGCAGGCCCGCGTGCATCACAATATTTAATACTGGGCGCAAAATCCCGTGCAATTCTTCATGGACGTTTCACACCAGACATCGAAGATGTGAAAGCTGTTGCCGGGCCGGTGCTGCGTCATCGTCTTGTGACAAGTTTCAACGCAGAGGCAGAAGGTGTTTCGGCAATCCAAATTGCAGAAAAGTTAGTTCAGGATGTAAAATCATAACCGAATGATTTGAGATGCACGATGCGAATAGTGAATACAACGATGCTTCTTCTTGCCTTCGTGACGGCGGATGTAACGCCGCAAAGTCAACACTACTGGATTCTGCTTCACCATAAAGATATACTGTCAGCTCCTCAAAAAAATACAACTCTTCTTGGCATTACAGAACGATCACTCAAGCGGCGTGCAAAATCTCTTCCCCCAGACCGGTTAATTGATGATTTTGATTTTCCAATTTCGGAATCTGCACTTAATCAAATTAAACAAACGGGAGTGAAAATCCGTGTTGTGTCACGCTGGTTGAATGCTGTATCGGTCGAAGCATCACCACAACAACTACAATTGCTTAATGCTCTTCCTGTAGTATCACAATCCGAACCAGTAGTACGATTCAGGCACTCATATCCTGCTCCATCGCCGGCACCGCCGCTTATGAAATCATCGGGCATTCAGGGACTCGATTACGGGTTGTCTGCAACGCAGCTCACCAATATGAAAGTTGTTGATCTCCATGCGATTGGCGTGAATGGTGCAGGTGTCCTTGTCGGTATGCTGGATGATGGATTTAATAATTACCGGACACATGCGGCATTAAAAAATATTCACGTCATTGCAGCACATGACTTTATTCATAATATCGATGATGTTTCCATCCAGCCATGGGAACATGCAACAAGTCCTGATCAAGGCAATCATGGCGCGGGAACGCTGTCCGCTATTGGTGGATTCGATAACGGACATATGATTGGGGCAGCGTTTGGTGCTTCGTTCCTTCTTGCAAAAACAGAAATGGACAGCAGCGGTGGCACGGCCGATTTCAACAGCGAAGAGGATACGTATGTAGCAGGTCTCGAATGGGCAGAACGTCTTGGAGCTGATATTACATCGTCATCTCTTGGATACAAGGAATTTTTATCAGCACCGACGTATTCGACTTCAGATATGAATGGAAAAACAACAAAGGTCGCCCGGGCTGCACTCATAGCATCACGAAAAGGTGTGCTTGTTGTAACAGCTATGGGTAATGAAGGTTATCTCAGCGCCACCAAGGGGAATGTACCTCAACGGGCTGATACAACCCTGATATCTCCCGCCGATGCCGATAGTATCATTTCTGTGGGTGCGGCATCATCCGATGGAGAACTTGCGACGTTCAGCAGCTGCGGTCCTACTGCTGATGGCCGTCTTAAACCAGAGGTGGTTGCGCAAGGCCTGGGAATTTATTGGGCTGATGGAACAAGCACTACAGGATATTCTATTGTCTCGGGCACATCGTGTTCTACGCCTCTCGTCGCCGGTGCTGCAGCGTTAATACTTTCTGCGCACCCGCAACTTACAAACATGCAAATACGCGATGCGTTGATGAGAACGACTGTGCAAAGACAGGATGGAACATCGGAAACTGCAGTATATCCAAATAATTATTACGGCTATGGATTTGTCGATGCCTCCTCAGCTGCATTATATGCCGGCCCGGTATTCAGCAACAAACCATTGATTACCAAAACTAATTCTGTCTATCAAATTTTTATTTGGATCAAACAGAAGATTTCTGTTCGGATGGATTCAGTATCTCTTTATTATAAACGAAGTTCGGATGCAACTTTTAAACGTGTAGAATTCATTCCGGCGACAAATGATGATGAAGATATCGTCACTCTTCCTTTATCTGATTTGGATTCCACAGCTGTTGGATATATAACAGCACGGGATCCATCTGGTAGTACTTGGCGGGCACCATCGAATGCTCTAACGGATTATTTTTCTCTTACACCGACACCGGATAGTTTGGTCGGTGTCTTTCCGGCTCCCGGAGGACAATTAACACCAACACAATACAAACTGTACCAGAATTACCCGAACCCATTTAACAATTCCACCTTTATAATATTTGAAGTACCTGAACCAACGAATGCAGAATTGGAAGTAATGAATCTTCTCGGCCAACGTGTGAAACAACTATTCCACGGTTCAGTGATTGCGCAGGGAACGAAACAATGGAATGGAACAGATGATTATGGACGCCAAGTCGCATCTGGAATATATTTTGCTCGCCTGATAACCCCCCATTCGATTCAATCGATTAAAATGTTGTATCTCAAATAAGAAGCGCAGCCGATGCCGGAGCTTCATCTTTCTCTTTTATTCCGTTTTATTTTACTTCTGCTAGCTGCCGTGTGTTCCATTCTCTTATCATTCTTTGTGTATCGCAGTACAGTACCGCCTGTTTCATCTGCAAAAAAAACCATTCTCATTTCTTTCCGATCTCTTGGTCTATTTTTGTTGTTCCTTCTTCTTGGTGAACCACTGCTTTCTCTTGTTACTCATTCAGTTGATCAGCCCATCGTTGCAGTGCTGCTGGATGATTCTCAAAGTATGGCCCTCACTGATGCGAAAGGGGGGCGGGATATTGCGCTCAAATCAATTGTCCATTCTGATGTGTGGAAACAGATCAGCAATAAGGGTCGCGTGACATACTTCATGTTCGATACAAAAGTAAGGAGTCGGGCAGACGTCACCGAGGATTCGTTAACATTAAAAGGGGAAGCCACTGATATCGCTGAAGCATTGAAATCGGTTAAACAAACGCTAGTAACGTCTAACCTGCAAGCCGTTGTATTAATTACAGACGGCAACTCAACCATTGGGATGAACCCCCTATACGAAGCAGGCGAACTGGGTGTGCCGGTGTTCACTGTTGGTGTAGGCGATACAATCGAGCAGAAAGATCTTCTGATCCGAAAAGCGTTGACGAACGAGATTACGTACGCTGGAGCCAAAGTTCCTGTAAACATCACGGTACATAGTGCAGGATTCGGCGGCGAGCATGTGCGGGTTTCTCTCCATGATGGTGCAACACTGCTTGATGAGAAGCCTTTGACACTAGACAATGGTACACGTGATTACCTTGTTCCGCTCTCGCTTATCCCGGATAAAGATGGGATGCAGAAATTTACAGCAGAGGTTTCAAATCTTCCGGGGGAACTCACGTTAAAAAATAATCGGTTGAATTTCTTCATGAAAGTCCTGAAGAGCAAGATGCGTATAGCTCTGATCGCCAGCGCACCGAGTCAGGATGCGGCGTTCATCCGGCGTGCATTGCTCAGCGATAAGAATTGTGAAGTAATTCCATTCATCGAACAAAATGATGGACGATTTTATGAAAACACATTGAATGCAGAAACGTTGAAAACGGTTGATTGTGTGATACTCATTGGATTTCCAACTGAACATAGCAGTCCGCACAGTGTGCAAACAGTTTTAGATGCCGCAATTGCAGAAAAACCATTCTTCATACTCTTGAGCAGAACGATTGATTTTGCCAAACTGCATACGCTGGATCCGATTCTGCCGTTCAATGTGGAGAATGCTGCAAGCAATGAGCTTCAAGTATTTACATCAGTTCCTGATATGGAGAGGAATAATCCGATCCTGAAAATGAGCAATAGTACAAACACTGTTGAATTATGGTCCAAACTTCCGCCTGTGTTCCGTCTGCAAGGAAACTTCCGTTCGAAGGTCGAATCAGAAGTTCTTGCCACCATTCGTCTGAAATCAGTGACGCTCAACGATCCTTTTATGGTGATAAGAAATGTGAATAAAACGAAATCTCTCGCGGTGCTCGGTTACGGTTTATGGCGCTGGAATATGTTATCGGATGTCGGTAGTGGAACGGATCAGATGCTTGAGCATTTCATTCTTAATGCCGTACGCTGGTTGACGACACAGGAGGATTCGCGGAGAATTCGTGTGCAATCGTCCAAGCATGCCTACACAACGCAGGATGCGGTTGAGTTTACTGCACAAGTATATGACGCAAATTATCAGCCGGTGGACGATGCTCAGGTCGAGGTGCACGTGCAGAGAGAAAGTGAGACAAATTCGATAATATTAAACGCACTGGGCAGCGGTCAATATCAAGGTGAGTTTGAAGCGTTACGGGAAGGCGAATATACATTCACGGCAACTGTATTGGCGAACGGAGCGGCTAGTGGCAGTGATCAAGGGACATTCTCTGTCGGCGACCTCAACGCAGAATTTCTTGAGACACGAATGAATAAATCATTGCTTCAACAGATTGCAGCACAGACAGGCGGACGGTATTACGATAGCGATAACCTCAGTTCGCTTGCTCAAGACGTGACAACCATGCCTCATTTCAAATCGCGCGACATCAGTAGGTCGGCAACAATTGAAATCTGGAATTCCCGATGGATGCTTGCGCTTGTTATTTTTATTTTTTCGCTTGAATGGTTTTTGAGGAAACGAAATGGAATGTTGTAAAGAAGGAATTATATGAAGCTCTCACGATATGTGAACTGGCTGGCAGGATTTCTCGTTCTAGTCTCTCCTGTTTCATATCTCCAATCTCAAACCGCGGATCAACATCATCCTTGGTGGGTAAATCTTGGAGCCGGTCCGGCTTTGGTTGGCACTACGTTTGCCATGAATGCAGGTATGGTGTACTGTTATCAATTTGACAACAGCGTTATCAGTGCACGGATACTTGGCGTCACAAACTATAATCCAACCGTGCAAAAGATCGATCCGTCAAATACAATTTATAAAATGGCAGAGTATGGAATTCTTTACGGACCACTATGGCAGGGGGATGGCGGCTATATCTCTCTCGGTGCCGGGATTGGATTAGTGCGTGCAGGATACGAGACTCCCATTGACATTTCGACCAATACAAGCGTCGGTGTACCTGTTGAAGCGCAATGCTTCTGGCGTTTTTCATCCTACGCCGGCATCGGTGTGTATACCTATGCAACAATGAACTTTGAAAAGCCGTTATATGGTATGATGGTGTGCGCTCAACTGGGAGTATGGTGAATAATAAGAGCTGGTCTCCTTTTTTTCCATTTCTTTTCGTGAAGATACATACGCAACCAAGGACATTCCATCCAATGCACTTCTCTGTATTTTTTTCTATCTTACTTTCACCATGACTCAGCTTCATTCTCTAGTACTCTTTCTTATTCTTCTTGTTGTTGGCTCGGATCAAGCACAATCAATGTCTGCCGATACAACAAAGGCACAGAATTCAGTACAAGATACAACAAAACGCAGTGTGAATGCGGGCGTTGATACCGTCGTGAATTATTCCGCGAAAGACTCTATTATTTATTCACTCCGAACCCGATACATGAATATGTACGGGAAGAGTGAGATGCAGTACCAAACAATCGGTTTGAAAGCTGAACGCGTAAATGTGAATTGGGATAACGCAACTCTGATTGCGCATGGTGTACCGGACACAGCAAAAACCGATTCCGTTATCGGTAAACCGGTTATGCGCGACGGCGGTGAAGAGTACAAAGGCGATCAGGTGAAATATAATTTTCGTACGCGGAAAGGAAAGATCGTTATCGCCAATACGCAAATGGACAACGGTTATTATGTTGGTGATCAGATTAAAAAAGTGGACCCCGATGTGCTGTGTGTAGCAGATGGCATTTATACAACGTGCGATTTAATAGATCCTCATTTTTATTTTGCCAGTCCGAAGATGAAAGTCTATGTGCGTGATAAAGTTGTGGCGGAGCCCATCTATTTATACGTTGCTGATGTTCCGGTCTTTGCTTTGCCGTTTGGAGTTTTTCCTGCGCATGGCGGACGTACATCCGGTTTAATTGCCCCAGGATATGGTGAAGACAATCGGTTTGGCTGGTACTTAAGCCATTTGGGATATTACTGGGCTGCATCAGATTATTGGGATCTGGCATCCGTGTTCGATCTTTACGCGCAAGGACGATGGCAAAATCAAACAAACATTCGCTATGCACTTCGGTATATATTTGGCGGCAGTATTACTGCCCGGATAACCAGCAGTCCCCTTGGCGAACCGAGCGATCCAGGTTTTACGAAATCACGCGACTATTATTTGAACATCACGCACGGACAGCAAATTAGTCCTTCATCAAATCTCCAAATCAATTTCACTTTTATGAACAGCAACTATTTCAAGAATAACAGCTTCAATCTTGGTGAAATTCTTCAACAGAATATTATCTCGAACGCGACCTACTCAAAGAACTGGGAATCTTCTAACCGGTGGTTGTCAATTAATGTCTCGCGTGATCAAAACCTTGTTACCGACGAAACCAGCGAACAGCTGCCGGTTATATCGTTTTCGCAGGGAACCGTTTTTCCATTTCGCAAACAAGCAAAATCACGCGGACTTTCATCTAATATTCCAGAATCCGATTTAAGTTTTATCGAACTTTTAGGATTTAATTACAATGCTACTTTCAGCAACAATAGCCAAAAAATCGGGTGGTCAGATTCAATTAAAACTTCGCCCCAGGCACAAAGTCTAACACTTGTTAAAGATTTTAACCGGACAAAAACACAATCTCTCTTACAAGGAATGTCGTTATCAATTTCACCAAAGCTTGGCTATTTCACGGTGTCACCATCGTTCACCTTTAATGATGCGCGCAGTTGGACACAATTCAATGGATATAGATTCCGGAAATCGATAGATAGCCTCAAGGTAGATTCCACCAATTATCCACAGAGTATCAAGGGAACCCTGAGCACAGGTGTGAATACGAGCACACGCTTTTATGGATTATTCCAGCCCAATGTTTTCGGTATTACAGCGATCCGCCAGACGGTAACTCCATCGTTCGGTTTATTCTATAATAAGCAGATTTACGGTGAAAATATTCCGAAGTATTCGATGGTTGGTTCATTCGCCATGGGCAACAATTTTGAGATGAAATATCAGAAAAGCGATAGCGAAAAAACTGAAAACAAACTTCAATTGCTCAATCTGAGCGGGAATTTTAATTATGATTTTGCTGCGGACTCATTGAAATTCAGTGATGTTGGAATCAATTATAGAACAGATATTGGACAGTACCTCAGTATTGGCGGGAGCGCGAGTTATAACCTTTATATGTTTGATACGACAGCCAACAACCATCAAGGTGCACGCGTGAACAAGTTCCTTTTGAGGGAAAAAGGAAAATTCGGTGACCTCACATCATTCTCGCTGAGCTTATCCACGTCCTTTAAAGGTGATAAGAAACAGAAGCCAAGTGATGCCGGCATTCCGGATGTGGTGAAGCAGGAACAGGCCGCAGTATCGGGTGAAGGTTCAACACAACCAAGTCAGCAAAAAATGTACTATTCAATCTATGATAGAGAAGATGCCGATTTCAGCATTCCATGGAATGTCACACTCGGCTACAATTTTTCGCAGTCGCAGCCGAATCCACAAAGCTATTCCCGCTCTTCCACAGTCAATGCAAGTCTTTCATTTAACCTTACCGAGAAGTGGCAGGTTGCTAGTAGCGGTTCGTACGACTTCGTTCGCGATCAGCATTTCATCCCGTCTGTGAGTGTAACGCGGGATCTTCATTGCTGGACAATGTCTTTTTCATGGTACCCGATGGGAACACTTGAAGGGTACAGATTTGAATTGAAAGTGAAAGCACCACAGCTCCAGGATTTAAAAATTACTAAGCAAAGCAACAGCCGCGGGAATTATGGTTATTAAGAATATCAGGAAAAATATATTTGTTGAAGCAGGATCGATGCTTCGTCTCTAAAGGAATCTGCAGAAAGATGTGCGTATAGAAACAAAAACGCCCGACGAAGAATATCCGACGGGCATTTGTTTTTCTCACTGAGTTTTTGTATGAAAAGATTTCGAGGGTTTGGAATAGTTATGCAGATTTCCGTTCTTCGTATAAGTAAACCGGATCCTTCGATTTAATGATCGTATCTTTTGTGATAATACACTTTGAGACATTTTCCCGCGAAGGCAAGTGGTACATGACGTCGAGCATCACTGATTCGATGATGGAACGAAGAGCCCGGGCGCCTGTGCCGCGTTCCATGGCTAAATCGACTACGGATTTGAGCGCGCTTTCTTCTAACTCTAACTCTACACCTTCAAGCGCAAAGAGCTTTTGATACTGTTTTACGATAGCATTCCGCGGCTGAGTAAGAATATTTAAAAGCGCCGCCTCGTCAAGCGGATCAAGCGTAGCGGTGACGGGCAAGCGACCTACAAATTCCGGAATGAGTCCGTACTTCAGCAAGTCGCCCGGTTCAACTTGTTGCAGTAATTTTTCACGCGATTTGCTTTTCTTGCCCTTCAAATCGGCACCGAAACCGACGGGATTTTGACTGACCCGCTTCTCGATAATTTTTTCTAATCCATCAAACGCGCCGCCGCAGATAAAGAGAATATTCTTTGTGTTGATATTGATAAGACTCTGCTCAGGATGTTTTCGTCCGCCTTTTGGAGGAACGCCTGCGATGGTACCTTCAAGAATCTTCAGTAATGCTTGTTGTACACCTTCGCCGGAGACATCGCGCGTGATTGATGCGCTGTCGCCTTTTCGCGCAATTTTGTCGATCTCATCAATATAGACAATCCCACGCTCGGCTTTCTCAACATTGTAATCAGCATTCTGCAAGAGATAAACAAGAATAGTTTCAACATCGTCACCTACATAACCTGCTTCAGTCAGCGTTGTCGCATCGGCTATGGCGAACGGAACGTCAAGAATGCGGGCAAGTGTTTGTGCCAGCAGTGTCTTGCCGGTTCCGGTTGAGCCAACAAGCAGAATGTTACTCTTCTCGATTTCCACTTCATCAAGATTTGCCATCTGATCGCTGGCATCAATGCGTTTATAATGATTATACACGGCAACAGCGAGCGTGCGCTTTGCTAAATCCTGGCCGACGACAAATTCGTCAAGTGCCTTCTTGATGTCAACAGGTGTCAGCGAGCGCCGGAAACCGAACCGCCGCGCATTAATGGCTGCCATATTGTTTTTGATGATGTCAACGGAGCTGCCAACGCAGAGATCGCAGATGTATACATCGGGTCCCGCGATGATGCTGTTGACTTCTTCCGGCGTGCGTCCGCAAAATGAACACGCTATTTTTTCGCCCTGTCTTGGTTTTTGTGTCATATTATTTCCGGCTTGTCGAAATTACCGGAAGTTTGTGAACGATTATTTTTCTTTCTTTGTCTCGCCCACTCGCTTCAAGAGAATGTTATCTATTAAACCGTAATCTTTCGCTTCATTAGCGGCTAAATAATAGTCGCGATCCGTGTCTTTTTGAATCTGATCCAACGGGCGCTCTGTATGTAGGGCAAGAATTTCATTTATGCGCTTTTTTGTTTTAAGAATTTCTTCCGCCTGAATGCTTATATCTGATGCTGTGCCTTGCACACCGCCCCACGGCTGGTGAATCATGACCCGCGCGTTTGGCAGTGCGGTCCGTTTTCCATTCGTTCCACCTGCCAGCAGTACAGCCGCCATACTTGCAGCCATGCCTATACAGATGGTGGAAACGTCTGGTCGAATATACTGCATCGTATCATAAATGGCAAGTCCTGCGGACACACTCCCG
>Ga0182021_10003373_pt1 | contig 18789 bp, 13 predicted proteins | sample 612E3MmetaG_FD_120493 | JGI IMG/M metagenome (GOLD analysis project Ga0182021, IMG submission 120493) | Permafrost microbial communities from Stordalen Mire, Sweden - 612E3M metaG (Illumina Assembly) | ecosystem: Environmental > Terrestrial > Soil > Wetlands > Permafrost | place: Sweden... | reverse complement strand
TTGCCCGCCACCTCCGGCAGGCTCGACGTGTTCGATGTAACCACCGGCGTCCCATGCGCCATGGCTTCCAGCGGCGGCAGGCCGAACCCCTCGTAAAGGGACGGGAACACGAACACCTTGGCCACGTCGTAGAAAATGCGCAACACCTCAATCGGCACAAACCCGAGAAAGCGAACGTCATTCTGCACGCCACTGCGAATCACCGTCCGGCGCAGGTCGGGATGGCTGGAAAGATCGTCTCCGATGATGATCAGCTTCAGGTCCGGAAACTGGCCCTCTTTCTCCAATTCAGTTTTAAGCGCCGAGAACGCCTCGATGGTGCGCACCACATTCTTGTGCGGCCGGATCGCGCCCGCATACAGAATGAACGGGTAGTTCACCTGATAGCGCTCCGCAATCAGGTCGCAATCCGACTGGCTGGCATGCCCCCGCAGAAATCGCTCGTCGATCGCGTTGTACACCACCTCGATGCGTTCGCCGGGAATTCCGAACGTCTGCTCGATCTCGCTCTTGGTGAACTGCGAGACCGCCAGCACGCGCGCCGCCTTGTGCAGCGCACGCCGGGTCAGGTGAAGGTGAAGGCTGCGGCGCAGGTTCGAGCCCTCCCGCGCGCCATACATGTGCTCGAGCAAGTCGTGCACCGTAACCACATAGGGGCAGGGCAGGCCGCGTGGAATCCAGAACAGGTGCGGGATGTGCACGACATCGCAATGCAGCCGCCGCACGATGGCGCGGAACTCGAAGTTTCCCTTCAGGGTGTTTTCGCGATCGGCCAGTGGCACGGCGTGAAAGCTTGCCGGCAGCGGTCCGCACTCCGCTACTTTGGCGGGCAGTCCGATCAGGTAATACGTGCTGTCGCGGTCCAGGCGAGCCAGCGTCCGTACCACGTTGCGGATGTAGGTGCCAATGCCGAATTCCGTCATGCGACGGATGTCGATGGCGACTTTCACGAATGAGATTTAACCACAGGGAACACGGAGGGGCACAGGGATTTCAATCGCAACGCCGATCCTTACGCCCGGACTTCCGCCTGTGCCTTTGCCCGCCGCTCGGCATACAGCGGAAACTCTTCCGCCAGTTCCAGCACCTGCTTGCGGATTTTCGCCAGCGCGGCGGCATCAGTGCGTTGATTCAGCACTTCCGCGATCCAGTGGCCGATCTGGCGCATCTCGGGTTCTTTCATCCCGCGCGTGGTCATGGCGGGCGAGCCAATGCGGATGCCGCTCGGCTTCATCGGCGGATTGGTATCGAACGGAATGGCGTTTTTGTTGACCGTGATGGCTGCCTCGCCCAGCGCCTTCTCGGCCTCGCTGCCCAGCATGCCCTTCGAGAACACATCCACCAGCATGAGGTGGGTATCGGTGCCGCCGGAGATGATGCGGAAACCTTCAGCCGCCAGCGATTCGGCCATGACCTTGGCGTTCGCGACCACCTGCCGCGCGTATTCGCGGAAACTCGGCTGCATCGCTTCCAGGAAACACACCGCCTTTGCTGCGATGATGTGCACCAACGGCCCGCCCTGCATTCCCGGGAAAACGGTCTTGTCGATGGGCGCGGCAAATTCCTGCTTGCTGAGAATCATGCCAGCCCGCGGTCCCCGCAACGTCTTGTGCGTGGTTGACGTGACGATGTGCGCGTGCGGCACCGGCGAAGGATGCGCGCCGCCCGCCACCAGTCCGGAGAAATGCGCCATGTCCACCAGGTAGAGCGCGCCAACCTTGTCGGCGATCTGCCGCATGCGGGCAAAATCGATGATGCGCGGATAGGCGCTGCCGCCGCCGATGATCAGCTTCGGGCGCTCTCTTTCGGCGATCTTTTCCAGTTCGTCGTAGTCGATGGTTTCGGTCTCTTTGGTTACGCCGTAGGGAATGATCTTGTAGGTCTTGCCGGAAAAATTCAGATGATGCCCGTGTGTGAGGTGTCCGCCGTGGGCCAGATTCAGGCCCAGGATCGTGTCGCCCGGCTGGATGACAGCCGCGTACGCCGCCTGGTTCGCCTGTGATCCCGAATGTGGCTGCACGTTGGCATTTTCGGCGCCGAATAACTTCTTGGCCCGCTCGCGCGCCAGTTCTTCCACCACGTCGGTGAACTCGCATCCGCCGTAGTAACGCTTGCCGGGATAGCCTTCTGCGTATTTGTTCGTGAAGATCGAACCGGCGGCCTCGAGGACGGCTTCGCTCACGAAATTTTCGGAGGCAATCAGTTCCAGACCTTCATGCTGGCGGCGGGTTTCGTTGTCGATGGCGGCGGCAATCTGCGGATCGACTTCGTAGAGCGGGCGGAACATGGCGGAATTTTTCATGGTTGGATACCAGAGCTATTTTACTCGGAACCTCATCGTGTGGCGCGGACACTCTTGTCCGCGTACGGCTGCGAATTTTTGGAACTCTGGAATTTCTTGAATCGAACCCGGTGACCGACGATCCCACAAATTGTCGGGTAGCCCGCGGCTTCACGCGGGCAAGAGTGCCCGCGCGACACGAACTAGTCAAATGCCGTTCTCATGAAACTTGCCAGGTGCCAGCCGTCCATGTATTTGAATGGCGTCTCGCCGATGGTGTAGTGGCCGCAGGGGAGGGCCACGACTTTGTGTCGCAGATTGTGGCGGGCAAATTCGGTGACTACCTGCTCGGAGAATTCTGGCAGGAACGTCAAGTCATAGCGTGCATAGATGATGAGTGAATTGCGCGGCCAGCGTGAGAACTTGTCGAAATAGGCGATCGGGCTGATCGCAAGCCAGACCCGCCGCAAGTCCTCGAATTCGATTCCCTGGTGCAGGCCTTCGCGAATGTGCCGCGTGGACTGGCCGTGCCACACCACGTCGGCGAAATAAGTCGCGGCGTGGTTGAAGGCAATCACCTCGACGCGGCGGTCGTGGGCGGCGGTGATGAAGGCGTAACACGATCCCAGGCTGGTACCGAGGATGCCCAGGCGGTTGTAGCCTTGCGATTCCAGCCAGTCGAAACAGCAACGGACATCGACCACGCCCTGGCGCACGGCGTCGATGGTGCGGCCGACGTTCGCGGAGACGGCGTAGTCGGCGCGCTTGATCTCCGCGGGGCGGCGAATGTCGTGGTACGGCATACTCAGGCGCAGGACGGCAATGCCCATCAGGTTCAGCACGCGACACAGACTGTTGTAGTGGAGAGCGTCGGAATTCCAGTGGGGCAGCAGGACCACGGCGCGGCGTCCGGTGGCGGGGAACCAGCGGGCGTTGACTAGATTGTTTTCGGGATAGGGCGTTTTTACCGGCGAGGTGAAGCGCAGAAAATCTGCCTGCTGCGCGCGGACCTTTGCTTCCAGACGCTGATCGGGTACTTCGCGCGTGCTGAAGACCTGGCAGACACGGCGCTCAAGCCGGAAATCCGTGGGCGTGCGGTACGAGTAAAATTCGTCGCTGTTCTGGATGATGCGGTCGTTAAAACGCTTAAAGAAATCCAGCTTCTCGCGCGGCGTCTGTGCGGGCGAGGCTCCGTTGCGGCAGGGCCAGCCTTCGGTCCATTCCACCCCCCATTCCAGCGGACGCACCACGCGGTTGTTGTCCACCTCCGTGAGCCGGGTCTCCCACTCGTACATCCATTGGGCGTAGCGCGAAGCCATTCTCTATAGGAATACAACATTCATCGCCGATTGGGCGAATGCGACGGATTGAACGGCAGGGATCGAACACCGGGCAGCGCGAAATTGGCACTCAGAGGACTGCTGCTGATAACTCACACGTACACCCGCGGCACCCTCTGCGACAGCCCGCACAAGATCTCGTACAGAACGGTGTCGCACAAGCGGGCCAATTCCTGCGCGTCAACCTTCTTTCCGTCTTTCTCTCCAATGAGGATGACCTCGTCGCCGTTTTCAACCCCCGCAATGTGGCCCACGTCCGCAACCGTAAGGTCCATCGAGATGCGTCCAACCACCGGCGCATATTCTCCCCGCACAATCACGCGCGCGCGGTTGGAGAGCAGGCGCGGGTAGCCGTCGGCATAACCGACCGGCAGCACGGCGAGCCGGCTCTGGTGCTTCGTCACGTACGTGCCCATGTAGCCGACGGCTTGTCCGGCCGCGACATCTTTCACTGTCAGCACTCGCGTTTTCCACGACAACACCGGGCGCAACGCCAGCGGGCGAATCTCGGCGGGGTGGCCTTCCTCCACGATCGGCAGCGAGTACCCGTAAAGCGCTATTCCCGGACGAACCATGGTTTTCCATGCGGCGGGCCGTGCGCTCATCGCGGCGGAATTGCCCATATGCACCAGAGGAGGACGAAATCCGTGGCTGCGAATGACTGCCAATCCCTGTTCGAAGAAATCGATTTGGCGCGCGGCGTCTTCCGCGTCGAGCACCTCGGCGGAAGCTAAGTGGGTGCTCACTCCTTCCAGACTCAAATGCGAGCAGGCACTCAGGATTTCGCACAAATGTGGCAGCGCTCCGATTGGAGCGCCCAGCCGGTTCATCCCGGTATCAAGTTTCAGGTGGACAGGCAGGACCGCGTGCTGTTTTGCAGCGGCCTTTTCGAGCGTCTCAAGATGCCACGGCTCCCACACCGTGGGTGTGAGTCGTTCGGCAACGATGGCATCCTGCTCACCCTTCCAGATGCCGGTCATGAGCAAAATGCGGGCCTTGATCCCGGCGCTGCGCAGGGCCAGGCCTTCCACCGTGTCAGTGACGCCGAGCCAGGGCGTGCCTTGCGATTCGAGCGCACGAGCACATTCGACCGCGCCATGCCCGTAGCCATCGGCTTTCACCACCGAGCAGACGGCAACCGCTTCTCCAACGTGCTTCTGCACAATGCGGAGGTTCTCGCGCAACGTGCCGAGAGAAACCTCCGCCCAGGTACGGGTGTCGAGGAGGAGCGATCTGTGGTCCAGCAGGTGCGACCCATCCAGGCGCGGCGCAGTCACGCTGCGATTATATCGAGCAGGCGACTGCGCCACGGTGAACCTCTAGCTTCCCCCAAGCACGAAGTTCACCGTAATCTCAGTCTCGACCTCGACCGGTTCGTGGTTCAGCAGGTAAGGCCGATAGCGCCACTGCCTCACCGCGTTGATCGCCGCCGCGACCAGCATCGGCGGGCCGCTTTCAACAACCAGGTTTTCAATAGTTCCGTCCTTACTGATAATCGCGTGCAACTGCACCGGCCCCTGGATCCGCGCCATTCGCGCAATCTGTGGATACGCCGGTTGCACCTTGTGCACCAGGTTGCCCTCGGCCCAGGTCGAGGTCTTGAGTTGCCGTGTCGCAACTGCCGGCGGTTTTACCGACAGAATCGGCATCGCCGGACCGCCGACAACCGGAATCGCGCCCGGAATGTAGTCACCAACGGGAGAATTGCCGGCTCCGATCATGGGGGGCGGGCCGACGTCGGTAATTTGCACGGCGTGTGGCGGAATCCGCGTAGGCATAAGGATGTGGGGGCCCGCCAGATTGCTGAAAGAACTTCCGTGACTTTGTGCGACCTGCGTTGGCGGCGCGGAGACCTCCCGAGTTGGCGCGATCAGTGTCCGCAGCCACTCCAGGCGCGGCGGCCCCTGAATGGAAAACAGCGGGACCAACAACAGCAGGCTCAAAGAGAGAGCTTGAAAGGTGAACGATGCGAACGTGGTCCATCCCCGACGGGGGGACCGGTCCCACGTGGTCTCCAGTGTGCTGAACATGATGTCCTCCGTACGGGCCCGTTACCCCTACAGACACCTGGCTCCACTGGTTTGCTCCTGACGGCGGTAACCGGGCGCGTCAAACCGCAGGAATAGAAAAAGGGCCGCGTCTGCACGCGGCCCCTGGGAACTAATTAGCTTCGAACGGTGTCGCTACTACTTCGGTGGAGTTGTGGTCGCCGGCTTGGTGGCCGGTGCAGCGGGCTTGGTGGCGGGCGCGGTGGCCGGTGCTGCGGGCTTGGTCGCGGGGGTCGTCGGCCTCACACCGCCGGCCGGACGGGTGGCGGTGCCGGCAGGAGGCGCAGCCACGCCGGACTGCACGTTATACGCTTCCACCACCGGTGTCGTGATGTCCACCGACTGTCCGTACCAGACCACCGGGCCCTGCGGCCAGGGCTGCGAGGTGTCGATGATCACGCCGAAACCATTGTCGCCGGAATATTTCACGATCACGGGCGCCATCTTGGCCAGGATGCGTTGTGCGATCTCACCCTGCTGTGACTGAAATTCTTCCCGCGTATCCTGCATCGAGCGCTCGAGACTCTTCTGCCTCGTTTCGATTTGCTTGACGAGGCTGTTTTTCGCCTCTTCGTTCATCTTCTCGCCCTGCGTGGTGAGCTGCTTCTTCAAGCCTTCGATTTCGTCGTTCACGCCCTTGAGTTCGGCCTGCTTCGGCTCAAACTTCTTGCTGAGCGTTTCGAAATCGCGGCGCCCCTCGTTGGAGGAAAAAATCGCTCCCTCAATATTGATCGTGCCGACCTTGGTACCCGTGGCTGGGGACGCGGCCGCGGCGGAAGGAGCGCTCGGTGGACCCGCCGGGGCGGGACTGTTGGCGGCCGTGTTGGTCTGGGCCAGGGCGGTAAGGCTGAGGCCACACACCGTGGCAAGGGCAATTCGCGCAAACTTGCTGATCATCGGGATCCTTTGAACTCCTTCGGATTGGTTCCGGGACTGCTGGATGCTCCCAGACGCTGGCTCTACGAACAGATCGCAACCGGGACCATCAGACTCCGCAGCGAACGCGTTGCCCGGTTCTTCACGCCGAACCTTAAGCGTGGTGATCCACCACACAAACGCATCTTCTAGGTGTGGATAGCCTAGATTATACGGATGTTCCGGGAATAGCGTCAATTCCATTGCAGAAGTCAAAACCCCGATTGCGGAGGTTAGAGGTCAGATTGCAGAGGTGAAAACCCCTAGAGTCCCGACCGCCTGCTGAAACCAAATGCTCTTACCTCTGCAATCTGACCTCTGCCCTCTGACCTCGCTTTAGTATCGAAACCTGTATTTCACCTGCACGCTCACCTCCCGCGGATTGGCGAAGTGCGTTCCCCCGAAAGTATTGCTGTTGTCGAGCAGGTAGTGATGGTTGCCCAGGTTCAGCCCGGTGAGGCGCACGCTCCAGTTCTCGCCGAACGTCTTGCCCAGCGACAAATCGTAGGTCGTATGCGATGGCAGATGCGACGGCCCGTCCCCATTCACGAAGCCGGAGCCGTAGTTGACCCTGACGTCCGCCCACACCCGCCAGGGCAGGCTCACGTTCAGTCCAGTGGCGAGCGTATCCCGCTGGTCGTGGTCCAGAAGACACAGGGGGTCCTCGCAGCCGTCGCCGGTGTTCAGCCCACCCGTCACAGTCCCGTTCCACTCCGCATGCTGGTGGGAGTATGCAACGTGCCAGGAGGCGCGGTTGGCCAGGCGAGGCGAAGAAGCGCTGACTTCCCATCCGCGAATGCGCGCATGCTCCAGCGTGAGCGGAAAGAAAATGTTGGAATTGCCCAGCGCGTCGTGGTCGAAGAAATTCCTCACCCCGGTGCGGAAGTTGGCAACGTCGAGAGTCCAACCCTTGAGCGGAATCGCCAGTCCAAACTCGCGCTGCTCGTCGCGCTCGCCCCGCAGCGGGAGGAAGGTGCAATCGTTCGCGTTGCACTGTTCGATAATCCGCCCGGAAACGGTCAGCAGCGGCGGCGCCTGGTAGTAGCGGCCGTAAAACGCGCGCGCCACCCACCCCAGCTTGGGGATACGCACCGCCGCGCCGATTCGCGGATCGGCCGCATTATCGCTGACCGAAGAACCAAAGTGCGTCAGGCGCATGCCGCCGTTCAGCGTCAGCCAACTCGTCGGCTTGTACTGGTCCTCCAGAAACACGGTTTCAACGTTGCCCCACACCTTGTCCCTCTCGTTCACAAGTGGGTTGCCGTCACCGGTCACAATGCCAAAAAACTGGTTGTCGCGGGCTCCCCACACCTGCACCCCGGCTCGGACGTTGTGCTTTCCCCGGTTCACTCCGACCGACGCCACGCCGCCAAGATAGTTCGACCCCCGATCATTGTTGGGAATGGCAACGTCCGGGTCGGGAACGCCCGTGTGCTCGCCCACGTAGTGCGCCCGGTTGAAGTGATAGAACGGCGAAACGGTGAACGTCAGGCCCTCCCCCGCCGTGTGAATCCAGGAGAAGTTCGCGAACACATCCCGCTCGTTCTCGATGTCGCGGTTGAGCGCCGTGTCGCCATTGGGATCGCTCGGCACCTGGTAGTGATCCCCGCGCACCGACGTCACCAGCCGCAGCTGATCGTTCACGCTCTTGTTGAAGATGATCGACCCGAACCCGCCCAGCCCCGCCGACTGATCATGTACCACCTGCGAGACCGGAGTCTCCAGCCCAAGGTCGGTTCGATATCCGGAAAAGCTTCCGTAGTACGCCAGCCGTTCGCTGTGGTCGCCAAAGCTGATCTGGTCATCGGTGTTGTTGAAGCTGCCATAACTCGTCACCAGTTCCGCCTGCCGGTTGCGCTCGAACCCGGACCGCGTCACCACATTGAAGACGCCGTAGGTGCGGTCGCCATACTCGGCGTTGTAGCCGCCGCGTTGCACTTCGAGATAGTCAATGTCCTTGGGATCGAACTGCGGTCCAACGTTCGACGCGATGTTGGTGTTCGGCACGGGCACGCCATCCAGCAACCACGACACTTGATGCCCGCCGCGGATGTGAAGCTGGTCGTGCACCACGTACGCACTGGGCACGTTGCTCGTGATCATCGCCAGCGAGTTGGCCTGGTCGGCGCCTGGCGTTTGCGCGATATCGGCCCGGCTGATCAGCGACGCTGTGCTGGAAGATGAGGAGTTCACCGTCACGGGCAGGTCCGTGACCTCGACCGTTTCCGCGATTTGCGCCACCTGCAGCGAAAAGTGCAGGCGCACATCGCGGCCGGAACCGAGCACGATCTTTTGTTCTTCGTGACGGAAGCCGGCCGACTCGACCGCCACCGTGTACTCGCCGATCGGGATTTCCGTGAAGACGAACGCGCCCTCGTTGTCGCTGCTGGCCGACTTTTCAAAATCGGAACTTGCCGCCCGCAGCCGCACCGCCACGCCGCTCACCGGCCGGTGCTGCGGATCGTGAATCAGGCCACGCACCGAACCAAAGATTGTGGCGAAAGCTGTTCCCGCCAGAAGCACAACCATCATCAGCACTATTTTCCAGTCGCGCGGCGGCAGAATACGAAAGCCCTGGAGGTAAGTCCCGGGTAGCGCAGGCAACCGCTTGAGTCCCGCACGGACGGCACCGGAACTCCCGCCAACAGACTTCGACACATTTTCTTGAAATTCCATGGATAACTCTTCTCCAACCTGTAAAAGCGTTAGCGCCCAGGCCCCGGCGACGCGGGAACGCGAGCAATCAGCTAACTGCCCGTGGCGGCAAGTGCGATTCGTATCAGGGCATGCCTTCAGGCATGCCGTCATGCGGCGTTATGGCAGCGCCTTCAGGCGCTGTGTCCGTAGATTGGATTTTCACCACGGGCCGCTAAGAGGCGAATCAGCAGGAGGACGGGGGCGGAGCGCGGGCGGAATCGTTCTTGGAAAAGTTCGCAGACACCAGCACTTCGCCTTGAGAGGCCGGAGCGTGCTCAATCCGGAGACTGACGCAGGAAAGCAGATTGGAGGCGGGACGCGCCCATTCCGACGTCTTCAGGCCGCGACAGCAATCGTGGTTCTCGCAGCAATTGTCCAACGCCCGGAACGACGTCTCAGACGACTGTTGTTCCGGCGCCATCGCCATCCCGTGATGACACTGCATCGCAGTCTTCGCCATCTGGCGCGCGCAGTGCGGGGACTCCGGCTGCGCGGCGCGGGCCTGTGCGGGCGGCACGAGGGCCGGGACAAGCGTGACCAACAGCAGTAGTTTGGCAGTCCAGCGATGCATGGTGATCAGCCGTGTTCTTCGTACGCACCCACCGGCAGTACGAAAACACCCCACGTTCAGAGTGGCAAAAGAATATCAGTAGTCGGTAGCCAGTCGCCAGTGCCCGGCACAATATCAGCCCGAATGCATTACGCAGTTTGGAACATCGGGCCGCCCGGCGGATACTGTCTACTGACTACCGGATACTGACCCCGTGCCCGAACTAGCCGAGCGGCTGCTGAAAACAATCCGCAAGCAAGACCTGATCAAGCCGGGCGACCGCCTCGCTGCGGCCGTGTCTGGCGGCGCGGATTCCGTGGCCCTGCTGCTGCTGCTTCTGGATCTGCGCGCAGAACTCGGGATCGTGCTCTCTGTTGCCCACGTCAATCACCAGTTGCGCGGAGCGGAATCCGACGCCGACGAACGGTTTGTCGCCGAGTTGGCGCAGCAGCACAGCCTTGAACTGCATTCCGCGGCCGCCCCGCTCGCTCCCAATCAAAATTCTGGAGTTGAAGCCACCGCCCGCAAGCTTCGCTACGACTTCTTCCGCCAGCTCGCGCGCGAAAATCGCGTTTCGAAGATCGCGACCGCTCATACTCTCGACGACCAGGCGGAAACCGTCCTGCTGCGCATGTTGCGCGGCACCGGCATCCGCGGCCTCTCCGGCATCCACCCCCGACTAATTCTGCCGGCGTCAGAAGCCGGGCAAGGACGCGCCTGTGGCGAAGTCGTCCGACCGTTGCTTACCTTCCGCCGAGCTGAACTGCAAGCGTTCCTCCGCCAACAGCTCCAACCCTGGCGCGAGGATTCCAGCAACCTCGACCTGGGATTCCTTCGCAACCGCGTGCGCCACACTCTCCTCCCGGTGTTGAACGAGAGCTTCGGGCCATCCGCCATCCACAATCTCGCCGACTTGGCCGAAATTGCCCGGGCGGACGAAGAACACTGGAAGCTGGGCCACCCTGAAATTCGCGTTCGGACCGAATCCATCGAGATCGCCCCGTTGCTGTCCTTGCCTCTCGCCAGCCAGCGCCGCCTGATCCGCGCATGGCTCGAAACCCGCGCTCCCCAGGCCGGGGTCTCGTTTCGACAGATCGAAGATGTCCTCGGCCTGGCGCTCTCCGATGCGGGTAAGACCCTCGAACTCGCATCTGGCTATCACGTCCGCCGCACCCGGAACCAACTCTGCATCGAGTCTCCCAGCCCTCATCTCAACCATCGCGAATACGAATACTCGCTGTCCATCCCGGGTGCGGTGGATGTTCCCGAACTCCACATCCGGTTCGAAGCCGCCCTGCTGGATCCGGGAAGCGTCCCCGAAACCGCGCACGATTTCCTTCTTGATCCCGGCCGCCTGCCGCCAGCGCTCAAAATCCGCAACTGGCGCCCCGGAGACCGTTTCTGGCCCGCCCACACCAAAGCAGAAAAAAAGGTGAAGGATCTCCTCAACGACCGCCACATCACCGGACCAGAAAAACAACTCTGGCCCGTGATCGCGTCCGGCGACGGTCTGGTCTGGATGCGCGCCTTTCCCGTCCCCGCCAGCCTCCAGCCTTCCGCAGGGTCCAGCCGTGCGCTCCAGATCAGGGAAGTTGCATTGACGTGAGCCCTCAACCTGGTAGCTCGCAGCTAACTGCTAAATGCCAAGTGCCAACCGCCGTTTCTGATGTACTATTTCTCGTTCCGGAGGCGCCACTCCCAAATGACCGCTTCGCCGAATCCTGCCTTGCGCCAGGTCATCTCCGCCGACCAGATTCAGAAGAGAGTTCGAGAGCTCGGCCGCCAGGTTTCCGATGACTACCGCGGCCAGACCGTCCTCGTCCTCGGCATCCTGGAAAACAGCTTCATGTTCATGAGCGACCTGGTCCGCGCCATGGACGTCCCCGTCGTCTGCGCGTTCATCAAGCCTCGTTACAAGCAGAGCAAACAAGGCGAGGCCGCACTGCTCGAAATCTTCTTCACCCACGAATTGGCGATTCCCGGCAAACACATTTTGCTGGTCGAAGGCCTGGTCCATTCCGGCGTCACCACCGAATTCCTGATGAGCGACCTGCGTTCCCGTGGCGCGGCCTCGGTCAAACTGGCCACCCTGCTCGACCGCCAGTCCGCCCGCCGCGTCCCCCTGCAGCCCGACTATTTCGGCTTTCTCGTGGACGAAGCCTTCCTCTGCGGCTACGGCCTCGGCAGTCCCGAACAAACCGGACGCAACATGCCGTACCTGGCCGCGACAACGTAGGAACAACCGTGACTTCTGTCACCCCCGCTGCCTCCCCCGTTTTTCCCCGAAAAGGTCTAGAATGAGCATGCAGCTTTTCTCTATCGAATTGGTGCCTCCAGCATCTAATTGGGGTAGAACCGCGGCGTCCTCTTCCGTACGACGGGTAAGACGCTGCATCTAGAGGAGTTTCAGGGTGAATTCAACAGCCAAGACGGTGCTCTTTTGGGCGGTGATCGTGGTCTCCGCGGTCCTGCTCTGGCAAGTCGTCCGCACCGGCAGCAATGCCCAGAAGGACAAAGAGGTCAATCTCTCGCAGTTCCTCACGGATGTGGACCAGGGCAAAGTTCGCGAGGTCACCATCAATGGGCAGGAAGTCCGGGGCAAGTATGCGGCCGATAATTCCGCCTTCCACACCACCGTCCCGCTGACCTATCCCGACATGTACAAGACGCTGCGCGACAAGGGCGTCAGCATCAACGTCAAGGACATCACCAACGGCAGTTGGCCGCTTCAAATCCTCGGCACCTGGGCTCCTTTGATCCTGCTCGGCGCTCTCTGGTTCTTCATGATCCGCCAGATGCAGACCGGCGGCAACAAGGCCCTCTCGTTCGGCAAGAGCCGCGCGCGCCTGCTCTCCATGCAGCAGAAAAAGATCACTTTCAAGGACGTCGCTGGCGTCGAAGAAGCCAAGCAAGAGCTGCGCGAAATCATCGAATTCCTGCGCGAAGCACAAAAATTCCAGAAGCTCGGTGGACGCATTCCCAAGGGCGTGCTGCTCGTCGGACCTCCCGGCACGGGCAAGACCCTGCTGGCCCGCGCGGTCGCCGGCGAGGCCAACGTTCCGTTCTTCTCCATCTCCGGTTCCGATTTTGTCGAAATGTTCGTCGGCGTAGGCGCAAGCCGCGTCCGCGACCTGTTTGAGCAGGGCAAGAAGAACGCTCCCTGCATCATTTTCATCGACGAAATTGACGCGGTCGGACGCCATCGCGGCGCTGGCCTCGGCGGTGGGCACGACGAGCGCGAGCAGACCCTGAACCAGTTGCTGGTCGAAATGGATGGCTTCGAATCGAACGAAGGCGTCATCCTGATGGCCGCCACCAACCGGCCCGACGTCCTCGATCCGGCGCTGCTCCGCCCTGGACGCTTCGACCGGCGGGTGGTCGTGAATCGTCCCGACGTGCGCGGACGCGAAGAGATTCTCCGCGTGCACACTCGCAAGATTCCTCTCTCCGATGACGTGGAGTTGTTCGTGCTCGCCCGCGGCACACCGGGATTCTCCGGCGCTGACCTGGCCAACATGGTCAACGAAGCCGCCCTGGCGGCTGCCCGCCAGAACCGCAAAGCCGTGCTGATGTACGACTTTGAAGTGGCCAAGGACAAAGTCCTGATGGGCGTGGAGCGCAAGTCTCTCCTGCTTTCCGACGAGGAAAAGAAAAACACCGCCTATCACGAAGCCGGGCATGCGCTGGTCGCGGCCAAACTGCCGTACTCCGACCCGGTGCACAAAGTCACGATCATTCCGCGTGGGATGGCCCTCGGTCTCACCATGCAGTTGCCGGTCGACGATCGCCACAACTACTACAAGAATTACCTCGACACCCAGATCGCCATCCTCATGGGTGGACGGCTGGCGGAGGAACTCTTTTTGAACTGCATGTCCACCGGCGCCGGCAACGACATCGAACGCGCCACCGAACTCGCCCGCAAGATGGTCTGCGAGTGGGGCATGAGCGAGCTCGGGCCGCTGACCTTCGGCAAGAAAGAAGAACAGATCTTCCTCGGCCGCGAGATCGCGCAGCACCGCGACTATTCGGAAGGCACTGCCATCCAGATTGACGAAGAAGTTCGCAAGATTGTGGGCATCGGCTACAGCACTGCGAAACAGATCCTCACCGACAACCGCGAGACCCTGATCCGGATCGCCAAGGCGCTCATCGAGCGCGAAGTGCTCGACGCTGCCGAAATCAAACTGCTGCTCGAAGGGCAGGATCTGCCCCCGATCAAGCCGTTGCCGACCAGTTCCGACGACGGCGTCCAGCAGGTGATCAAGCCCGAGCCCGGACGCTCCCCCGCCAAAGGCGGCGAGCGCCCGGCAACCGCGTAAAGCGGTTTTGCACGTGTAGGGACGGGCGCCCTCGCCCGTCCAAGTCGAGCGCAGCTCGACAGCGCTTTCAGCAGGCGGCCCAACGGCCGCCTTCTTTCTTGCCAATTTGCCAATTACAAATTACCAATTAACAATGTTTCTATGATTCTCGGCACCGGTGTGGACATCGCCGAAGTCCCGCGCATCCGCGAATCCATCGAGCGCTTCGGCGACCGCTTCCTGCACCGCGTCTTCACCGAAGGCGAGATCCAGTACTGCGAATCCAAGGCCAGCCGTTTTGAAAGCTACGCTGCCCGTTTTGCCGCCAAGGAAGCCGGCATGAAAGCCCTGGGCACGGGATGGAATCACGGCGTCCGCTGGCGCGACATCGAGGTCGTCCGCCGGAAAGGACAACGCCCCACCCTTCAGTTCCACGGCGTAGCCGCGGAGATCGCGGAGAAGCTCGGCACCCGCAACATCGCGCTCTCCGTAACCCACACCTCCGAGCAGGCCCTCGCCCACGTGATCCTGGAAGGCTGAATGTGTGTGACGTGCAGCAGATGAATCCTGACGCCCGACACCTGACACCTGCCCTTCTGCTATTCTGACCACCCGATCTCATGGGAACAAAATCCATCTCCCCCACAACGCAGGCGACCAGCCACGGTCTTCTCATTGCCATCGCCCTGACCAGCTTTTCCGCCCTGTTGCTGGAACTGGCGCTGACTCGCCTGTTCTCAGTGGTGCTCTTTTATCACTTCGCTTTTCTGGCGATTTCCGTAGCGCTGCTTGGGTTGGGCGCGGGCGGCGTGTTCGCCCATCTCTGGAGAAACTGGCTGACCCGCTTCGAAACACGGCAACTGGCAGCGGTTCTCTCCACCATCAATGCCGGGGTCATGTTTCTTGCGCTTCTGGTGGTACTGCACGTTCCCGTCTCGCTCGAACTCTCACGCTGGAATTTTCTCCGGCTCACCGCCATCTATCTTTCGTCGGCCGTCCCGTTCTTCTTCACCGGCCTGATCTTCTCGGTCGTCTTCGCGCGTGAGACTCATCACGTCACCCGCCTCTACGGCGCCGACCTGCTGGGCGGAGCTCTTGCCTGCCTCGCCGTTGTTCCGATTCTCAACTGGATCGGAGGGCCCAATGCAATCCTGTTTGCGGCCTTCACGTCCGGCATGGCGGCGATGGTGTGGAAACGCAGCCACCGCAGCTTCCGCCGATTCGACCTGCAATCCGTCGTGCCTGCCTTGGCTCTGCTACTGATCGCCTTCAACTATTCCGGCCGCCTGATTGACGTCATCTACGCCAAGGGCATCCTGCGCGACCGAAGCTGGGTTGAGTTCGCCCGGTGGAATGCCATTTCGCGCGTTGAAGTGGACCGCCAAGGCGACGCCAAGGCCATCGTCATTGACGCCGATGCCTCCACTTACATCATGAATGCCGATCCTCGTCAGTGGCACGGAACAGACTGGGAGAAGAATCTGATGTCAGCACCGCCCGCGCTCGCCAACGTGCTCCGCCCGCATGGCGACTACGCCATCATCGGCCCCGGCGGCGGCGTGGACGTGCTGCGCGCGCTCGCCAACGGCAGCTCCAACGTCACCGGCATTGAGATCAATCCCATCATCGCCAACACGGTCATGCGCGGACGCTACGCCGACTACTCCTACCATCTTTACGAGCGCCCCGAAGTTCACCTGCACGTGACCGACGGCCGGTCGTTTGTCAGAAACTCGCAGGCCCAATACGACGTCATCCAAATGACGCTGGTCGATACCTGGGCCTCAACCGCCGCCGGCGCTTTCGCGCTCAGCGAGAACAGCCTCTACACCGCCGACGCCTTCCGCGAATACTTCCAGCACCTGAAGCCCGACGGCATGATCGCCATCACGCGCTGGGAATTCCGCCAGCCTCGCGAAGCGCTGCGCGTGGTTTCGGTCGCGATGGAGGCCCTGCACCAACTGGGCGTCGCGAATCCTGCCCGCCATTTCATGGTGGTCTCGGAGGGGGCACTCAACGCCGACGGCATCCCCGTCGTCGTGCTGGCCAAGAAGTCTCCGTTCTCGGGCGACGAAGAAGCTGCCGTCATCCGCCACCTCGAGGAATACGACGATCTCCAACCCCTCTACTTGCCCTCCGCTCCCGGTGCCAACCCGTTCTCCGCGCTCATTGCCCGCAACGATCCCTGGGCCTTCGCCAGTTCCTATCCGTATAACGTGTCGCCGGTCACCGACAATGCGCCGTTCTTCTTTTTCACTCTGAAGACCGGACAGATCCTCAACGAGGAGAGCTTGCAGCAGGGAATCGATTGGAAAGTGAACCTCGGGGTCGTCGTGTTGGGAACGGTGCTTCTGATTTCGCTCGTCGCCGTGCTCGCCTTCCTCATCCTGCCCATGGTCTTTGCCGGACGCGGCCCTGGTGCTACTTCTCCCCGTACCTGGATTTCGCTTCTCTATTTCGTCGCCGTCGGTCTCGGATTCATCCTGGTTGAGATCGCCTTCATCCAGAGATTCGTTCTATTCCTCGGCCACCCGACCTACGCCCTGACCGTGGTCATTTTCCTGTTGCTGCTATCAAGTGGCGGGGGCAGCCTGATCTCCCGCCGCTGCCTGCCGCAACCAGCGCGGGTCTGGATCCCGCTGCTTCTACTGGTCGGTGCGATCTGCATTTACGTGCTGGCTCTGCCGGGTCTGCTGAATTCCCTGGTTGGGATTCCGTTCACGCTCAAGCTCGTGGTCAGTGCCCTGATTCTGATTCCCCTCGGACTCGCCATGGGCATGCCGTTCCCCGCCGGACTACGCGCCCTCGCCAGTTCCCCCGCACCTGAATTCCCCACCAGTTCCGGCAACGCCGTGGAGTGGGCATGGGCGATGAACGCCGCCTCCAGCGTGCTCGGCTCAGTGTTGGCGATGGTCATCGCCATCCATTGGGGATTGAATGTAACCCTGGCTTGCGGCGCCGCCGCGTATCTGGCGGCGATTGCCCTGGCGCCCGCCCTGCGCCCCAACCTGGGGAGGCCGTGATCGACTAGCGCCTTCGTGTACTTCGTTTTCGGGAGGGCACGGCCAATGTGGTTTGGGGGAGGGCGTCTGTGTCGCGGCGTCGCTGGCCAGTACAACTCACAAATGTGTGGGCCACGTGGAAGAGCGGCCCTTCAGGGCCGCGTTAGGCGCTTCCCAAGACGAGGGCTTCAGCGCCTGTGCTTTGTGTGCCGCGCAATCAGGCTGTCGAGTTTCGCGAAGAGTGCGTCATTCCCCTGGCGCGGATAATCCGCCAACTTCTCGCGATAGTCCGGCAGATTGTACAAAAACGACTCCACCCGCTCCTTATTCAGATCCTCCCAATACGCGCCGTAGCCGAGCCTTTCCAGCCAGTAGGCGTTGAAGATCTGCTCAAACTGGTGTTCCACCGGCACGGCCAGGTATGGCTTGCCGAGGTGTAGCGCTTCGGTGACGAGCGAGAATCCGGCGTTGGCGATGATGGCCCGCGCGCCCGTTAAATCGGCAAAAAATCCCTCGAGGCTCGGCTTCTTGAAAAGGATGTTTCCGTTCTGCCCTGCGCGACCGAAGCCGTAAGCGATAAACGGGCAGCGCACCGATGCCAGCAGCTTGGCCAGTTCCGGCGCAGGCGAGGTCACATAGACAAGTACGTGTTTGCCATCGCGCGGGCGCGCTTTCAGGATGCTCTCCCGCAGGATCGGCGGAAACAGGAACGTTTTCGGCTTCGTGATCTTCGCCGCGAAGAATGATGTGGCGAGGTACGCGTCAGCCCTCGGAATCATGAAGCGGATGACCAACTTGGCGGCAGCGGTGTCGGCGCGAAAATGCTTGGGGCAGGCAACGTCGGTGTTGGTCAGGAAGTGCTGGTTATCGATCGAGATGATAGGGAGATTTTTCCGGTGTCCGACGTGGCACGAAAGCGGCTCGAAGTCGGTGATGACCAGCTGAATCTGCCGATCGTCGACCAGTTGCTTCAGGCGAGAGATGCTGGTGGCGGTCCGCCGCGCGCCCAGTAGATTGCGCGCGATGGTGCGCCGGTAGCGAACCTGGTTGTTCACATAGGTGATGCTCCAGCCGTAGATTTCAGTGACGTCGAAATCCTTGCGCAGGTTCGCCAGTCCGCGGTCAAAAGAAACCACGTGGACCTTGTGCCCGGCGCGCTGCAGGTGAGAGATGACTTCCTTGGCGCGGGTGGAGTGGCCGGCGCCTTCGCCGTTCACGCCGTAGAGAATGTTGGCCATCGGTAGCGGAAGTATAGCGAACCCCTGTCTTGTTTTGTTATGGAGCCCTGCCTCACCTTGGCGCCCGTTCCGGCCCAGGCATGCGCCCAATTCAGCTTATAATGCTTGAACTTCTGGCTGCGGCTTCCAGCGGCCCACTGAGAGCATCGGCGAGCGAGTCGATTTGCGTCGCGAATTGATCCCAATGCGTAGTCTTTGGCTGAGAGCGGGCTGTCTGCTGATCACGGCGTGGGCCGTGGTTTTTTCTGGCGGCTGCTCGAATACCCAGGCCAACAGCCAGGCCAGCGCTTCTCGCGCTACTCCCGCACACGTGTACACCGTGGCGGAGGAGACCACCCGGCGCCGGGTCCAGGCCGTGGGTTCCCTGTTTGCGCTCGAGGAAAGCACCTTGAGCGCCGAGGTCGAAGGGCGGGTCGC
>Ga0182021_10003372_pt1 | contig 18793 bp, 11 predicted proteins | sample 612E3MmetaG_FD_120493 | JGI IMG/M metagenome (GOLD analysis project Ga0182021, IMG submission 120493) | Permafrost microbial communities from Stordalen Mire, Sweden - 612E3M metaG (Illumina Assembly) | ecosystem: Environmental > Terrestrial > Soil > Wetlands > Permafrost | place: Sweden... | reverse complement strand
CTCGTCGAGCGTGCTCTTGAACGACGCCACGAGGTTGTGGGGGAGCTTCCGGATGAATCCGACGGTATCGGAGAGAAGGATCCTGTGCGCGGGAGTGAGCGAGACGGCACGGACGGTGGAGTCGAGCGTGGCGAAAAGCCGGTCTTCCGCCACCACGCCGGCCCCGGAGAACCAGTTCAGGAGCGTCGATTTGCCCGCGTTTGTGTATCCGACGAGCGCCACCCGGGGGAACTGTTCCCTCCCTCTCCTCTGGACCTCCCGCTCCTTCCCGATCTCGCGGATCTTTGCAGAAAGGTGAGAGATCCTCGTCCGTATCGCCCGGCGGTCTGTTTCGATCTGCGTTTCGCCCGGCCCCTTCGTCCCGATTCCCCCGAACTGCTTTGAAAGGTGCGTCCATTGCCGTGTGAGCCGCGGGAGCATGTACTGGAGCTGCGCAAGCTCCACCTGCGTCTTCGATTCATTCGTCCTCGCGCGCGAGGCGAATATGTCGAGTATGATGCCGCTCCTGTCGATGATCTTGCATTTGATGAGCTTCTCGAGGTTGCGCACCTGGACCGCGGAGAGGTCGTCGTCGAATATGATGATGTCGATTTCCTTCTCCTCCGCAAGGTAGGAAAGCTCCTCGGCCTTTCCCCTGCCGATAAAAAAGGCGGAGTTGATCGAGTGTCGCACCTGGAGGATCTTGTGCACGACCTCGGCGCCGGCGGAGTCCGCCAGCCGCGCGAGTTCCTCAAGGTAATCCTCGACCTGCCCGCGCCGCGCCGACGGCGTTGCGACGCCGACAAGTATCGCCCGCTCGTGCGTTCCCGTCTTTGACATCGTCATCCGGCATCCCCTTCTGTTGCGCCCCGTGTGCCCGCAACGCGTCCTATCGCCATTTCGGCGACGGCAAGCAGCGCCGCCAGGATGGCGAAATCCTTCCACAGCTCCACGCCGTAGCGCGATTCCCGTACGGTCTCCTCCGCCCGCTCCGGACCCATCGTCTGTACTCTGCCGGGCCCGATCCCGGAGCGCGCCCGGAATTTTTCGATGTCGTCCCCCGTCTCTGTCCTCAGGTCGGATTCGCGCGGAGAGATGTTGACGGCGAGTGCGGCAATATCCTCCGTCCTCCCCCCCGGCGCTCCCCCGTCGCGGGAGAGCCGGTACACTCCCGTCTCCTGCGCAGCCCCGCCGCTGAACCTTGCGGTTCCCGTCCCCGCCTGGAACTCGGGGACGACCTTCCGTTTGTGTCCGTCGGGCGTTGTGAGCGTATACGTGTCCCTGTCCGTGAACGACCGGAGATTGAGCGCGAATGCGACCGGATCGCCCGGCTCGAGCGTTTTCCCTCCGGTGGACCGGGAACCGGTGTATGCGATCGCGCGGTGAAGCAGGGGGGCGAAAAGACCCTTGACCGGAAAATCAGACCAGGCGGTCCCCGCCTCGACCGCGAAGAGGAGTACGCGGCCGGACCCGGCTCTGTAATCGACGAGGAACGCGCTGCCGTTCGTGAGTCCGATGACCCTGGTCCCCTTTTCGCCTGCGGAGAGGGGGAGCGACGTCACGATCCTGGGAGATTCGATCCCGCGTTGTTCCCTCCCCGTCCCCCGCTTTGCGTCAAAGAGCCCTTCGAATAACGGGTGGGCATAGTCGACGGAGGAGAAGGAGAGGAAACTCCCCGCGCTCGCCGTTACCGGTGCTCCGCCTGGTGCCGGGAGACCGAGGTCCCGGAAGAGTCCGCCGTCCGGCGGCGGAGCGGCCTGGCCCGGGAACAGTATCAGCCCCCCTCCTTCGGTGACGAACCGGGCGATAGCGCGCGACGCCGCCCCGGTGATCCCTTCGAACCCGCAGACGACGATGGCGTCGAAGTGCGCAAGATCCGCGGAGGCAAGTCCGGCGTTCGTCCCCTGCGCCGCGGTGATGTTTCCTGCAAGGAGCGAATCTCCCCCGAGCGTGAGAGCCAGCGTGGCGAGCCGCGTCGAGCCGGGCGCGGGCCCCGTCAGGAGGACGTTGATATGCTCCGGTACCTCAACGACGAACGCGTACGTGTTGTCGGCGTCGAATCCGTCGTCCTCGATCTGTACCGAACACCCCAGTATTCCCCTCCGCTTGACCGTAAACGAGAAGACGGGCCGAATCTCTCCCCGGGGGGGCATGTCCACCGAGCGCTGTGCGACCCTGGCGCCGTCCGCATACAGGCTCGCGACCAATCCCTGCACCGGCTGATCCCCCGCGTTGCTGATCTGTGCCTGGAACTGCACCGGCTTCCTGTCCGAGACGATCTTCGTCAATATCTCTCCCCCTGTCACCCCGGCGTTGTCATGCCTGAGCGGGGGGGAGGAACAGAGAAAAAGCGTCGCGCGCGGATCGAATGATCCCGCGCTGTCGCGCGGGGTTCCGTGCCCGGGGAGCTGTGACGCCTGTCCGTCGCTGACGAATATCACCTCGCGGTTGGCGTCGGGGGAGGCGGCAAGAAGAGGCCGGATCTGCTCGAGCGCATCGCTGAGAGGGACGCTGACGGGTGACGTCGACATGCGTCCGAGCGCTTCCCGCGCCGACTCCGCCGACCGCGGCGCCGGGAGCGCGTTCCCCGCCCCGAGCTCGGACAGGGGGATGAGGTACAGCCTGTCCCCCTCCGCTGCGAGATCGATGAGGCGCGACGCCGTCTGCGCGGCGCGCGTAAACGCCGTGCCGCGTTCGTCGTGGAGGTTCATGCTCGGCGAATCGTCGAGTATGATGATCATTGTGCTCGACGCCCCGGTGCTTCCGAACCCGGCGAGCTTCACCCGGAGCGCGGGACGTGAGAATGCCATGACGAGTGCAGCGATCAGGAGCGTGCGTATAATAAGAAGGAGGAGCTGCCTGATCCGCAGACGACGCATGGAAGTCTTTTGAAGCTCCTTAAGGAATCTGACGGAGCTGAAATCAATCGTCCGGAGTTTGCGCAGGTTCAGGAGGTGGAGCAGTACGGGGATGGCGGCGGCTGCGAGACCGAAGAGAACAAAAGGATTGAGAAATGTCATCAGCCGAATGTATCGAAAAAGTCAAGAGAAATGCAACCATTGATTTTCCCTCCCGAAACCGCTACTATTCTTTCTCCACACTTCTTCCACCGACCGACGCCGATGCGGCACCGAACGATCATTGCCATCCTCGCGACGCTGTCTGTTCTCCTGCAGGGTTCCGTCGTGTGCGCGGCGGCGGGAGAGATTGTCACGATACGGCCTCATTTTGACGACTCCCGCACGGAGCGGCCTGAGGGCATCCCGCACAGGGAGCTGAAGCGTCCCCGCGTCGCGCTCGTTCTCAGCGGAGGGGGTGCCCGGGGCGCGGCGCAGATCGGCGTCCTCCGCGTCCTCGAGCGCTACCACATTCCCATCGACTTCATCGCGGCGACGAGCATGGGGGCAATCGTCGGCGGCCTCTACGCGTCCGGGTACACCGTCGGAGAGATCGAATCCATCGCGCTGGAGACCCCCTGGGACGATGTGCTCTCGCTTTCCGGGGAAACGAAGAGGACGGAGCTCTTCGTCGACCAGAAGATCGCCGGCGACAGGAGTTTCCTCGCCATACGGTTTCAGGGCTTCGCGCCCGTGATCCCGTCGGCGGTGTCGAGCGGTCAGCGCCTCACCGATCTCCTGAGCGGCTACACGCTCCAGGCCCTGTATCACCCGGTCCCGGATTTCGACCACCTCAAGATTCCCTTCCGCTCCGTCGCGACGGACCTGGTGTCGGGGACTCTCGTGGTTCTCAAGGACGGCTCCCTCGCGGAAGCGCTCCGGGCGAGCGCGACGTTCCCCCTCCTCTTCCAGCCCATTGAAAAGAACGGCATGCAGCTCGTGGACGGAGGGCTCCTTTCCAACATCCCCGTCGACGTGGCCCGGAGCGGTGCGTGCGACATCGTCATCGTCGTGAACTCCACAAGCAGCCTCCGTCCGCGGGACAAGATCTTCGGCGCGCCCTGGCAGACCGCGGATCAGATCACAAGCATCATGATGAACCAGGCCAACAAGACGCAGCTTAACGGGGCCGACGTGGTGATCACGCCGAATGTGGGCGAGCATCTCTCGTCCGATTTCCACGGGCTCGACACGCTCATCCGGGCAGGAGAAGCGGCGGCGGAGCGGAGCATGCCGGGGCTCCTCTCCCTGTACGCGAAAAAGCTCGCGCAGATGCAGGCTGAGGGCGACTCGGGCGCCATGATGTTCACGAGGGCGAAAGTGACGTTTGCGGGGGCGTCCCCTCCCGATTCTCTCCGCTCCGCGATCGAGGCCGAGGAGGGCTCGGGCGTCGTCACGCGCCGGGAACTCCAGGCCGACGTGGAGGAACTGTACGCGAGCGGGCGGTACCGCGACGTCGCCGCCGACGTGGCGGGCGACAGCGGGGGGACGCATGTGACGTTCCGACTGACTGGGTATCCTGTCCTGCACGGGGTGAAGTTCGAGGGGAACGTTCTCCTCCCGTCGTCCCGGTTCGTCCCTTTCGTGGCGCCTCTGGAATGGCGGCCGGTCGACGCCGATTCGGTGAGGTTGATGCTTGAAGGGATCCTCCGCCTCTACAGGGGGGCGGGGTACTCGCTCGCCCGATTCGACACGACGTGGTTTGAACAGCCCGCGGGGATTCTGCACATCCACATCAATGAGGGGGTGATCCATGCGGTCGACGTCCAGGGGGGCGTCAGGACGCGCGACGCGTTCGTCCTGAACGAGTTCCCCCTTCATCCGGGGGACGTGTTCCAGATCGACAGGGCGAGGAAGGGGATTACGAACATCGCGAGCACGACGCTGTTCGACTTCGTGTATCTCGAGGTCTCCTACGCCGCCGGGCAGCCCGTGATCACGATCCGCCTTCGGGAACGCCCCTCGCAGCTCGTGCGGCTCGGGACCCGCGCCGACAACGAGCGCTATCTCCAGGGTCTGCTCGACATCCGCGACGAAAATTTCCAGGGATCGGGGATGGACCTGGGGATGACGCTCGCCGGAGGCCAGCGGAACCTGGACGTCGTCGTGGAATACAAGGCGCGGAGGCTTTTCAATTCGTATCTCTCGCTCGGCGTCGGAGGGTTCGTCAGGACGCTCGACAGTTATCTGTACACCGACGGTGTCGTCACCGAGCCCGCTCATTGGACGCGTGACGTGGCAGGCGAATACAGGGAAATCCGCTCCGGCGTGAACGTCTCTTTCGGCTCGCAGCTCGAACGGCTCGGGAACGCGACGCTCGAGTTCCGCCTGGAGAACGTCAAAGTCAAAAACCTTGATAGTGCCGCGTTCCTGGCGGACCAGTACAGGCTCGCACTGATCCGCCTTGGAACGATCGTGGACACGAAGGACCGTTCCCCCTTCCCCCTGAGCGGGGTCGGGCTCAACATCTCCTACGAGTTCGCCGTGGACGGCCTGGGGAGCAGCATCAGCTACAACTCCCTGAAGGTGATGTACGAGACGTTCACGACGTGGGGAGAGCGGCACACGTTCCATCCGCGTTTCACGATGGGGTTCGCCGACAAGACGATGCCCTTCGCCCAGGAGTTCAGGCTCGGAGGCCTCGACAGCTTCTTTGGAACGCGCGAAGACGACCGGCGCGGGAGGGAGCTCCTGCTCATGAACATGGAGTACAGGTATTTTCTCCCCTTCGCAATCCTCTTCGACACGTATCTTCGCGTGCGGTACGATCTCGGAACGATCTCCGAGGTCCCCGAGGAAATCAAATTCAGCACCTTCCGTCACGGTCTCGGCCTCGAGCTGGCGTTTGATACGCCGATCGGGCAGGCGGCCCTGGGGGTGGGGAAGAGCTTCTATTTCAACGGGTACCTGCCGAACAACCCCGTCCAGCAGGGCCCGCTCCTCTGGTATTTTGTGATCGGCTATCAGTTCTGACATTTCTCGGCACGAATGCCTATATTCCCTGTACAAATTGCTGAAAGAGAGGACGCATGACGACGAAGGCCCCCTCGACGGTGAAGCCCGCGGAGGCAGGAACGCTGGAAAAGATCGCCTATGCCAGCGTCAGCGGCATCCCCGCCGCCGCCGCGCACGACCGCGACAGGCTCGGCTACAACATCTGGCGCTGGCTGACGACGCGCCGTGACTCGCTCGAATTTTCGGTGAAGACGTCCGGGGCGCGCCTCCTGATCAGTGAGGAGGAGGCTGTCCGCAGGATACGGGAGTCGCTTGCCGCGCAGGGGGTGACCCTCTGAACGCGGAGCCCCCCCCGCGGTGTGCGTGAAGTGTCACAATCCGGTTGAGGGACGATGGAACTTGGACTTCGTAATAGGGTCGCTGTCGTCTGCGCCGCGAGCCAGGGTCTCGGGCTGGCTGTCGCGGTGGGATTCGCCCGCGAGGGGGCGCATGTCGTCATCTGCTCGCGCGATTCCCGGAAGCTGGCGGAGGCGGGAAAACAGGTCCGGGCGGCGGCCGCGGAGGGAGCCCGCGTCGTTGCGGTGACCGCGGACCTGACGAAAGCGGCCCACATAAAAAAGCTGTTCCGTTCCGCCCTCCGCGAATTCGGCAGGATCGACGTGCTCGTCACAAACGCGGGGGGGCCTCCCGTCGGGGCCTTTCCGGATCTGGACGACAGGACATGGCAGCGGGGGATCGACCTGAATCTCATGAGCACGATCCGGTGCATCCGCGAGGTGCTGCCGGTCATGCAGAAGCGGCGGTGGGGGCGCATAATCAACATCACGTCGTTCGCCGCCAAGCAGCCGGTCGATGATCTCGTTATCTCCTCCACGGTCCGCCCGGGGATCCTCGGTCTTTCAAAGGTTCTCGCGAACCGGTACACGCGTGAGGGGATACTCATCAACAGCGTTGCGCCGGGGTTCATCCTCACCGCGCGGCAGCAGGAGATCGGCTCGGTCCGCGCGAAAGCGGCGGGGACGACGGTCGAGAAATACATCGAGAAGATGGGGGAAGGGATCCCCGCGGGGCGGTTCGGGACCCCGGAGGAGCTGGCAAACGTCATTGTCTTCCTCGGGTCGGAGCGCGCCAGTTATATCAGCGGGACCACCGTCAACGTCGACGGCGGGCTCATGAAGGGAATCATCTGATGGGGATGGTGACGGAGATGCGTCTCAGCGGCGGGGGCGAGCCGGGGACAAGGTTCAACTACAGGGGGATGCACAGGTACCTCATCACGCTCCTGCCGCATCCCTCCTGCGCGGCGCTCGCGGAACGGGAAACGATTATCCCGGTTCTCGACGGTCTGCGCGGGACCGGCCGCGCGCACGGATTCGAGGTGTATGCGTACTGTTTCCTCCCCGACCGTCTCGTGATGCTTGTCCGCGGCAGGGATGAGACCTCCGACATGAAACTGTTCCTTGCGGCGTTCCGCGCGGGTTCGGAAGCGGCGTACGGGCTCAGGACCGGGAAACGGCTCTGGTCGAAGAAATACAGGGAGAGGGTGCTCCGGAAAACGGAAGTGACGCGGGCGATCGCGGAGGAAATTTTCATGCTCCCCGTCAAAGCTGGTCTGGCGGCGTCGAAAGAGCAGTATGCGTTTCAGGGATCGTTTGTGCTTGCGGGAGTTCCGCCCCCCCGTGTCACCCGTCCGTCATCGCACCGAGCGCCTCGCGTATCGCGCGCGCCACGTCGTCCGGGAGGTAGGGCTTCTGGAGGAGCCCGTTCACGCCGAGACCGATGAGTTCCGCCCGCGTCCCGGGGTCGAGATACCCCGAGCCGATCACGACGGGGGCGTCCGGCCTTATCGCCCTGATCCTGAGGAAGAGATCCCGCCCGCTCATGCCCGGAAGGCCGAGATCGCTGATGACCATCGCGATCTCCTCCCCCAGTGATTCGTAGATGCTCAGCGCCTGGTCGCCGTCCGAGGCGGTGATGACGGTGTAACCCAGCGCCTCGAGCGAGGCCTTCAGAAGCTCGGAGAGCATCACCTCGTCTTCGACGACAAGTATCGTCTCCGTCCCCCGCGTCCTGCAGTGTTCCGCGTCACCCGTTTCCGCCGCCTGTGTTGACGCAAGTGCGTGGATGGGGAAATCCAGCCTGAACGTCGTCCCCTTCCCTTCGGTGGAATCCACGGCGATCGACCCGCCGTGGCTCTCGACGATCCCGTAGACAACGGACAGGCCGAGTCCGGTTCCCCTCCCCGGTTCCTTTGTGGTAAAGAAGGGCTCGAATATCCGGCTCTTCGTCGCCTCGTCCATACCGGACCCGGTGTCGGCGACGGTGAGCCTGGCATACCACTCGTTCCCGGCGCCCGGGCGCCGGATCCGCTCTGTCGTGATGGAAAGCGTTCCCCCCGACGGCATCGCATCCCGGGCATTGACGCAGAGGTTCAGAAGCGTCTGGTGGAGCTGTGTCCTGTCCCCGTCCACCGGTGGGAGGTCGGGAGCAAGTGAAAGAGAGATCGCGATCGTGCGCGGGAACGTCTCCTCGAGCATCCGTCCGAGTTCGGACGCGATGTCGTTGAGTCTTACCTGCTCGTAGACCGCGTTTGCTTTCCGGGCGAACGTCAGGATCTGGCGGACGAGCGAGGCGCCCCGGTTCGCCGCCTTCTCGATCGCCCCCGCGCTTCTCTGGAGTTTGACGGGATCTGCGGCAACCTCCCCGAGAAGGGACGCGTGCCCCATGATGATCCCGAGTATGTTGTTGAAGTCATGGGCGATGCCGCCCGCAAGCGTCCCGAGCGACTCGAGCTTCTGCGATTGCAGGAGCTGCTGCTGGAGGTTCTTCCGGTCGGTGATATCCATGTTCATCCCCATGATCCCGTGAACCGCGCCGTCCCGCCTGATCGGCGTGATGACGTTGTACACGTGGACGGTCTTCTCCCCTTCGCGGTACTCCACCTCTCCCGTCACGGTCGCCCCGGAGAACGCGCGCCTGTTGTTCTCCTCCCAGACCTGGATGACGGCGGGGTCGTGCCCCGATTCCGCCGGGCTCCTGCCGATCTGGTTCCCCCAGCGCGCAATGGAGACGGGGTTCTGCATCACGTAGCGCCCGTCGGTCCCGCAGACCCAGAGTTCGAACGGGAGGCTTTCGAACACCGTGTGCAGAAGGGCCTCGCTTTCCCGCACCGCCTCCTCCGAGCGCTTCCGTTCGATGGCCATGGCGATCTGCGTCGACACGAATGCGAGTATGTCGTAGTGCTCTCTGCGGAACCTGATCCCCTCGGAATAACTCTGGACGACAAGTGCGCCCTTCGTTTGCCCCGACGCCGCCAGGGGGACGCCGAGCCAGTCGAGTGACGGCGCCCCCAGGGCCTCCACGAGTCCCCCTTCGACCATCTCGCGGAACACCTCCGGCGACGCGAGGAGGGGTTCCCCCGTGTGGATCACGTATTCGGTGAGGCCTTTTCCCGCGGCGCGCGGCGCCGGTGTCGTGTCGTTTTCGTCGACGAAATACGGGAAGGAGAGGATGCCCGACTTTTCGTCGAGGACCGCGATGTAGAAATTCGCCGCAGGCATCAGCTCGCCGACGATCTCGTGTATCGCCTGGTACAGCTCGTGCAGATTGTCGGTTGTGTTCACCGCGGCGGCGATCCTGTATGTCGCCGTCTGTATCCGCTCCGCGCGCCGCCTGTCCGTGAGGTCGCGTCCCACGGCCACGAACGCTGTCGGTTCCCCCTCCTCGTTCCGCAGCGGGGAGAGCCAGACGTCGAGGGGGAATTCCCCTCCCCCTTTCCTTCGCGCGGTCCACTCGCCGTGCCAGCTTTCCTCGACGGCGTCGCGTACGATCTGATCCCGCATCGGGGTCCCCGGGAGCGGGGCGCCGATCAGTGCGATGTCCTGGCCGATGAGGTCGTGTTGGTCGCACTCCAGGAGTATCTGTATGGAGTCGTTGACGAAGAGTATGCGTCCCTGCTTGTCGATGAGTGCGACGGAGTCGCGCGTCGACGCGACCGTCTGCGCGAGAAGCCTGATTTCCCTGTCGGCGAGTCGGCGGTCGGTGACCTCCATCGTCATCCCGCTTATGCCGGTGACATTCCCCGATTCGTCGTGGAGCGGTTCGAGCGTCAGCTCGAAATGCCGCTCGCCCTCATCCCCCGGGTGCGTGATCTCCTGCCGGCATCCTCTCCCCGTCTGGAGGACCCGCTGCTTGAGTTCGGTCAGCACGCGCGCGTTCTGCGGCGCGAAGAGTTCGTCGTCCGTCTTTCCGATGAACGCTTCGATCGTCTTCTGCCCCGGATCGCGGGGATTGAAAAACCAGGTGTATATGAGCGAGGCGTCCTGCGTGAAGAGTACGGCGGGGGAGGTCTTCAGTATGTCGTAAATCGTCTGTTCCGCAGGGAGGTGCGGAGAGTGGATGCCGGCAGATTCTTTGTTGACTGGTTCGTCAGCGCCCCGCCTGATATCCTCTTCCATGGGGGCCCTCCCCGGGCTGATGAGTGTCTCTGGTCAAATGGTCCAAGAGGGCAACAGCCGTGCCATCTTCTGAGACCGAAGATACACTGTTTCCGCGCGTATCGCAAACCGGAGGATTTCCTTTTCGCAGAAATGAGAAATCGTCGGGAGGAGTGAGACCGGCGCACAGGGAAACCGGGAGCGCTCTCCCGCTTGTTAAATTGCCCGTCTGTAGTCGGGGCCCAGGAGCGGTACATCGCCGGCTTCCGGCGCCGCGATCGGACCGAGGAAGGGGAATGCTCTGAGCGTCCGGGGAGGGACCGCGACAGGCTTCCCGTCCCTGAGTGCCGAGAGGAGTTGAAACGCGATCGGGAGGGATTTCCCCCCCGTGTTGTTGTTGCAGATGACGGTGACCGAGCGGCATCTTCCTTCAAGCCCGCGAAGCCTGCGTGTGATCTCGCGGACCTCCCGGGTGTTGTACTGGTAGTCATAGCGGGCGTCGTATCCGTTCAGCAGCCACCCTTTTTCGTTCCGCCCGTGGAGCCGGAGGTACGCCGTCTCCCCGCATACGGCAGTGATGAACGGCATGTACTGCTTCACGCGGGGCATGTCCGCCCCCACGACGCCGAGCGAATGCTCGCGGAGAAACGAGACGAGCCCGTCCTGGTTCCACGACTGGTGGCGGAATTCCACGTGGAGAGGGAACCCTGCGAACACCTCCGCGATCCTGACGATGTGGTGGCGGTTCGCCCCCGTGTTCGTAAACGAATACGGAAACTGGACGAGGAGCGAGCCGAGCCGGTTGTGCCGGGCCAGCTCCTGGAGTGTCTGGCGGACGGATCGCGTCAGTTCGGGCCGGAGGGATTTTCCGTGCGTGAACGTGGAATGGAGCTTGACGTGGAACTGGAAGCCGGGCGCGTCGTGGACCGCCCCGATCCATTCCCGTGCGTCCGCCGCCGAGAGGGAGTCGTCCCAGAACGTCGCCCGCACCTCCGCGGTCTGGAAATGCCGGGCGAAGAAGTTCAGCTTCTCGGCCGACGAGGCGCCCTCCGAAGGGTAAAAGCACGAATCGAACACTTCATGTTCCCATCCCCCCGGACCTATGCGATAGACGGTCTTCTCGTTCTCCATGTTGCCTCCGATATGACTTGACAGAACCGCGGAAATTCAGTACATTGCTCCCGTCAAGATACGACATAAATGTCGTCTTGTCAAGTTCTGAAAAGACATTAATGTCAGCGGGGTGCCATGAAGTCGACGATCGGAGAACGGCTGCGGACGGCGCGGGAGGGGAAGGATATGGACCAGTACACGCTCGCGGTGAAGGCCGGCGTCGTGACGAGGACGCTGCAGCGGTGGGAAAAGGGGGAGCAGGTCCCCGACGGGATCGCGATAACGAAGATTGCGAAAGTGACGAATGTGCGTCCGACCTGGCTCCTCACCGGGGAGGGTGAGATGTACGCGGTCGCGGGGCGCCCGGAGAATGTCTACTCACTGCCGGTCTCCCCGAAAAGGAAGATGCGGCTTGCGGAGCTTCCGCTTGTTTCCTCCGTTCCCGCGGGGAAGGTCTCGACGATGTTTCACCCCGACTACGTCGATCACTATGTCACTGTGGACGACGTGAAGGATCCCGGCGCGTTCTCGCTCAAAGTGAAGGGGAACAGCATGTCCCCCCGTATCGAGGACGGGGACATCGTCGTTGTCAGCCCCCAGTCCGAGGCCCGAAGCGGGGACATCTGCGTCATCCGGGTGAACGAAGAGGACACGCTGAAAAAGGTGAAATTCGAAGGGAACTACATTCACCTGATTCCGTTGAATCCCGAGTTCGAACCTGTGACTGTAAAAAAGCGGGACATCAATTTTGTCTGGAAAGTCGTAAAGCTCATAAAGGAATTGTGAGCCTCGCGCTGTCCTTCACGCACCACCTTCCGGAATCCGTCCCGCGAACACCGTCGTGCAGGTGTCGCGGTTCATCGATCCGGACTGGCTTGTAGAGATCGAGGCGGACGCGGTTGTCGATGACGCGGTGTGATCCGGGCGTCCCTACGAGAGGAAGTGGACAACGACGCCGTCCCGGAGTTTCGGCTCGAACCACGTGGATTTCGGCGGCATGGTTTTCCCCGCGTCCGCGATCTTCATGAGCTCGTCGATCGATGTCGGGAAGAGGGCGAACGCCACCGCCATCTCCCCGGAATTCACCCTCCGTTCAAGCTCGTCCATTCCCCGTATCCCCCCCACAAAATCGATCCTCTTGTTCGTGCGCGGGTCGTCGATGCCGAGTATGGGCCCGAGGAGTTCCCTCTGGAGTATGGACACGTCGAGGCGCTCCACGGGATCGGGGTCCGCCGGGAGATCGCCGGGGGCATGGAGGGTATACCACTTCCCCTTGAGATACATCCCGTACTCACCTCTCCGTGACGGCCACGCGGGATGGGGACCTTCGCTCACGTCGAATGTCTTTTCGATTTCGGCGATGAACTTTCCGGGCTGAAGCCCGTTGAGGTCCCTGACGACCCTGTTGTAGTCGAGTATCCGGAGCTGGTTGTGGGGGAAGAGGACGGCGAGAAAGAAATTGTACTCTTCGTCCCCCCGGTGGTTGGGGTTTGCCCTGGCGCGTTCGTCTCCGACGCGCGCTGCCGCGGCGGAGCGGTGGTGTCCGTCGGCGACGTACAGCGAGCTGACGCCGGCGAATTCCTTCACGAGGGAGTCGATCACCTTCCCGTCGTCGATAACCCAGAGACGGTGGCGGACGCCGTCCGGCGGCACGAAATCGTATTCCGGTTTTTCCCCGCGGATTTCCTCGACGATCTGATCGATCGCCTCGGTGGCGCGGTACGTGAGGAATATCGGGCCGGTGTGCGCGTTGGTGACCTTGACGTGTTTTGTCCGGTCGTCTTCCTTGTCCTTCCGCGTCAGCTCGTGTTTCTTGATCGTATTGTTCAGGTATTCCCTGACCGAGGCGCAGCACATGAGGCCGTACTGCGTGTGGTCGTCCATGGTCTGGGAATACAGATAGAGGGAAGGCTTCCGGTCCTCCTTCAGTATCCCGTCGGCGACGAGCTTCTGGAGGTTTTCCCTCCCTTTCTGATACACCCGCTCGTCATAGATGTTGACGTCCGGCGGAAGGTCGATCTCGGGTTTGCCGACGTGAAGGAAAGAGAGGGGATTCCCCGCCGCTTCCGTCCGGGCCTCTTCAGAGCTCAGAACGTCGTACGGTTTGGCCGCGACGCGCGCGGCATATTCCGGTTTGGGCCGGAAGCCTTTGAACGGTCGGATAGTCGCCATAGAATGCCCCCCTCTGGACATACAACTGCTATGCCGGGAGAGTTTCCTCCTCCCGGACCGGTGCATTCAGCGTCTCGACGACTTTCATGGCGATCTCGACCCCGACGCGGTCCTGCGCTTCGCGCGTCGACGCGCCGATATGCGGCGACACGGAAACGCGGGGATGATTGATGAGGTCGAATTCCTCGGGAGTCGGGGGTTCGTGCTCGAAAACGTCCATCCCCGCGTACAGGACGCGGCGGCTGTTCAACGCTTCGAGGAGGTCCTTCTCCACGACGACCCCGCCCCGCGCGCAGTTGATGAGGATCACCCCGTTCTTCATTTTGTCGAAATCGGCCTTCGCGATGACGGGCCCGCGGGCCTTTTCGAAAGGGACGTGGAGCGTGATGTAGTCCGAAACCCTGAGAAGTTCGTCTTTGCTGATGAGCCGGACGTTGAGATCGGTTGTCGTGACCCAGGGGTCGTGCGCGACGACGGTCATCATGAGTCCGAGCGCCCTGCGCGCCACCTCGCGGCCGATGTTGCCGAGCCCGATGATGCCGAGCGTCTTTCCCGTGACCTCGATCCCGCCGCTGAACTCCTTCTTGGGCCACTCCTTCCTGCGCATCGAAATGTTGCTCATCGGAAGGAACCGGCCGAGCGACATCAGGTGGGCGATCGTCAGCTCCGCGACGGAGATGGACGAGGCTTTGGGCGTGTTGAGAACGGTGATCCCCTTTGCCTTCGCGTGGGCGACGTCGATATTGTCGAGCCCCACGCCCCCGCGGGCGATGACCTTCAGCCGGGTGCCTGCATCGATGACTTCCTTTGTCACTTTTGTCGCGGAACGGACGATGATCGCGTCGTAGTCGCCGATCGCCTCTACGAGCTCGTCCGGCTTCAGCGTCTTCTGTGTCAGCTCGAACCCCTCCCTGAGGAGGATGTCCGCGCCGGTCTTCTCAATGCCGTCGGTAATGAGGATGCGCATGGCGGTGGCTCCTAGTGTAACTGCGGAAGTATCTTGTCGATCGCGGAGGTGACTTCCCTGACGTCCGCCATCGTGAGCTCGCCCATGTGGGCGATGCGGAACGTCTTTTCTTTCAGATCTCCGTAGCCGTTGGAAATCTGCATGCCCAGCTTCCCGAGCGCGTCGTTCAGCGCCTTCACGGAAAAGCCGGTGGTGTTCGTTATCGTCGTCAGCGTGACGGAGGCGTGTTTCTCCTCGGGGAAGAGGGCGAAGTTTTTCTTTGCCCAGGCCCGCGTGAACTCCGCCATCTCCAGGTGCCGCGCGTAGCGTTTCTCGAGCCCTTCCGCGAGTATCCTGTCGAGCTGGAAGTTCATCGCGAACATGTGGGAAAGGGAGGGGGTCGCGGAGTACTGGTAGTCCTTCGATTCGACGTATTTATAGAGCTCGAGGATGTCGAGATACCAGCCGCGGTACTTCACCTGCTTGCCGTGTTCGAGTGCGCGCTTGCTCACCGAGGCGATTGCCATGCCGGGAGGGAGCGCCAGCGCTTTCTGCGTGGAAGTGATGCAGACGTCCACGCCGAGCGCATCCACGTCGATCTTCGTCCCGGCCATGGAGCTCACCGTGTCCAGAAGCCAGATCACGTCCGGGTATTTCTTTTTGACCTCGGCGATCTCTGCCACCGGGTTCATGATCCCGGTGCTCGTCTCGTTGTGCGTGACGGTCATGACGTCGTACTTCCCCGTGGAGAGGTATTTCTCGACGTCGGCGGCCGTCGTGGGATGCCCCCACTCCGCTTCGTGTTTGTCCGCCGGGACGTTGTTTGCCTCCGCCATCTTGTACCAGCGGTTGCCGAATGCGCCAACGGAGAAGACGATCGCGCGTTTGGCGGTGAACGACCGTATCGATCCTTCCATGAGTCCCGACCCGGAGCTCGTGGAGAGAACGATCGGGTTCTGCGTGTACATGACCTTGCGCAGCTTTTCGCTGATTTCCCGCTGCAGGTTTGATGCTTCCTTCGACCGGTGCCCGATCATGGGCGTGGCCATCTTTGCAAGAACTTCGGGTGCGACTTCTGTTGGTCCGGGTATGAACAGTTTTTTGTGCATTGGGGCCTCGTGAGTTTAAACCGACGGAGGGTCGTTGAAAGGAACTGGGGCGGTGCAGAAAGCAGACTCTGCTCTCTCTACTATAGTAAAACTTTCCGGCTGAAAAGCAACGTGTCCTCCCGAACGCCGGGGGGCGTGCCGTGGAATCGCACCCGTGGAAATTCTTGCCGTTCGTAACGAAAAGTTAACACGTCCATCTTGCATTTAAGATTTCCGCTGTGTATGTTCTCGCACCGCTCATCTGAAAGATTTACAATCCGATCGCGGCCGGCACATCCTGTGCCGCACTTCCGGGGGACTTTTCAGAGCTTTCGCTCATCGTTTCAATCCGTTCTCTGCGCGTGAACTTTTCCGCTCCGTGAGGCTGGCCTGCGTCAATTTGCGTCAAATTCCATCAGGGTATACATACAATATCGAGGAGGTTCAAATGATTCGTACAGGTACAACATGGAAGGTGGCTGCCGCAATCGCGTTGATAGTTGCAGCGACATCTTCGTTACTGGCGCAGGGCATCACGACAGGCGCCATCTCCGGCAAGGTCGTCGGCACGAAAGGTGAGGAGATCGCAGGAGCAAACATCGTTGCCGTGCACGTCGCAAGCAACACGACGTACGGGACGAGCAGCCGCGAGAACGGCCGGTTCGTGATCCCGAACGTCCGCGTCGGCGGCCCGTACACGGTCACCGTCTCGATAATCGGGTACAGGAAGGCCACGCGGGAACACGTCTTCACGATCGTATCGCAGACGACGGAAGTTGATTTCACGGTAGTCGAGGAAGCCGTTCAGGCCTCCGAGATGATCATCACGGGCGAACGGCAGTCGGTCCTGAATCCCTCACGGACGGGCGCCGCCACGAACATCGATAAGGTCACATTCGGGCTCCTGCCGACGATTTCCGGCAAGTTTCAGGACTTCGTCCGTCTGACCCCCGAATCGCGGGCCAATGCAAGCTACGGCGGCGACTCGTACATCGGACAGGACAGCCGGTACAACAACACGACGGTCGACGGCGCGTACTTCAACAACTCGTTCGGCCTTCAGGGCCAGGTGGGGGAACGTACCGGCGTTGCGCCGATTTCACTGGACGCGATCGAGCAGGTGCAGGTGAACATCGCGCCGTTCGACGTCCGTCAGGGCAACTTCGTCGGCGCGGCGATGAACGCCGTTACGAAGAGCGGCACGAACAACTGGTCCGGAACGTTGATGTACGACAAGCGCAACCAGGATATGGTGGGGACGCGCGCGTACGATTATACTTACAATCCGGGCACATTCGACTACAACAAGTTCACGTTCAGCCTCGGCGGACCGATAATCAAGGACAAGCTCTTCTTCTTCGTCAACTATGAGGGAGACAAGACACAGCAGCCGGGAACGACATTCACGGCAAATACCGGCACCCAGGCCGCGACAGGCAACACGACGAGAGTTCTCGCGAGCGACCTCGATGCGCTGTCCACGTTCCTGACGACGAAGTTCGGATACAACCCCGGACCGTACCAGGGGTATAATTTCAACACGCCGGGAAAACGGTACCTGGCCAAGCTCGACTTCAACCTTGACGAGAGCAACAAAATCTCGGTCCGCTACAACCGTCTGGATTCGAAGACCGACGTTCTCCTTTCGAACTCGAATTCGCTCGGTTTCGGCACGCGCCGGAGCAACAACTTCGGCCTGAACTACTCCGGGTCGAATTACACGATCAACGAGAACGATTACTCGTTCGTCGGCGAATGGAACTCGATCCTTTCCAGCTCCATGTACAACAACCTCATCGCCGGCTACAGCTACAGCGATGAGAGCCGCGGCGACGTCGGGCAGCTCTTTCCGTTTGTCGACATCCTGAACGCCGGTGCGGTCTACACGTCGTTCGGCTCGGAACCCTTCACGCCGAACAACGAACTCCGCTATTCAAGCTGGCAGATACAGGATAACTTCACCTGGGATCTCGGCACGGGCCACGTGCTGACGTTCGGCGTCACAGGCGAAAAGTACCACTCCGAGAACGTCTTCTTCCCCGGCAAACAGAGCGCATACGTCTACAACTCGCTGGCGGATTTCTACACGGATGCGAACGCGTTTCTCAATCACACCGCGTCCCCCGTGGCCCCGCGCGAGTTCCAGGTGCGGTATAACAACATCCCGGGACAGGTCAAGCCGCTCCAGCCTCTTGACGTGTACACCGTGGGCGCCTACGCACAGGATGAGTACCAGGTGTCCAGGGACCTGAAGCTGACCGGCGGTATCCGTTTCGACATCCCCAGCTTCGGCAACACCGGGTTCGACAACCCCAATGCCGACGCGCTCACGTTCATGGATGAAAACGGAAACCCGGTGCAGTACAACAGCGCGAAGCTGCCGTCCGCGAAAGTCCTCCTTTCGCCGCGGTTGGGATTCAACTATGACGTCTTCGGCGATCGTACAACCCAGGTGCGTGGCGGAACCGGAATCTTCACCGGCAAGCCGGCATATGTCTGGATCTCGAACCAGATCGGCAACACGGGTGTGCTCACGGGATTCCTCCAGGTGACCGACACGACCGCCCTGAAGAATTACCACTTCAACCCGAACCCCGACGCATACAAGCCGACGAACGTGACCGGCGCGCCGGCGTCGACGTATGAGCTGGCGCTGACCGATCCGAACTACAAGTTCCCGCAGCAGTGGCGTTCGGACATCGCGGTCGACCAGCAGCTGCCGTTCGGGTTCGTCGGCACTGCAGAATTCATCTACGGGCGTGAGATCAACGGCGAGTATTACATAAACGCGAACCAGACGGCGCCGAATACCGCGTTCAACGGTCCCGACAACCGGCCCCGCTGGACCGTGTCGAACAGGATCAACGCGAACGTGCAGGACGCGACAGTGATCAAGAACGAGAACTCGGGGTACAACTACAGCGTCGCCGCATCGATCGAGCGTCCGCTCCTGCAGGGCATCTACGGCAAGGTCGGCTATAACTACGCGGTTGCGAAGAACACCGTTGATCCGGGCTCGATTGCGTTCGGATCGTGGAGCGCCAACCAGGTCCCCGGCAACGCAAACAATGCACCGGTCTCCTGCAGCCAGACGTCGCCCGGCAGCCGTGTCTTCGCCTCGGTGTCGTATACGTCGGACGGAGGAACCACGCTTTCGCTCTTCTGGGATTCCTACACATACGGCAACGGGAGCTACACGGTCTCCGG
>Ga0182021_10003371_pt1 | contig 18796 bp, 14 predicted proteins | sample 612E3MmetaG_FD_120493 | JGI IMG/M metagenome (GOLD analysis project Ga0182021, IMG submission 120493) | Permafrost microbial communities from Stordalen Mire, Sweden - 612E3M metaG (Illumina Assembly) | ecosystem: Environmental > Terrestrial > Soil > Wetlands > Permafrost | place: Sweden... | reverse complement strand
CACAGCCCTACCGGGATGAATACGAAGGCCATCGCCAACAGCGGCCACAGGTCGGGCAGCAGCTGGTCCGCCGACGCTCCGTCGATGAGGGCTTTTCGAATGGCATCAAGGACGTACGTCGCGGGCGAGATGCGGGACAGCAACTGCATCCAACCGGGCAGGATGTCGGTCGAGTAATACACCCCGCTGATCAATAGCAGGCACGACTGCAGAACGAAGACCATCTGCGAGCCGCGCTCCACCGACATCATCGGCAGGATGGCGGCGAGCATGCCGATCCCGATCAGGCTGGCCGAGCCGACGACCATGAAGATCGCGGCAGCGCCCAGATTCGCGTGTCCGAGGTCGAGCGAGAAGAAGAGCGCCAGCACGACGAGCAGCACGGCCGTATGGATGAGGCCGTACACGACGGCGAACAGTGCAGATCCTAGTAGCTGCACCGAGCGACGGACCGGTGCCATCATCGTGTACTCGAGCGTGCCTTCCCAGCGCTCCCACGTGATCGTATCGCCGATCGACTGGAACACGACCGAGAGGTAGTTCCAGAAGACGGCGCCGACGACGAGCGACATGAGCAGCCGGCGGTTGCCGACCGACTGTCCGATCAGCGATACCGATAGCGCGCCCGCCACTGCGTAGACCAGGAATGCGACCTCCCAGCCCCAGTAGCGTTTGGTCAGGTTGAAGTTGCGCTCGACGAACGCGTAGCCGGCGCGTACGTCGCGCTGAATTGCGGTCACGGTGTCTCCTCGTGGGCGTGGCCGCCCGGCGCTTACCGACGGGCGGCCACCTGGTGCGGGCCATCGGCGGCGAGCAACGACCCAAATTGGATCAGCGCGTGGCCGAGGCGGCGGCGAACGGAGCGGTGTCGGATCTGTCTGCGGTCTACCGACCGGAAGCGAATCCGGCGTTCGATTTCCCGCTGGCGTTCCCTGTGTATCTCCTGAGCGAGCTGGTGCGATTGCAACGAAGTGTCCCTTTCAGTCATGTTGGTCCGAGCCCGTCGAGCGGCGACCATTCGGCTGCTCATTCGGCCGGTTCGGCTTCGCCCTCCTCGACGTCATCGTCGAGGGAGCGGCCGGTGTACGCCATGAAGGCGCTTTCGAGCGTGGGCACGAGACCGTGCTCGGCCGCGACCCGTGCCTTCAGGCCTTCGGGAGTCGCCTCGACCGCCAGTCGCCCGCCGGCGAGGATCCCGATTCGTCCACACAGCCGTTCTGCTTCCGCGAGGTCGTGCGTGGTCAGCAAGATCGTCGCGTCGTGATCGGCTTGCAGTTCTTCGATGAAGGTTTGGACGTCGAGCTTCGAGCGTGGGTCGAGCCCGGTGGTGGGCTCGTCGAGCAGCAGGAGAGTCGGGCTCGTCAGGATCGCCCTGGCGATTGCGACCTTCTGCTGCATGCCCCGACTCATCTGCTCGACCGGCCTGCCCATCCGCTTCTCGCCAATCCCGAGCCGGGCCATGATCAGCGCCGCCTTGCGGCGGGCTTCACCCGAATCGAGACCGTATAGCCGAGCCGCGAACGAGAGGTTCTCGGCCGGCGAGAGCTTCTTGAAGAAGGCGGCGTCGACGCTGACCCGATTGATCAGTCGCTTGACCGCCATCTCCTCTCGAACCAGGTCGTGGCCGAAGACTTCGACCCGGCCTGCGTCGAGGGTCAGCAGCCCGCTGACCAGGCGAATGAAGGTGGACTTGCCGCTTCCGTTCGCCCCGAGCAGGCCGTAAATCTCGCCCCGTTCGAGGCGGATCGAGACGTCGTCCACGGCCATGACCGGCGGCTTGCGCCGATCGACCTTGAACCGCTTGGTGGCGTGTTCGACCAGCAGGGCGGCCGGACCGGTGGGATAGGCTTTGGCGATGGGCCGGATCGAGGCCGGCGATTGAGTTGCTCCGAGAACCGCGATGCTCATAGCTCCCTCCCTGGGGTGGAGCTCGCGGCCGTGGAAGAACCGCGAGCGTGGTGGGTACGGGAGTGGGCTCGCGGCTCACCCTCGAGGCGTCGTCGCCTCCAGAGGGCATGAAAAAAGCCGGGGCCCCGATCTGGCCCGCGGCTCAGAGGTTCGTCCTGGCGGTTCGACCGCCTCGGGCTAGCTCTCGGTGGGCGCAGATCTCCCGCACACGGCGGGCTTACCGCTCGACCGAGCGGCTCCTGCCGATGCGTTGTCGGTGAGCTTGCGCACGAACACACCTCTTTGTGCTGCTGCCTGAGTGGCAGACCTGCGGGAGTTTAGGAGAAGCGGAGAAGACCTGTCAACGCCCGATCCGTCGGGCGGGCTGAGTAGGCCCGGCGTCCGGTCAGTCGAGTGACGCGGTGGCCTGCTTCATGCCGTCGAAGGCGGTCAGCTCGATCGGAACCGCGAGCCGGCTGCTTTGCCGGACGATTAGCTCGGGCATCAGCAGGGTCATCTCGGGAGCCGAGTCCTGAGGACGTCTGGCCTGTCTCGTCCTCGCGATCAGCCGATCGATCTCCTCCACCGCCCGCCCGCCGGCGTCAGCCAGCGGCTGGTCGACCGTGGTCAGGGGCGGCCAGAAGTGCGAGGCCTCGGCCATGTTGTCGACACCGACCACAGACAGTTCCTGGGGCACGCGCAGCTCCAGACGATGGGCCGCGTGGAGTACGCCCAGCGCCATCTGGTCGTTGCTCGCAAATACTGCGCTGATCCCGGGGCATCGCTCGAGCAGTCGGTACAAACCAAGTTCGCCACTGGTCACCGTCCAGTCGCCCTCGACGATGAGGCTGTCGGCGGGCTCGAGCCCGTGCTTCTCGAGCGTCATGCGCCAGCCTCGAAGGCGTTGCTGAGCCTCCCACCAGCTCAGCGGACCTGTGATGATCCCGACCTTCGCTGCGCCGCCGGCGAGGAGGTGTTCGGTCGCGAGACAGCCGATGGCGTCGTTGTCGATGCCGATCGAGGGTAGGTGCGGTCTGCCCGCCATCCCACCGACGAGCATGATCGGCACGGGCAACTCGGAACCCTTGGTCCGAGACCAGGCTCGATTGTCGCCGACTTCAGGGATGGCCCAAATGATGCCGTCGACCTGGCGCGCGAGCAGCACGTCCAATATGTGGTCCACGTCGCCGGTCTCGGGTTCCAGGATCAAGTTCAGCGTTATCCCGTAGCCCATCTGAGCCGCCTGCCGCTCGATTGCGGTGAGAACACGCGAGGGTCCGAAGTACTCGAGACCGTAGGCGACCACGCCGAGAACATGGCTGCGACCCTGGATGAGGCTCCGGGCAAGCATGTTGGGTGCATATCCGGTCGCCTTGATCACGTCCTGAACGCGCACCAGCGTCTCCGGGGCAACGTCAGGCCTATTGTTCAGAACGCGCGAGACGGTCTGGATCGAGACGCCAGCAGCTGCCGCGACGTCCCGGATCGTCATGCGGTTCCTCTGGGCCATCTCGTTCGATCCTCCCCGTTCATGGAGCCGGCGTCGCAGGTGACCCCCAGCGCCTTGCCTGGACTGTAGCGCTTTGTCTGGACTATTGACTCGCCTTTGACGTGCGTGCTAGCCTGTTATCGCTCCCGGGATCGTTACCGGGAACGATAACATCAGAAGTCCTCGTCCGCAACGGGCGAGTCGGCACCGGTAGCGCCCAATGGGTTGTAACGCGCAGTTGGATTGGTAGCCCCGTCACAATGCAGCTCCGCTTGACGCGCGTCACGAAACCGTCCGAGGCAATGCCGTCGGACCGGGGGAATCGCGTGAGCTTGAGCCGTAGGGCTGCAGCACCAGGGTCGACGCAGCACGAGTCTGCTCGACGATGCCATAAGGATTGACCGCCACTACCGTCGCCGCCGGCGCGCAGTCGCGCAAAGGCTCGATCTTGCCTAGCACGTCAGTTAGCTCTATCAGCTCCCATCGGAGCAGTTGAGGTCAGGGACAAGGGCCTGCGCAGCGTCGGTTTCGACTGGTAGTGCGGGTACCTGGCCCTGCTGGCCGCCTTGGAGGAGGTGTGGATGACGTCAGACGCCAACTGACATGAATGGAGGCGAGGCCCTGACATGAGTCGGAGGCTCTTCAGTCCAGTGGGCAGCGGCGAACTGCCCCTTCCAGACGAGTGCAGGATGAACTCCACCACTGCCCGCACACACGGAGACCAACCAATGACGAAGTCCCGATCACTTCGGATTGTCATGGCAGTAGCGGTTTCGGCCGCTCTCGCCGCCTGCTCGTCGAGCGCGACGCCTGTCCCCGCCACGGCCAAGGTCTACACGTACAAGGACATGGTCGTTGGATTCATCCAGACCGGGTCCGAGAGCGGCTGGCGTGCCGCCAACACCTCCTCCTTCAACGAGGAAGCGAAGACTGACGGCATCACGCTCAAGTTCACCGACTCCCAGAACAAGATCGAGAACCAGATCACGGCGTTCAACACGTACATCGCGGACCCGGCGGTCAACGTGATCGTTCTCGCCGCCGTTGACGTCACCGGCTACGACAACGTCCTCAAGGCAGCCAAGGCCGCCGGCAAGGTCGTCGTCATCGAAGACCGCCGCATCGATTCCCCCTCGACCTTGTACTACACGTACATCGGCTCGGACTTCGACCTCGAAGGCAACAAGGGCGCCGCCGCGATGTGCACGCTCCTCACAGGCATGAGCGGAGCCAACGTCGTCGAGATCGGTGGCGATCAGGGCGCTTCGGCCGCTATCGATCGCGCCAAGGGCTTCCGCGAGAAGGACAGCGCCTGCGGCATCAACATTCTCGACAGCCAGTACGCAGCCGCTTGGGATCCCACGGTCGGTAAGTCGATCATGGATGCCGACCTCAAGAAGTACGCCGGCAAGATCCAGGGCGTCTACGCGCACAACGACGAACTGGCCATCGCCGCCATCCAGTCCATCGACGCTGCCGGTCTCAAGGCCGGTACTGACATCAAGGTTGTCGGCTTCGATGCGACCGCAGACGGTTTCAAGTACATGATCACCGGCGAGCTCGGTGCAGACATCGAGTGCAACCCGCTTCTGGCCCCCCAGGTCTACAAGGCCGCTCTTGACGCCCTCAACGGCGTTACCGGCCAGCCGGCATGGGTCCCCTCGCAGGAAGGCCAGTTCGCCGCATCGCAGGGTGCCCAGGCTCTGCAGGACATCCTCAAGACCCGCAAGTACTAACCCTGTTCTTCTACGCTGACGCCTCGGCGTCGACGTAGTAGCGAACAACTCGCGCGGAGGAGAAGCGGCCTCGCCGCTTCTCCTCCTGCCTGAGCGGCCTGCTGGAGCCCAGGTGGCCCAGAGTGGCTGCGCAGTTCATTCGGGCGGGCGACCCGGATGTGTGTGGCCTGCGCCGGCTCATCTCGGATGGGGCCGTAAGCGTCCACAATTCGCGGTAGCCCAGTTCAGTCTTCCCAGCGCGTGCCTGTTGGTTCTCTGAGCCGCAGGACCATAAGGTGACTCAATGCCAGACTCCGACCGCGACATCGTCGTAATGACGGGCATCGACAAGTCTTTCCCTGGCGTACATGCGCTCCAGAATGTGGACTTCTCCCTCGCCAGGGGCGAGATCCATGCTCTTGTCGGTGAGAATGGAGCCGGCAAGTCGACTCTGATCAAGGTCCTGACTGGCGCCGACCGGGCCGACAAGGGGACCATCGCCATCGACGGCCGCACCGTCTCTCCTCGCTCCCCGCTGCATGCCCAGGAGCTCGGGATCAGCACGGTGTATCAGGAAGTCAACCTGTGCCCGAACCTCACCGTCGCCGAGAACCTGTTGATCGGCCGGCAGCCGACCCGTCTCGGCTTCAGCATCAACTGGAACGCTCTGAACGCGCGCGCCAGGGAGTACTTGAAGCAGCTGGGCGTCGAGATTGACGTGACCCAGCCACTCGGCTCCTATTCGGTCGCGATACAGCAGATGGCGGCCATCGCGCGGGCGCTCGTGATCTCGAATGCGAAGGCCCTGATCCTCGACGAGCCCACCTCAAGCCTTACCGCGCTCGAGACGAAGCAGCTGTTCAGTGTCATGCGCAAGCTCAAGGCCGACGGCATCGCGATCGTCTTCATCACCCACTTCCTCGACCAGGTCTACGAGGTTTCCGACCGGGTCACGGTCCTGAGGAACGGGTCCCTCGTCGGAACGTACCAGACGGCTGCGCTGTCGCGACTCGAATTGATCCGCCTCATGCTGGGTCGCACCATTACGGATCTCGACGACATGACAGCCCACAAGATGGAGAGCAGCCACAACATCGCGGTCGAATCGCTGCTCGAGGCAGACGACCTGGGCCTTTCCAATTCGCTCGAGGGCTTTGACCTCTCGCTGCACGCAGGCGAGGTGGTGGGTCTTGCCGGCTTGCTGGGGTCCGGTCGAACCGAGATGGCGAACCTGCTTTTCGGCGTCGACAAGCCAGACGGCGGCACGATGATCATGGACCACAAGCCGGTCAAGGACTTCTCGCCTGCCGCGTCCATCGCTCGCGGCGTGGCGCTCTGCCCGGAAGACCGCAAGGTCGAAGGCATCGTCGCCGACCTCAGCATCCGCGAGAACATCATCCTCGCGCTGCAAGCAGGCCAGGGCTGGTTCCGGCGAATCGCGACGAAAGAGCAGTACGAGATTGCGGACAAGTACATCAAGCTGCTGAACATCAGCACGCCCTCGGCAGACCAAAAGATAAAGAACCTGAGCGGCGGCAACCAGCAGAAGGTGATCCTCGCCCGCTGGCTGGCCGCGAACCCTCGGCTTCTGATCCTTGACGAACCTACGCGAGGCATCGACGTGGGCACGAAGGCCGACATCCAGAAGCTCGTCCTGTCACTCGCCGAGCAAGGCAAGTCCTGCGTGTTCATTTCGTCCGAACTCGACGAAGTGCTGCGGACGAGCCACCGGATCGTCGTCATGCGAGACCGGGCGAAGGTGACCGAATTCTCCGGCCAAGTCGATGAGAAGGGAATCATGCAAGCGATCGCGGGAAGTGTGTCATGAACGGGTCGTTCTCTCGGACCTGGAGCAAGCTCACCGAGAGTATGCTCTTTCTGCCGACCGCTGCGCTCCTATTGATCCTGATCGCCGACTTCTTTCTGATCCCAGGATTCTTCAACATCGAGATCAAGCAAGGTCATCTCTATGGCAGCCTGATCGATATTCTGCTCCACGGGTCGCCGACGATGATCCTGGCGATGGGTATGACGCTCGTGATCGCGACCGGTGGAGTCGATCTATCCGTGGGCGCGATCATCGCCATCTCGTCTTCCGTGGCCGCCATCATGATCAATCCGACGATCGTCGGGATGAACCTCACGGACCCCAGGTTGTTCATCAACAACCCCCAGTACACCTGGGCGCCTCTCTGGCTGGTGTTCGTCGTGCCGTTGGTCATCGCTACACTTTGCGGGCTCTGGAACGGCATGCTTGTGTCCTACTGGCGGATCCAGCCGATGGTAGCGACTCTTGTGCTGATGATTGCCGGCCGCGGAATCGCACAACTGATCACGAATGCCATACAGATCATCATCTTCAATGACACATTCGCCTTCATCGGCAATGGTTATTACCTGTTCCCGTTCTCGTTGTACGTCGCCGCTGTCGTCTTTGTCGGAGCCTGGCTGCTGACGCGGAGGACGTCCATCGGTCTCTTCGTCGAGTCTGTCGGTATCAACTACAGGTCGAGCTTCTATAGCGGCATCAACGAACGGCGCGTGAAGCTCTTCGCGTATGCCTTCTGCGGCTTCTGCGCTGGCATTGCCGGGCTCATCATTGCCTCGAACATCCGGACGTCGGATGCCAACCAGATCGGCATGTACACCGAATTGGACGCGATCCTGGCCGTAGTCATCGGTGGCACTCTCCTGGGGGCCGGCGGTCGGTTCTCATTGATGGGGAGTGCAATTGGGGCACTCGTTCTTCAGGCCACGTTGACCTCTATGTTGTCATTCGGCGTTCCGGCCAGCGCGATCACCGCAGTCAAAGCGTTGGTCGTCGTCGTGGTCATCCTCCTCTACGCCGAGCAAACACAAACGTTCCTCCGTGGAGTCGGCAAAGTGTCCCTGCGTCAGGAGGCAACGCGGTGATCTCATCAACGACGTCGGCTATGTTGGGTCGCGGCCTACGCGGGTCTCTGGAGCGTAATCGTAAATTCTTCCCTCTGGCCTCGACAATCGCGCTGTTCCTGGTCGTGTATTTCTATGGGTTCCTTTCGTATCCCGCGATGGGCAATGGACAGTCGTTCTTCAGCTTGTTCAATTCGGCACCGTTCTTGTTGTGCACTGTTGTCGGCGAGACGTTTGTAATCCTTTCTGGCGGTATCGACTTGTCAGTCAGCGGCATTCTCGCGCTGACGACTGTGGTCGCCGCGTCGCTCATCAACATGGGTTGGAATCCGTGGTTGGTATTCCCCACGGTGCTGTTGATGGGTATGGCGTTCGGGCTGGTGATGGGTTTGTTCATCACCTACCTGAAGGTTCAGCCCTTTATCGCCACTCTGGCCGGCCTGTGGTTGGGACGCGGGCTTTGCTACGTGATCAGTGACGCCGAAGTACGGATCCATGACTCGACGTACACGACGCTGGACCAGACGAAGATCCTGATCCCGGGTCTGGCCGATCCCGTGGCCAAGACGGGGGATTTCATCACCTATTTGGTGCTGGTCGCGCTTATCGTCTTTGTCTTGGGGTTGTATCTCGCGCATTTCACGCGGTTCGGTAGGACTGTGTATGCCATGGGCGGGGGCAACGGTGCGAACGAAGCGTCCGCCCGTCTGATGGGTTTGCCGGTGAATCGGACCAAGGTGCTCGTCTATGTGTTGAGCGGCTTCTGCTCGGCGATGGCGGGGATCCTGTACAGCATCTACGTCGGTTCTGGACATGGCACCCACGGCACCGGGTTTGAACTGACCACAATCGCGGCCGTCGTGATCGGCGGCGTGGCTCTGACGGGTGGTGAGGGCTTCCTGTTCGGAGCTCTATTCGGAGCCCTGGTGACTGCTCTGATCCAGATCCTCATCCAGTACAACGGAACGCTCAGTTCCTATTGGGTGTACATCTTCATCGGCGGGCTGATGCTGGTCTTCATCGGCATTCAAAGCCTGGTCGCCAACTGGAACGCGGCGGCGCTTGGACGCGCCCGGGGCGGCGCTCGGGTCCGTCGTGCCCCTACTGTCTGGTACAAGCGCAGGGCTGTTCGCAACGGAGTGGTCACGCTGGTCGTGATTGCGCTAGTGGGCGTAAGCATCAAGGTGGTCGTTCCGTTTGTCTTCCCGCAGGTTGTGGTCAGCACTTGCACTCTGCAGCCGATGCGGCCGGATCAAGCGAAGACCCTCAGCGATGGCGGCGCGGTTATCGTGTACGAGCGCAACGGCAGCACGGCCTGCATCGACGAACTGTTCGCGATATACCCTGACGGCCGTGTGCTTGCCGACTACGGCGGTGGCAATGTCAAGACAGTGCAAGTCACCGCCGACCAGGTGAACGCGGGTCTCGCGAAGATCAGTGACCTTGGATGGTTCACCGACAACTTCTATACGACGCACCACACCCCGTGCGGCGCTTGCTTCGAGTACTCGACAACCGTCAAGTACAAAGGTCAGGCAAAGACTGTTGACGCCGTGGATGGCGGAACGGATGCGCCGGCCGCCTATTGGTTAGTCACCGCAGAGCTGGCTGCCATCCTGCCTGCCGGAGTTGAGTGATGATGAAAGGTGCTTGCGGGATGAGTCCGCGTAGGTCGTTGCTGGCAGTCGTCGTCCTTGGCCTTGCTGCCACTGGGTGTGGCTATATCGTCCCGCCTATCTCCTTTGACACGCCCACGCCATCTATCAAGAGTCAAGGCTGGGCTGGGATTGTCACGAACGTAGCCGACGCCAGCGGCGCGCTGCACGTTGATCTCTCCATCGTCAACAACACAAACGACTGGAGCGCGATGGACATTGCGGCCAGCAAGGCCAAGGTAACAACGGCCGACGGGAAGAGTAACGACTGCGGAACGGCTTTCGTCGGAACTGCGGTCTTTGTCAACGACGGCGGTTGGTACCTGCCTCCCGGCTTCGTCATGAAGGGTTATACGGGCGGTTCGGTCGCCAAACCCGCGACGCAGCTTCTCTACGTGGAATGCGCCGGCGTGTCGAAGGCTGCGGGCGAGAAGCTGGCGATCAGCTATTCGTACATTGTCGGCCCGTTCAACTATTACGTCCCATCCCAGGTGGTGCAGGGCACGCTGAATCTAGATCTGGACAAGGTTGTTACCGACACGAAGTATCCGGTGGTTGCAACCGTTGCAGGTCTGGTCATCAGCAAGTCTGACGCCTTGATCGACGGGATCAACAAGTGCACCGTGCAGTTGACGGGCGCGAAGCGCACCGACACAGGTTTCGAGTTCAGCTGGGAGACGAAGAACCCCACCAGCTACCCGGTGTACCTCCATATTGGGAACCCGCCGGTGATCGGAAGTGACGGGATAATGTACGGGTTCTATGAAAGCCCGCATCTCGCCACAGCTCCCATTACACCTAGCGCGGCAGGTGGAGTGGCAGGCGACGCAACCTGGACCACGACCGTGGCGGCGCCGAAGGATGTGCCCGGTTTCTACGTCCTGCTACCGGTGGAGTCGCAGCAACAGAAGTTCTTCGTTGACCACGTCTTGGACATAACTGACAAGTAGCCTCTGGTGCACGGTCTGTGCGGTGGGCAATCGTCCGCGCTGACGTCGCTCGCGGTGAGCCTGCGGAGGCGCCGCCAGAGGCCGGTGCTTTATTGCTGCGGGTCAACCACGAATAGAGTCGAGCGAGCCGGGGTGCGTTCCCGGTCCCCGCTGGACAGAGAGTCGGGTAATAGACGAGTTGAAGGCGCTTGGTGAATTCGAGATCTGGTTCCTGACGGGCAGCCAGGATCTCTACGGCGAGGACACGCTCCGGCAGGTTGCCGAGAACTCGGAAGTGATCGTGGCCGGTCTCGACGAGTCCGACGCTATTCCTGTTCGGGTCGTATGGAAGCCGGTTGTCAAGAATCCGGAAGCGATCCTTTCCGCATGCATAGAGGCGAGTGCCTCGGGGAAGTGCGTCGGTGTCATCGTGTGGATGCACACCTTCTCGCCGGCCAGGATGTGGATCGCGGGCCTTCAAGCGCTGACCAAGCCGTTGCTCCACCTGCACACGCAATTCAATCGCGATCTCCCGTGGACGGAGATCGACATGGACTTCATGAACCTCAACCAGGCGGCCCACGGTGACCGCGAGTTCGCGCACATAGAAGCCAGGCTGGGTCTGTCTCGGAAGACGGTCGCCGGCCACTGGCAGGAGCGGCGAGTCCAGGACAGGATCGGGATCTGGTCTCGGGCGGCCTGCGGACTGTACGAGGCCAAGCACCTCAAGCTCGCCCGGTTCGGCGACAACATGCGTAATGTTGCCGTCACCGAAGGCGACAAGGTTTCGGCCCAGATGCAGTTCGGCGTGTCCGTGAATGGGTTCGGCGTCGGTGATCTCAGCGACGCCGTGCGAGCGGTGGCAGACGCGAAAGTCGACGATCTCGTCCAGGTTTACGAAGCGAGCTACAACGTGGCGCCGTCGTTGCGTGTCGGCGGCTCCGATCGCGAATCCCTCCGCGAAGCGGCTCGGATCGAGGTCGCCCTACGCGAGTTCATGACGGCCGGCGGCTTCGGCGCTATCACGGACACTTTCGAGAACCTCGACGGGCTCAAGCAACTGCCCGGCATTGCCGCCCAGCGTCTGATGGCGGACGGCTACGGCTTCGGGGCCGAGGGCGACTGGAAGACCGCCGTCATGGTTCGGCTGGTCAAGGTGATGGCAAAAGGTCTCCCGGGCGGGACCTCGTTCATGGAGGACTACACCTACCATCTCGATCCAGCGGGTCCGAAGGTGCTGGGCGCTCACATGCTCGAGGTTTGCCCGAGCATCTCCGACAAGCAGGTATCGTGCGAGATCCATCCGCTGTCGATAGGCGGCAAGAGCGACCCGGTCCGGCTTGTCTTCGACGCGGGCCCGGGCCCGGCTATCGTCACCGCCCTCATGGACATGGGCGACCGGTTCCGAATTGTCGTCAACGAGATCGACCTGGTGGCGCCGGACAAGCCGATGGCCAAGTTGCCAGTCGGACGCGCGGTGTGGCAGCCTCGGCCGAACCTGGCGACGGCGACGGAAACCTGGCTTATGTCGGGTGGCTCTCACCACACCGTATTGAGCCGGGCCGTGGGCGCCGAGGTAATCGCCGACTTTGCGGAAATGGCGGGCGTCGAATTCCTGCTGATCGACGCCGACACTACCGTGGCGAGCTTCAAGAAGGAGCTTCGCTGGAACGAGGCGTATTACCACCTGGCCCGCGGGCTCCGCTGATGCCGAGAACGTCCGGCCTTGCGGCTCTAACCTAGGAGCGACCGTGTCGCCGCTGTCTTTTCCCGACCTGCGCGAGCAAGTCTGGCGCGCCAACCAGGACCTGGTGCGAGCCGGGCTTGTGACCCTCTCGTTCGGGAATGCCAGCGGCGTTGACCGCCAGGCAGGCGTGCTCGTCATCAAGCCGAGCGGCGTGCCCTACGACGAACTGCGTCCCGAGCACCTCGTGGCCGTATCCCTGGAGGATGGCCGCGTCGTCGAGGGCGATCTGCGTCCCTCTTCCGATACGCCGACGCACCTCATCCTGTACCAGCGATACCCCGAGATCGGTGGCGTGGTCCACACGCACTCCACCGCGGCCACCGCCTGGGCTCAAGCCGGCCGTTCAATTCCGCCCCTGGGTACGACCCACGCCGACCACTTCCACGGAGCCGTGCCGGTCACGCGCCCGATGGAGGAAGTCGAGGTGGCCGGCGCCTACGAGCACGAAACCGGGCTGGTCATCATCGAGACGCTGGAGCGGCTTGGACTCAGCGCCGCCGAGATGCCCGCGGCTCTTGTAGCTTCGCATGGTCCGTTCACCTGGGGCCGCGACGCAGCAGACGCCGCCGCCAACGCCACGGCTCTCGAGGCCGTCGCCGCCATGGCCACGCAGACCTTCGCCTTGAACCCGGACGTCCAACCGATCTCGCCCTACCTCGCCGAGCGCCATTTCCAACGCAAGCATGGCCCGACCGCCTATTACGGACAGAAGCGACGCTGATCCCGTCGGCGCTGTCCCAACCCGTCAATCGTCTGTCGAAGGAGAAGTGATGGCGCAGGAGCGCTTCGCAATCGGAGTCGACTTTGGGACCGAGTCCGGACGCGCGGTGCTCGTGGACGTGGCCGATGGCCGTGAGCTTGGGGTTGAGGTCTATCGCTATTCGAACGGCGTCATCGACGAGCGACTGCCCGAGCCCGATCGAGACGTCGTGCTGAGTCCCGACTGGGCCCTCCAGGATCCAAACGACTACATCGATACCCTCAAGCGGACCATCCCCGCGGTCGTTGCCAGGGCCGGCATCGATCCCTCGCAGGTGATTGGCATCGGTATCGACTTCACAGCGTGCACGATGCTGCCGACCACAGCAGACGGCACTCCGCTCTGCCAGCTCCCGGAGTGGCGCCGCAATCCGCACGCCTGGGTGAAGTTGTGGAAGCATCACGCCGCCCAGCCCGAAGCCGACGACGTGAACCGCGTCGCCTCAGAAATGGGCGAGGACTGGCTGTGCCGCTACGGCGGCAAGATCTCGTCGGAGTGGTTCGTGCCCAAGGCGCTACAGATACTGCGCGAGGCTCCGGAGATCTACGAGGCCGCCGACCGCTTGATCGAGGCCGCGGATTGGGTTATATGGCAGCTGACGGGCAACGAGACCAGGAACAACTGCACGGCCGGGTACAAGGCCATCTGGTCCGCTGAGGAAGGCTTCCCCAAGCCTGCATTCTTCGCGGCCCTGGACCCGCGCTTCGAGAACCTCGTCGACGAAAAGATGTCCCGCCAGATCGATCTACTGGGACAGAAGGCCGGTGGCCTTAGCGAGCAGGCGGCCAGATGGACCGGACTGGTACCCGGAACCGCCGTGGCCGTTGCCAACGTCGATGCGCACGTATCGGCACCGGCGAGCACCGTGACGCAGCCGGGCACCCTCGTTGCGATCATGGGCACCAGCACCTGCCACATCATCCTCGCCGACAGTGCGCCGGTCGTACCGGGTGCCTGCGGCGTGGTCAAGGATGGAGTGATCCCGGGCTGCTACGGATATGAGGCCGGCCAGTCTGCCGTCGGCGACATCTTCGGCTGGTTCGTCGATAACTGCGTGTCGCCTCTCTACTACGAGAAGGCCAGGGCGCGCCACGTGAGCGTTCACGAGATCCTCGAGGAAGAAGCCGATGCGCTCCAGCCCGGCGAATCAGGCCTCCTCGCGCTCGACTGGTGGAACGGGAACCGATCCGTGCTCGTCGACGCCGACCTGACCGGCTTGATGCTCGGAATGACCCTGACCACTCAGGCGCCCGAGATGTATCGAGCCTTGATCGAAGCCACCGCTTTTGGAACGCGGACGATCATCGACGCGTTCGAGGCCGGCGGGATCAAGATCGACAACGTCGTCGCCTGCGGCGGGCTCCCCGAGCGCAACAAGATGTTGATGCAGATCTATGCCGACGTGACCGGTCGGACGATCCAGATCGCGGCCTCGGCACAGACTCCAGCTCTCGGATCGGCGATGTTCGGCGCCGTTGCCGCGGGCGTCGCCGCCGGTGGGTTCGCGACCATCGAGGATGCCGCCAGGCGGATGGCGCACCTGCGCGACGACTTCTATACCCCGATCGAGGCGAACCGGCGCGTGTACGACCAGCTCTACGCGGAGTACACCCGACTTCACGATCTCTTCGGCAGGCGGGGCGGCGATCCCGCGATGAAGACGCTGAAGAGGATCAAGCTGGCCGTCAAAGAGCCCGTGGCATCCCCGGTATAGCCCGGATCCTCAGGTCGAAATGCCTGCAGCGCGGCGGCCAAAATGCGACGGCTGCAGGAGTCGGCGCTGCCACTCGGCCACTACCATAAGGCGCCATGTTGGGCGCGGGGGGACAGGACGGCGGAGGAGGAGAGGCAACGAAACTGAACTCGTCCTCCGGGCGCAACTCGACTCAGTCCGTTGGCCGGGCCAGCGAACTGCGGACGGACGTCGATTTGATCGAGAAGCCGTTCGTGCCCGAGCAGTTGCTGGCCAGGGTTCGCGCCGCGATCGACCGCGCGGCGGACGCTACGACGCAAGCGACGAGCCCAGAAGGTGTTTCGGGCGGTCCGACCGACCAGGCGTGACACGCAGGCGCGTTTCGGCGCCCAACCGGCGCCGTGCGGACCTCTGGTCACGGCCTGAGCCGTCCGCTCGGCGACAGCGGAAGGTACATGCGGCAGGGTGGCGGGCCCGGCGCCCGCTGTACCATTCACCAGCCATCAAATGGACCCGTTCCCGGCTTTGGGGCGCCTGCTGCGTTCGAGGCCGGGCATCGTCAGGAGAACAAACCCTATGCCCCAGGTTGCCGGCTCCCTGAAGGAGCTCCTCGCCGCCCTCGACGGCATTGCCCGGATCGATGGAGAGCGACTCGTCGTCACGGACGAGGCGGCCCTCCGGACGCGCGGCATCTACGACCTCGCCTGGACCGCCACCTTCAGCGAGGACGAAGCCACGGTCGAGGCCGCGCGCTGGATGATTTGGGAAGCCAGTCAGGCCACAGGCGCTCGCTCGGCGAGCATCCAGGATCTGTACAAGGCTCGCTCGAGGGGCGAATACGAGGGCATGACCGTCCCGGCCATCAACCTCCGCGCCCAGACGTTCGACATGGCCCGCGTCATCCTCGAAACGGCGAAGAAGAATGACTCTGCCGCCGTCATCTTCGAGCTCGCGCGGTCCGAGCAGACCTACACCTTCCAGCGCGTCTTCGAGTACGCCACGAGCGTCCTCGCGGGTGCCATCGCGGCCGGCTGGAAGGGCCCCGTCTTCATCCAGGGCGACCACTACCAGTTCAACGCCAAGAAGTACGCGGCCGACCCCGAGAAGATGACCGAAGAGATCCGCAAGGCCTGCCGCGACGCGATCGCTGCCGGCTACCGGAACATCGACATCGACAGCTCGACCCTCGTGGACCTCGCTCACCCCACGCTCGATGCCCAGCAGCATGAGAACTACATGCGCGCGGCCGAGCTGACCGCCTTGATCCGCTCCCTCGAGACCGACAACGTGACCGTCAGCGTCGGCGGCGAGATCGGCGAGGTCGGCAAGAAGAACTCCAACACCGGCGAGCTCAAGGCCTACCTCGATGGCTATCGCCGCGAGCTCGATAAGCGAGCCAAGGGCGCGATCGGCCTCTCGAAGGTCTCCGTGGCGACCGGCACGAGCCACGGCGGTACTCCGCTGCCGGGCGGCGGCGTGGCCGACGTTGCGCTCGACTTCGGCGTCCTGAAGGATCTCTCCGAGGTCGCTCGCCAGTACGGCCTCTCGGGCGCGGTCCAGCACGGCGCCAGCACCCTGCCGGATGAGCTGTTCCACAAGTTCCCCGCCACCGGCTGCGCCGAGATCCATCTCGCAACAGGCTTCCAGAACGCCCTGTACGAGCACCCGGCCTTCCCGGTCGAGCTCCACAAGGCGATCGAGGAGTGGTGCTTCGCTAACTGCCAGGACCAGCGCAAGCCCGACCAGACGGACACCCAGTTCGTCTACGCGGCTCGCAAGAATGCGATCGGCCCGTTCAAGCGCCAGCTCTGGGATCTGCCCACCAAGGACGCGATCCTGGCCTCGCAGGCGGCCAAGGTCGACTTCCTCTTCAAGCAGCTCGGCACGCCTGGCAGCCGCGCCCTGGTCGAGAAGTACATCAAGCCGGCCGAGTTCCACAAGCCCATGCCGGAGGCCCTCAAGGCCGCTCGGTAGGCTCTCTCGCTTCGCAATGGCAGGAAGGGCGCCCGCAAGGGTGCCCTTTCGATTCGCGGGCCACGGCCGTCAGTGCGTGGCCCTGAGAGCGGCCTCCAGGCTGGCGAGCCAGGCCCGATCGGCGGCCGAGGGCTCGGGCAGCGTGAGCACGGAGAAGGCCACGTTGTCGACCACGAGCCAGCGGTCGGCGACTGAGAAGGAGTAATAAGGACCGGATCCTGATTCGCCAAGGCGATAGGCGGAGGGCAGGACGGTCCCGGCGGCCCCTGGCTGCACATCGGGCAGCGCGCGTTGCATAGCCTGCGTGGAAGACATGAGGTACGCGCCGTGCACTTGCATGTCGGCCGGCATGACATTCCCAGGTGAGAGCGCGATTGCGCCGGGCAGCCGAAGGTCGTACGTTGGGCTGGTAGAGTCCATGAGCGTGAGCGTCGTCTTGGGGTCGACGGCAGCGGCGGCTGCGATGACGTCATCGACCGTAAATGGCCGCGGGTCCGTGAAGGAGTCTCCCGTCCAGACTGCATTCTCCACGACGATCATGCTGCCGCAGATGGCCTGCTGGTAACCGCATTGGCTTGCATTTGGGTCGTGGACGTGAACGCGGAGAATGGCCGGGCCGGTCGACAGAACCCACGCGGTAAAATGGAAGGTCGCTATGCCGTCCAGTTCAGCTGGCGCACCGCCCTGGTCGGGGCTGATCCATCGGTCGGGGCAAGAATTCGTCGCCCACGAGTCCGGCGCGCCGGGATCCGCCCGCCCGGCTGGGCAGCTGTGCGGTCCGTTGAGGACGTCCAGCCAGACGCCGACCAGGAACGGCGTGGCGTCGGTGGCTGTGAGCCGTTCGGCCAGGGCGTCGTTCCAACGGAGGACGGGCTGACCCTGCCAGACCTTCGGGATGCCGTCGCTGTAGCGCGGGATCGAAGAGGTGGCCTGAGTCGAGGCGGTCTGAGTCGAGGCGGCGCTCGGAGAGGCAGTTTGAGGGACGGCGGCATTCCGCAGCCCGCCTGCAAAGAAACTCGCACCCACCGCCACGCAAACAACCAGCGCCGCGGTCGCGATCAGCACCCCAGGCCGCGATACGGGATGACGTCGACGCGGTTCCAGGCCAGCGGCAGACGAGCGGCCTTCTTGCCATGGGCCGATTCTCAGCGGGCTCAGCTCCAGGTCTCCTTCCGCTCTTCGGAGCTCGGTGGAGAAAGCAGCTCGAATACGCGCCTCAGTTCGATCGTCGTGATCAGTCATCTTCGAGCTCCTCCCGAAGGCGTGCCAGGCCCGCCTTCAGGTGACCTTTGGTGGTGTTCTCACTGATGCTCATTGCCCGCGCCACTTCCGACACGGGCAGACCCGCGAGGTAGTGGAGCACCACTGCCGCACGCGCTCGCGGCGGCAGTTTCGGGAGAGCCGTGCGCAGCGCGATCACGTCCGCGTCTGGCCCGGACGAGAAGGAGCTCTCCGCGATCTCGGGGCTCAAGTGCACGAGGCGGCCCAACCGCCGCCGAAGGCGGAATGCCTCACGGACCTGGATCGCCAGCAGCCAGGACCGCAGGGCGGTCGGGTCGCGCAGGTCGCCGGCCTTCCGAGAAGCGATCTCGAGCGTCGTCTGGACCAGGTCGCGCGCGTCGGCCTCATTCCGCAGGAGTGACCGGGCCGAGGCGAGCAGAATTGGCGTCTGGTGCGCCAACGATTCGCCCAGGTCGATCGCCTCGCCGGACCGTGTCCCGGTGCCGGGCTCGAGGGCACCGGTCCTGGAGCCTGGCTCGACCTTCGTCACATTCAGGATTCCCCCACAGGCTGCGTCGTCCACAACAATACAGAGGCAGGCTCCGTCGAAAACGGGTGGGTGTCTCAGCTGCGGCAGTCTGATCAGTCTCGGATCAAGCCGCCGTGGTAGTGAAGCTAGTAGGCGATCCGCCCGGTCCGCTCTATCCATTCGCGACCCTGGAACCAGGTTGCGCCGCCCGTGCTGGCGTCGCGGTATTCGCAGGCGCGGTCGGGGCCTGGGGCGGTCGGGGCCTGGGGCGGTCGGGGCCTGGGGCGGTCGGGGCCTGGGGCGGT
>Ga0182021_10003370_pt1 | contig 18796 bp, 18 predicted proteins | sample 612E3MmetaG_FD_120493 | JGI IMG/M metagenome (GOLD analysis project Ga0182021, IMG submission 120493) | Permafrost microbial communities from Stordalen Mire, Sweden - 612E3M metaG (Illumina Assembly) | ecosystem: Environmental > Terrestrial > Soil > Wetlands > Permafrost | place: Sweden... | reverse complement strand
CGTGAGAAAAGACCTCGCCTCCGAACTCCAGTCTCTCGCCGAAGGTGTACTTCAACAGGAATCCACCGTAGGGGAAGTTCCGGTAGCCCTTTTGGGGAACGACCTGATAGCCAGCGCCGCCGTCGAGAAGCCAATGGCCGATGTTCTTTTGAAGCCAGATGGGGAGCTTACACCAGACCTTGCCAACGCCGAGTCCCTTGTCATAGTTGCCGGTGGGTATCTCGAACATGGTGAAGGTGCCGATCTGTGGAAGGTGCTTTGTCTCTTTCAACAAAGCGACCTTTAGGCCTAGCTCCATGTCTGTGAGGCCGAAAGCGCGGGGACCGGTGCCACCAGGAAAATAGATTGGATTGTTGGAGGGGAAGACACCTCCCCAGGGAAAAATCGCGTGAATCTGCACCCTGGGAATCGCGCCCCAGTTAAACTCGAAGGCCGGTCCTGTAGAGTCGATCTCGGCCGTTGTCCCGTCCACGCCTCCGAAGATGTAGAACTCGTAATGGTGCAGGTCGACCGGCACCGGGTCGTCAATTTGAAACGGCGGCCCCTGCGCCCAGAGCGTGGGAGCGACGAGCAATGGAAAAAGCAGCAGTGCTAGCCTTGGGAGATTCACGGGGACGGTCATTGACGCTCCGGCAATGGGAACGGCGTGCAGAAGTAGGCCTGCCAGAATTGCGCGGCAGAGGAAGCTGCTATGTGCCGTTGTGCTGACCGGGGATGATGCACAGCGATCACTCCTACTCTCTACAAGACAACTCTGCCCTGCGTTTGTGGCTAGTTAACCACGTTTCCGCATTCCATTGAGAACAAATAGCAGAGCCCTGCTGCGGGGGCAAGCCAAAACGTCAGCTCCGAAGGATCAGTTTTCATACTGCATCTCTCCCAATGGATACGATCGTTGAGTTGACGGATTTGGCGGAGAGGGGTTGGGCTGCAGCAATTGATCCGACGGCCAGTACTGCCATTCTTCCGCCGTTGAGCCAAAGACAATCATCAGGAGCACACGACCGAGCGGGTATAGACACGAGACCATCGTGGCCAACCCGCGCACAAAGAGTCTGCGGAACGGTCCTACGTCTCGCACAGCATTTCGTTCATCAGGCATGCTGTCTCAGACCTTACGCGTTTACCCACGATAGAGCCATCCGAATGCGCCGGCCGGAAGAATAAAGGTGAAACCTGCAACCAGCAGACCAGGCCAGCCTCGCCTCTCGTAGCCGATGAAGATGGCCATTTCGGTGGAACTCGGCCCAGGAATCAGGTTCGCCGCTCCCATGCGGTCAAGAAACTGCTCCCGCGTAAGCCACTGACGCCGGGTGACGAACTCGTCTTCCATCATCGCGATGTGCGCTGCCGGGCCGCCAAATGCGACGGTACCCAGCTTAAGAAACACAAGTGCCACCTCTTTCAATGACGCCTCAGCCGTGGATGTTCGAGCGGCAGTTGCTTGGCCTGCTTTTTGACCGGTCATTATCGCTTCTGCTTTTCTGCAGGGATTGGACCTTCGAGGTTTGAATCGAATGACCACGAACCAGACCCTGCCACGATCAGGAACAACAACGACATCAACATGGCGAAATCGGTGCGTGCATCGCTGACCATGAACCAGAATCCTTGGCTGGGCCTGGAAAATTCGGGGATCTTTGTCGTGGCAATTGCAGTGCAGATTACGATTAGCAGCGGAACAGCGGCGATACGAGTCACAAGGCCGATGAGGACCAGAAAACCGCACACCATCTCGAAAGTGCCCACGAAGTGGGCCGTAAACGCCGGATGTGAGAACCCTATCTTTGTAAAACGACTGACACCCATGTTGGAATCGGTGTACTTGAGCACGCCCTGTGTGATGAAGATCAGGCCAACCGCCAAGCGGATTAAGAATACCGCCCTCGAACGCCACGCTGGCCGAATGACCCTGGACCAGAGCAATCGATCTGTTTCGTGTTTCATGCTTTCCTCGTGCCGCAGAAGCATTATAATCGCATTTCAATAACGACGCATAGGAAGTCTAACCTGCCGTTTTGGTCTGATTTGGTTCTGATCCGTACGCTGGAGGCGAGGCCTCCACTGACTGCCCCGGAGAGGGGAATCGCGGCAGGCTGCAGGGTGAAGTTGACATAGATTTTATCTTAAACGGTCAAATACCCGCGATTCTGGTCGAATGAAATTGGCTATCTACACCGACTCGCGCGCCCTATAATCGGCACGCTATTCAATATTCCAAAGGGCTGGAAGGGCAACGGAGCTTCGTAAGGAATGGGAAACAGGCATCTCGTACACTTGGCCTTGACCTAAACCGTCCAGCCCCTCGTCTGACCTCGGAAAGGAGCCACAGCAACATATGATAGGACTGGTTGAGAACGAACAGTGGCTGGGAGTGCCCCCGTCAGATTCAACTTCATTCGTCGATTTTCTTCGGCGAGGTCCGCTGGGAGAGATGGAGAGATTCGGTTGGGTCATAATGAAACAGCTTTGCCGTGTTTTGGATCGATGCCTGCCGCTGCTTGAGCGCAGCTATTCGCTGATACACAACATCCACTGCAGGCATGTCTATTGCAGCGCGAGAATCCGGTTTCTCTTGAATCCGGGCTCTGGTGCTCGCTTGCGCATTCTTCCCAAGCTTCGGTGGCTGGCACTTTGACGGACTCTCCTTTGCCCTTGACCGAGCTCGCGCGAATCGAACTATGGTGCTGGACGCTACGGTCAATTGGCACTTCTCTGCGAGCATCTGAGCGATGTAACGAAACGTCAGGCCACGACGGCGCAGCTCACCGATAAGATTGCCGTAAGGAGCAAGGCGCGAGCGCTGCCGGTTCTCAGGAAGGCCTGCGAGAATCTCTTCGAACTTGTCGTCAATGGAGCCCATCAAGAACGAAAATCGACGCGGAGTCGCCGGAACATCGCGCACCAAGAACGCATCAAGGACGCACCAATCACGCACCGAAGGCGCATCAAGCGCGCGATAAAGTGCACGCGTTTCGATTGGCTCAATCCTAAGCCGAAGGCTTAGGGATGGTGTCTGGCTCATGACTTCCCCCGGCAGCAGGCAGCGGGTCTCGTGGATCACCCCAAAGGGCGACACTCACCGCTTAGCAGATTGGCATCACACGCGCCAACCTTCTTGCTGCATTCTTCGCATGGCCTCAGAATCCTGCGTTTGCCCAAAATCAAGCGAGGCCATCTGGAGTTGTCTCGTTTGCACTCGCTGTGATCGGATCGGTTGATCTATTTTCCAAACTGACTTCCCTTGTTCCGATGGTCACGCAGGCGAAATCGGGTGGCTATATGCACGCACTTTGCGCGTCATTAATAACAGGAGGAGATGGAGAAATATCGATGACAATTGCCCGACTGAAATTCAACCGGATCCGCGATGCGGCATTCTCGGATAGCGCTTCCCCTGACGAAGCTTGTTTGTTGCCCCAGCGAATCGAAGCGGTGCGAAGAGCCATGACCGCGACGGAGGTCGCGGCAATCCTCGCTATCAGCCCCATCACGATTTACAAAATGGCCAAGGCAGGCCGGTTGCCAAGCCTGCGTATCGGCCGGCCGTGAGGTTTGACCCGCGCGCAATAGCGGAATGGCTGCGCGGCAACCTGAGCTAATGCTGAGGTGCGCTATTCCCAATCCGCGAATATGGTGTTGACCTTGTCGCGGACTGCGGCGCCGCGATTTGGTTTTAGGTATCGGAGCGTGCTTTCCAGGTCGCTGTGGCCCATCCACTGCTGTACCGTGCGCAGGTCGACACCGCTCCACAAGGCCCAGGTGGCGAACGTGGCACGGAATTTGTGCAGATAAAACTGCTCGGCATTCAACTTCGCCCGTTTCGCAATCGCCTTGCACGCGTCCAGGAAATCCAGCTTCGGTCTGCATCCTGAGGTCGGAAACAGCAGCGCACACGCGGCGGTATCAACCGCGACTTTGCGCCTTTTGAGCGACTGTACGAGCTTGTCCGGAATGGGCACTTCGCGCCCCTTGTAGGCTTTCGGCGAAAAGCCGAACTCCGGCTTGTAGCGCACCGTAACGACCCCACGGGTGAGATTGACTTCGAACCAGGTGCAGTACATCACCTCCTGCTCCCGGAGTCCCGTCATCAGGAAGAACTCAAACCACAGTCGCTCGTCTTCGTTGCAGGACGCAAAGAACTTTTTGAGATCCTCGCGCTCGTAAATCTCCGGCTCATCTTCGACGTAGCGAGGCCAGTCATTCTTGCCGACGAGGCCGCGCACGCCGTTGGTCTTCAGGAATGACATTATTGCTTCGAACTTGTTGTAAACCGTCCTTGGCTGCAGCTTTCGGGTATCTCGGAGGAATGCGCTGAACTGAAGCAGGTCCGATCGATCGACTTCCGAGACACGGGCTTTGCCACAGGAGTCAAGAAAGTAGGAGAGCGCCGATTGGTACGCCGCCCAAGTCTTGCGTTTCTTGGTCTTCCTGATATCGTCGAGATACGTCGCGACGGCATCGCCGAGCAGCACGCCGCTGGTATCCTCGTCCTCAGCAAGGCGGATGCCTGCCGCTTTGCTCGCGAGGATTTGTTCTTGTTGATGCCGGCGTGCGGCGGCCGCCATCGTACCACTCCAGATAGTAGGCGCCCTCCGGGTGCCGTTGTTGCCCGTCGGCAATCAGCACATAGTCCGGTTTGACACGGCCGTTTGCGGAGACGACTACCGGGCAAAACCGCAATCCGTTTGAAGTTCTAACGCGTTTCGTGAGGTTGACATGTCGATTCATCGGCGGCCGAAACCTCCATTTCAGTATCACCAATGGTATCATAGCTTGTCAAGTTATTGAAAACACAGCGTGTGGCGGAGAGGGCGGGATTCGAACCCGCGTAGAGGCTTTTGGCCCCTAACTCGATTTCGAGTCGAGCCCGTTACAACCGCTTCGGTACCTCTCCGAGCGACAGAAGCCTACCAAAAATCTGCGGATTTACAAAAGGGAAATTACCACTCTCGCCCCTTCATGCAAGGAGAAACGGCGCCGGAGTGCTTCCCGGCGCCGTGTGGCAATGCAATTGGGCTGATAATGCGGTTCTATTTGGCCGCTTCCGGTGGAGCTTTCTGCACCTTTGGCGCGGGATTCTTGACGTACTTGTCAAGCCACGCGGCCCAACGAGCCCACAGATCCAGCAGCGTTTCTTTGCATGCCGGGCCGTGATCTTCCAGCGGATATCGGTACATGGCCACGGTCTTGCCAAGTCCGTTGAGCGCATGGAACAGACGGACTGAATTCTCCGGGTCCGTACCGACGTTCTGATCGTGCAAGCCATGATACATCAGCAATGCGCCGGTAAGATTGTTGGCGTAAAGGAAGGGCGACATATTAAGGTAGACATTGGGCGCCTCCCACAGATCGCGGCGCTCGTTCTGGAAGCCCATCGGAGTCAGCGTGCGGTTGTACGCTCCGTCTCCCGCGATGCCGGCCTTGAAGAACGGCGTATTTACCATAGCGTTCACGGTTGTGAAGGCGCCGTAGCTGTGCCCGCCGATCGCGAGCCGGTTGCGGTCGGCGATTCCCTGGCGATCCAACTCGTCGATCATCGCCGCCAAGTCGTTGCGCAGGTCGTTCACGTAATTGTTGTTCTGCTGGCCCGCCGGGCCGACGATCGGGATGTTGCCGGGCGTGTCGAGAATGACCGCATAGCCGAGTCTCACGAAGAATTCCATGGAGCGGTTGTTGAACTGTGCGAAGGAATTCTTGTTGAATGTGCGATCCGGCCGGTCGATGGCATCCTGAGTGTCGAATTCGCTCGGATACAGCCAGAAAATCGCGGGTAGGCGCGTGCCTTCTTTCCAATCCCGCGGCAGTATGGCACGTATCTTGAAGCGAATGCCGTCGGCTCGTTCTATCTGGATGCGTCGTTTGATCGCGTTGGTCAGATCGGGAAACAGATCCTTGTTTTCGGTAAGCTGTTTTCGGTTGGCTCCGTCCAGGAGGAAATTCTGTGGGACCTGAGTCGGACTCTGGCGTTCCACTACGAGGCGGCCCGCATCGATATCAACGATGGATGCAACGGTTTCGTAGACATCGTTGTTGTCGCTCTCGTAAATGCGCGATTTGTCGCCGGTCTTGATCACAACCTTGTCAATAAAACTCTTCGGGCCAACCTTCTCGGGTTCCTTGTCGTTGACAACGCCCTGGTAGAAGACATTGTTGTGATCGGCCGAGAGCAGCACCGGACCGGCGCCACCGCCGCCGCCGCCGCGCGCGCCGCCACCGCCACCACCGCCACGCGCACCGCCGCCACCGCCGCCACGAACCCCGACGATATTGCCAGGATTTGGATCATCGGTGCGAAATTTTGTCAGAGGGTAACGCTGTGCAGGATCGCTGAGGTAGACCGCATAGTCCGTGTTGTTCTGCCCGCTGGTCTCCCGGAAGAAGAGAATCTGCATGTCGGGCGAGAAGCGATGACTTGACATGCGCGTGTTGTTTTCAAATACCATCTTGGTGCTATTATCATCGAACGGGGGCAGCCACTGCATGACACGATCCTTACGTGGCGGGCCCTGAGCTGCGCCGCCCTGTGCACCGGCACCTCTCTGGCCGCCGCCAGCTCCGCCGGCGCCACGTGCGGCGCCTCCTGCTGCTCCACGGGTACCGGCTTGAGTAGATCCTGGCGGAGCCGGTTCCTGCTCGAGGTAGGTAAATCCCTGGCCGTCGGACCGCCAGGCCAGTTCGCGTTTTCCCTGTTGTTCCGCGCCGGTGCCACGGCCGCCGCCGGGCGCTTGCGGCGGGGCGGCAGTGGGATCATCGGGCGCGGCGCCGAGATTGAGCGGCCGCTTATTGAGCTCCTTGAGAGCTTTTCCGGTCGTGTCCCACACCTCTTCAATCGAGCCGAAGTTGCTCACCGGGACGATGTAAGAAAAGGGCCTGGTAATGCGGGTGACGCGCAGGTACTTGCCATCGGGTGATACGTCAAACGAACGGACCATGGTCGGCTGTCCTATTTTTGTCACCGCGCCGGTCTGGACATTGATCATCGCGATCTGGCCTGTCGCATGCCATTCCAGGAGCTCAAATTCACTGGGCAAGGTCATGAGGCTGGGGAAAGTGCGCAGGCGCTCCTTCTCGGCATCGCCGACCTTTACTTCCGGCCCTGTCGGTGCAGCGGGCTTTACCGGCCTTGGAGTCCGGCCATCGGGAACGAGCACCGCCACGATCTGTGCACCATCGTCGGTAAAATCAAAGCTTGAATTCAACGTCGCCAGGACAGGAGTCTTGGTGAGCTGTCGCGATTTCAGGGTTGCAACATCCGCGATCCAGATCTGCGTCGCATCTTCGCCGTGGACGTAAAATGCAATGTTCTTGCTGTCGGGCGACCAGGTGGCGTTGGTTACGCGGGCCCCTGCGGGCAACTGGACCTGCCTCTTGCTGCCGTCGGTTGCCGAAACGATCTGGATAGCTACGTTGTTGCTGATGGTCAGGGAACGCGCGCGGTTCGCCTTGAAATCAATGAAGACACCACCCAGTTCATCGAAAGGCTTGGAAAACGTCTTCATGACAACCGGACCGTCGCCGATCTGATTCAAGAACCATTTCTTGTCCGGGCTTAAGTTGGACAGATTGACGTTTTGCCAGCGCGGCGCCATGACCGCCTCAGCCAATTCCGGCGGCGGAGTTACATACCCTTCTTTGGAAAGGATCTCATCCGCCCAGGTTGGGGTGGGCTTGGGCGCGGTGGACTGGCTGCCCCCTTGCGCTGCCAAAATGACCGGCAAAAGAGCAATGAGAAGGATTAGTGCGGCGCGCAGACACTGCGTCGAAATGCCGCGTCTCGACATGGAAATGCCTCTAAACATGGTGCCTCCATCGGAGTGGAATTCTGGTAAGTATCCGTATCGTGTTTTCTAATTATGGTAATCTGGGAACGTTACGGGCTGGTACTATAGGTCATTCTCCCCGGTGGGACAAGCGGAAAGAAATCCTATGAAGTTCGTTAGTAACGGGCACGAGAAAAAGGACGGTCAGCCCATCATTTCCTTCTGGTTAGCTCGCCTGTCAGGTATTGTGATGATCCTCCCAGCATCAATGGTTGGAGGGTGGCTACTGGGCTATTATGTCGTCGATCGCTACCTGAGGTCGTTCCCTTGGGGAACGATTGTATTGGTTTTGTTTGGAGCGGGCATCGGCTTTTTCGAAATCGTGAAACTTTTGTCTTCGCCGGGCGGCAAAAGGGACCGCTCATGAGCGTTAACGCAAGCCACTTTCCCACGTGGACGTGGACGTGGACTTCGACCTGGACTTGGACATTCTTGTGCTTGACAGATTGTCTCGGGCTTCGTGCTTGCGAACATTCGCTTTGCCCCTTATAGTCCATGTCCACGTCCACGTCGAGGTCCGATAGCGAGCACATTTTTTCGCACATAGAAGATGGCTTTACAGATGGAAAATGTTGAACGACGCCTCGTCTGGCTATCCCTGGGTCTGGCGGCAGCCGGCAGCATGGCAGCATGGGTAGGATTCGGAGTCCGCGAAGGATTGTCCTTTGCAGGAGGTGCCGCAGTTGGAGGCGGAGAGTTGCTGTGGCTTCGATCCTCCATTGGCAAAATGTTTGGCCGTGGTCCGGCAAGCTCGAATTTCCCGATTTTGGCGGGCTATTTCTTGCGCCTTTTGTTGATTCCGTTGAGCCTGTATGTTATGATCCGCTTTCTTTTTGTGGAAGTTATCGCTGCCGTGATCGGGATGATGGTACTGGTCGGCAGCGTTTTGGTAGAAGGCATCCTCGAAGCATTCGGCGGCAACCCCAAATAGCATGCAAGAGCAGAGTCCCGTCGCAGACTTCATCAATCAATACATATTTGATCCAATTGCGCGCGCCCTGGGCTTCCATTTCGGAGCAGGGCAACATGCAGTCCCCGATCATATTGTGATGATTCTGCTTATATCATTGGGTCTGATCACCTTCGCGCTGTGGCTCGGCAGTCGATTGAGTGTCGACAATCCGCCGCGCATGCAACATCTGGTAGAGGTCCTTCTGGAGGCGTTGCAGGGATTGGCTCAGAGCGTGATCGGCAAGGAGTACCAACGCTATGTGCCCCTGCTTCTGGTTATGGGAATCTACATCTTGATCGGAAACATAATCGGGATGGTGCCGGGTTTCATATCGCCGACCAGCAATTTCAATATCACCGCTTCATGCGCGATTCCGGTTTTCGTGTATTACAACTATCATGGGATCCGCAAGCATGGCCTGTTCGGCTATCTCGGGCACTTTATGGGGCCCGTTTGGTGGCTTGCCTGGCTGCTTTTCCCGGTGGAGATCGTCAGCCACCTGGCACGCATGTTCTCACTCAGCATGCGTCTCTTCGGAAATATTTTTGCGGAAGAGCTGATCATCGGTTCGTTCAATCACATGTTCCCGTTTCTGACTTCTATCATCATTATGTTTATGGCGTTGTTCGCGAGCAGCATTCAGGCATTCATATTTGTGTTGCTGACCATGGTATACCTCTCGGGAGCCGTGGAGGAGTCGGCCGGGCACAAAGAAGAGCATGGCGGGGCAGAACACGAGAGCCCCACGCAGACGCAAGTGCAGGTAGCCGCAGCCTGAGGCAGGCAGCACGGCGACGGCGCCGCAACTGATTATGGATCTCTCGAAAGGAGACTTCTGATGGAAAGAAAGTGGATTTTGGCCGTACTCCTTACTATTGTCCTGCTCACGCTGGTTGTTCCGGTTTTCGCGCAGAGTGAGGCCGGGGCTGCCGCGAGTGCTCATAAGGACCAGTGGCTCCTCATCTCCGCTGGGTTCGGTATGGCGTTGGCAGCCGCCGGATGCGGCTACGCACAGAGCCGCGCGCTCGCGGCGGCGTGCGAGGGTGTTTCCCGCAACCCGGGCGCTACGGACACCATTCGACTCTTCATCTTTCTCGGACTTGCCTTCATCGAGTTTTTGGCCCTGCTCACCTTCGTCGTGATCATGCTGCTCATGAGGTAGGGATTCGAGATTCGTGATTCGAAATTCGAGATTGAATACTCTCAATCTCGAATCTCGAATTTGGTCTCGGACTTACTCTTGGATATCGTGGATTGTGACCAGAGAGCGGATTTCGTAGTCCTTCTGCCCGGAGGGGGTGACGATCGTGACCTCCTCGCCCTCTCCTTTTCCCAACAAGCTGCGCCCGATCGGGGATGATATCGAGATCAATCCGTGAGCCAGGTCGGATTCCTCAGGCGAAACCAGCGTGTAGCGAACTTCCTTTTCAGTTCCGTAGTCATAAAGCAGGACGCGCGAACCATATGCAACCCGATCGTGCGGAATCTTGTCGAGGTTGATCATCGACAGGGATGCAAGCCTGGCCTGAAGATTGGCTTTCTTTCCTTCCAGATAGGACTGGCGCTCTTTAGCCGCCTTGTACTCCGCGTTTTCGCTCAGATCTCCATGCTCGCGCGCCCGCAGGATTTCTCTCGGCAACTCGACACGCAGTTCGCGTTCGATCAGGTTCAGCTCATCTTGTAGCTTTTTCCGAATGTCTTTCATATCTGGAACTATTGTAGGGGAAGAATGGAATGGCTGGCAAGGTTTAGAATGAAGCCGGGAAAAACACCTAGCCATAGTACTCCGGCGGCGGCAATGGCGATAACGGCGTGGGCCGTCAAGGGGATTTGCTGGCCTTCAGAGTCGAAAGGCTCCTTCATGTACATGTACACAATCAGCCGGAAGTAGTAATACACAGAGATGGCGCTGTTCAGGACTCCGATAATTGCGAGGCCTACGTAACCTCGCTGAATGGCGGCGCTAAAGAGGTAAAACTTGCCGATGAACCCTCCCGTGAGAGGGATGCCGGCCAGGGAAAGCATAAAGAGAGCCAGTGCCGCGGCGACGAACGGCTGGGATTTTCCCAGTCCGGCATAGTCGTCGAGATAGACGCGGCGATCGCCCTGCCTGCTGAGGGATAGCACGATGCAGAGGGCTCCGAGATTCATGGCCGAATAAACGACCAGATAAAAAATCACGGCTCGCTGTCCGGCGCCACTGGCGGCAACGATGCCCACAAGAATGTACCCCGTGTGCGCGATCCCGGAGTAAGCCAGCATCCTCTTGATGTTCGTTTGCAGGATAGCGACCACATTTCCCAAAGTCATGGTTAGAACTGCCGCAACCCACAGGATGGCGGTCCAGTCGGCGCGCAACGACGGAAGCGCCTGGACCAGAATGCGGATCAGGGCTGCAAATCCTGCCGCCTTGGGGCCGACGATCATAAATGCCGTGACCGTCGTAGGCGCGCCCTCGTAAACATCCGGCACCCAGGCATGGAATGGAACGACAGCGACCTTGAAGCCGAATCCGACCAGGATCAAACCCAGACCCGCCACCATAGTGATCTGAGGCGTGCCCTGAATTGCCGCAATGGTCCGGATCGCCGCATAGTTCGTACTTCCAGTGCTGCCGTACACGAGTGCGATGCCATAGAGCAGAAAGGCGGTCGCAAAAGAACCCAGAAGAAAGTACTTCATCGATGATTCGTTGGAGCGGGCGTCAGAACGCCTGAAACCGGCCAGAATATACGTGGCAATCGACATAATCTCGATGCCCAGAAAGGTCATTATCAAATCGCCGCTCGCGGCCATGAGCGACATGCCGACGCACGCAAAGAGAAGCAGCGCATAATACTCGCCTCGATTGAGCCCCTCACGTTCGTTGAAACGCAACGAGACTAATGCGGATACGCCGGTGATGACGAAGAAAAGCCACTGAAACACCCAGGAAAAACTGTCGACCAGAAACATGCCGCCGAAAATCGACCGGGGCGCTTCGATGCGCTGGAAAGACAGGACATAGGCGGCGAGAAAGGAAGCAACCACCGCGATCTGCCCGAGCCGGCTCTTGTGTCCGGCAGCTGTAAACGGATCCAGAAGCAGCACGGCCATCCCGGCCAGCACGAGAATGATCTGTGGAAGGATGGCGAAATAATCAATGGTCATACTTGAATCCCGTCACGGAGGCATTTGGATGCCCGGTTTGCACGGCGGCCGGGTGCTGCGCGGGCACCGCACGATGCCAGGAATCCAGAGGTAGTGCACGAGGCAGCTCAACGCGATAGCCGCCGGCGGGGGCATGCGCATCATGAATGCGTTGCTGCACAAGCTTTAGGCTGGCATCCATGCGCTGCAGGAAAGGAGCGGAGTAGACTCCGATCCATAGCATGAGCACGAGTATCGGCGCCAGCAGCCACTTTTCTCGCACGCCGATATCTTTCATTTCCATATTCGCGGCATTGGTAACCTTGCCGAAAAAAACTCGCTGATACATCCAAAGCATGTAAACGGCGCCGAGGATCATGCCGCTCGCCGCGATCGCCGCGTTGGAAGGACTCTTGAGAAACGTTCCGGCCAGGATCAGCACTTCGCCCACAAATCCGTTCAAGCCGGGCAGCCCGATGGAGGATAGCGTCACCACCAGGAACAAGGAGGCAAGGACTGGGTTCCGATGCGCCAGACCGCCGAAATCGGAAATCTGGCGGGTGTGGCGGCGCTCATAGATCATTCCCACCAGGAGGAACAGAGCACCGGTCGACAGCCCGTGATTCAGCATTTGCAGGGTCGATCCTTGCAGGCTCTGTTGCGTGAAGGCAAAGATCCCCAGCACAATCAGGCCCATGTGGCTTACCGAAGAATAGGCGACCAGCTTCTTCAGATCCGGCTGCACCATGGCAACCAGCGCGCCATAAACGATTCCGATGAGGGCGAGAAAGGAAAGATAGGGTGCGGCGGCGATTGCCGAAGCAGGAAACAACGGCAGGCAGAAACGCAGGAGGCCGTATGTGCCCATCTTGAGCAGCACGCCGGCGAGAATAACGGAACCTGCAGTAGGAGCTTCCACGTGGGCATCTGGCAACCAGGTATGAAAGGGGAAGAGCGGTACTTTGATCGCGAAGGCGAGCAGAAATGCCATGAATAGCCAGAATTCTTCACCATATGTGATTCGGAACGTGCCGGCTGCAAGATTGTTCGAGATTTGCACGAAGTCGAACGTGGTGGCGCCGTTGAGGTGGAAAAGGTACAAAATGGCGACCAGCATCAGGAGCGAACCAACCATCGTATAAAGAATAAACTTGACGGCCGCATAAACTCGTCGCTCTCCACCCCAAACACCGATGAGGAAGTACATCGGGATAAGCATTGCTTCCCAGAAGATGTAGAAAAGCACTAGATCCAGGGCGGCGAACACTCCGATCATGCCGGTTTCGAGAAAAAGCAGGCAGATCATGTAGGGTTTCACTCGGTCGGTCACCGAATGCCATGACGAGAGAATGGCAAGCGGAGTAATGAAGGTCGTCAGCAGGATGAGAAATAGGCTGATGCCGTCAATGCCAAGGTGATGCCGGATCGGACCTGCATCAATCCAGGCGTTCGCTTCCTCATACTGCATTCCACCGTACGCGGGGTTGAAATGAAAATAGAGGTGCAGCGAAACAAGGAAGGTCGCAATCGACAGCAGCAGCGCGAAAGTCTTGATCGCGCTCTGCGCATGTCGTGGAAACAACAGCAGGGCCAAGCCCGCCACTGCCGGGAGGTAGGTTATCAGGCTGAGGATGTGCCGAGTCAACATGGCGCCTTCATCGCAGTGTGATGTAAAGCAGGATCAAAACCGCTCCTGCCAGAATCCAGGTGGCATAGCTGCGAACCAGGCCATTCTGGACATTTTTCAACAGAGATCCCGCGTTTTGGACCATTCTGGCGGCGCCGTTCACAGAGCCGTCGATGACCTCCACGTCGATGCCTTGCCACAAAAACTCCCGCGATCCCGCCACGACAGGCTTTACTACGGCCGCGTCATAAACCTCGTCTACATAATATTTGTGCAGTAGCAGGCTGTGTGGGGCATGCATGCGCCGCGCAAGATCGTCCGATGCGGCCGGATTGACGACGTACAGTCGGTAGGCTAGGTAGATGCCCAGCAGCGCCACGCATACCGAAATCCCCGCAAAGGTGAGCTCCTGGCCGGGCGCGGGCTCGGCAGTCTGGATCGTCCTGGTGAATTCCAGGGACGGCTCGAGAAACTTTTCAAACTGATTCGGCCCGAGATGCATCCAGGCGGGAATGCCCACGAAGCCACCGACAATCGAGAGCACTCCAAGGACTATCAGCGGCGTCGTCATGCTGGGCGGCGACTCGTGCAGGTGATGGCGCGCCTGTTCCGGGAACCGCTCCGATCCGTAGAATGCAAGGAATATCAGCCGAAACATATAGAAGGATGTCAGGCCCGCTGTCGCCAACCCGACGATCCAGACAATCGGGTGGCCTCCCACCCATGCGGACCAGAGAATCTCGTCCTTGCTGAAGAATCCCGCGAATGGAATTATGCCGCTGATCGCGAGCGCGGCGATCAACATGGTCGCGTGCGTCGTAGGCGTGAATCTGCGCAATCCCCCCATGCGCATCAGGTCCTGTTCGCCGCCAATGGCGTGGATTACGCTGCCCGCACCGAGGAAGAGCAACGCTTTGAAAAAGGCATGGGTCATGAGGTGGAATACGCCGGCCGAGAAAGCGCCGACTCCGGCGGCGAAGAACATGTACCCTAGCTGGCTCACCGTCGAATAAGCCAGCACCCGCTTGATGTCAGTCTGAACCAGTCCGATGGTCGCGGCCATCAAGGCCGTCGAAACCCCGATGAAAGCCACGACCCCGAGAGCGATGGGAGAGCGGCTGAAAATGGCGGAACAGCGGACCACCATGTAAACTCCGGCGGTCACCATCGTGGCGGCATGGATCAGGGCGCTGACCGGCGTAGGGCCTTCCATCGCGTCAGGCAGCCAGACGTAAAGTGGAATCTGCGCGCTCTTGCCGGTTGCTCCGACAAAAAGGAGAATGGCAACCGTGGTCAGAACTCCGAAGCCCGTTTCGACAGGGAAGCGCGACGGATCTCCGGAGATGTGGCTAAAAACAGCGGTGAAGTCGAGGCTGCGAAACGTCGCAAAGACAAGCAGGATACCAAGCATGAAGCCGACATCGCCGATCCGATTTACGATGAATGCCTTTTTTCCGGCGTCGGCGGCGCTGCGCCGATGGAAATAATAGCCGATGAGCAGGTACGAACAGAGGCCGACCCCTTCCCAACCAACGAACATCAACAGGAAATTTGCAGATAGAACGAGAACCAGCATGGAGAACATGAACAGATTCAAGTAGGCGAAAAAGCGGTAGTATCCATCCTCAGCATGCATGTAGCCGATCGAATAGATGTGGATCAAAAATCCGACACCAGTTACGACCAGCAGCATGACGGCTGAAAGCGGATCCAGCAAAAACTCGGCCTTGGCTACGAAGTCGCCGGAAGCTATCCAGGTGAACATGGTATCGACGACGTGGCGGTCGACGGGCGGCAGCGCCAATAAACGTGTCACGGCAGCTACCGCAATGATGAACGAAGCCCCCACGCTGCCGCAGGCGATCAGCGAAATCAACGGTTTCGGAAAGCGTCTGCCGAAAATTCCGTTGAGCGCCGATCCCATGAGAGGCAGGAGCGGGATGAGCCAGAGGTAATCCATCATGTGCAAGGGCTCCTTCACCACTTCATGAGGTTCGCGTCGTCGACGTTCAGCGTTTTGCGATTCCGATGGAGAACAATTGCGATTGCCAGCCCGACCGCCGCTTCGGCGGCGGCGACAACCATTATAAAGAAAACAAAAATCTGGCCGCTCACCTGATTCAGATCTTTTGAAAATACGATAAAGGCAAGGTTCACCGCGTTGAGCATCAACTCGATACAGAGAAAAATCGAAATGATGTTTTTCTTAACGATCACGCCTACGGTTCCAATCGCGAAAAGCGCGGCGCTTAGAATCAGGCAGTGGAATTCGTTCATGATACGCCTATGTCTGTCTCTTTGAGAGAACCACCGTGCCAATGATGGCAACGAGAATCAAAACGGATGTGGCCTCGAACGGGAACACATAATCGCCGAATAGCGATTGCGCGAAGTTGGCCACGGTACCAATGCTGCCGGCTGGGCGCAGCAACTCGTGCGGCGCCCGCGCGGGGTCGTAGGAGCGGAGGGCCGAGTAAATCATAAAGAGCGCGGCGGCGCCGAGAGTCGTTCCAAAAAAGATCAGGCGCTTGCGCTTGTCGGGGTAGGCTGTGGCCGTAAATGGATCCAATAGCATGATGATAAAAAGGAACAGCACCATAATGGCCCCGGCGTACACGATGATCTGCACGGCCGCGATGAAGGGAGAATCGAGAAGGAGGTATAACCCGGCCAATGCGCACAGGCAGACAATGAGGGAGAGCGCCGCGTAGAATACTCGCCGCGACGCCACCACGCCGATTGCGGCGATGAATGCGATTCCTTCAAGCAGGTAGAAAAACGAAGTTTCCATCAGTTCAAAGAATCCAGGATCCGGTCCAGTTTCTCGACGGTCAGGTTTTCGTGGTAATCCTCATTGATCTGCACTACCGGCGCGGTGCCACATGAGGCGAGGCACTCGACCTCCAAGAGCGTGAATCTTCCGTCCTGCGTCGTTTCTCCCGGTCTAATCTGAAGCCTGCGCTGAAGGTGCGCCATGATTTCTTCGCAGTTGCAGAGAAGGCAGGAGATATTGGTGCAAACCTGGATGACATACTTGCCTACGGGCTTCTTGAAGAGCATCGTGTAAAAACTGGCGACTTCGTAAACCTCGTTCGGCGCAACCCGGAAAATCACCGCAACTTCGCGCACCGCATCCTGCGACAGATAGCCGATCTCGTCCTGGGCAAGTTGCAGAGAAGGTATCAGTGCGGAGCGTGGCTGGGGATATCGGTGCATCAAGGCATCGATCTTGTGACGTGTAGCCTCAGATAGCATAGCGGCTCGCCATCGGCACAAGAGCAGATCCGATGGGTTTTGGGGTCTTATAAAGCATGTAAAATCAAGTGGTTAAAAAGATACCCGACCGAAAGACAAAACCTGATATTAGTTGACAACTCGCCGCAGTGTCAAGGCTTTTCTGGTTGATTTGCCGCGAGTTCAGCCGCTATCATACACGCCATGCGTGCGGCCATGAAACTGGTGATTAATGGGGAGATCAAATCGGTTCCGGCATCAGCCACGATACGGGAATTGATCGAAAATCTGGAGCTCAAACCCGACAGAATTGCCGTGGAATTGAATCGGTGCATAATTAAGAGACGGGATTGGGATAGGACACCTGTGATGGAAGCCGACAGAATCGAGATAGTACAATTCGTTGGCGGTGGTTAGGAAGGCGTCTAAAAAGGAGGTGATGGTGAAGGACGACGGGCTGGTGTTGGCGGGGAAGACGTTTCAGTCGCGCTTGATCGTTGGGACCGGAAAGTATGCGACCTTTCCAATCATGCGCGAGGCTCTGGAAAAATCAGGCGCCAAGATCGTTACGGTAGCGGTGAGGCGCATTAATATCAGCGACCGATCGCGTGAATCGCTGCTCGACTTCATCGACACGAATCGGTTCATGCTGCTTCCCAACACCGCCGGGTGTTACAACGCAGAAGATGCGATCCGGACCGCTCAATTGGGCCGGGAAGCGGGTCTCTCCGAATGGGTGAAGCTTGAGGTGATCGGCGATGAAAAGACCTTGTTTCCTGACACAAGTGCTCTCCTTGAAGCGACGCGCGTTCTGGTGAAGGACGGCTTTGTCGTGCTCCCGTATACGAACGATGATCCGATCATGGCGCGAAAGCTTCAAGATGCCGGCGCGGCTGCCGTGATGCCTCTGGGTGCGCCGATCGGGTCCGGAATCGGAATCCAGAATCCCGCTAACCTCCGGATTATTCGCGAAACGGTCTCGATTCCGGTGATCGTCGACGCCGGTGTGGGAACCGCATCCGATGCCACCGTAGCCATGGAGTTGGGCTGCGACGGTGTGTTGATGAACACCGCGATAGCGTGCGCCCATAACCCCATAGCAATGGCGGAGGCAATGAATCACGCGGTCCTGGCGGGACGCCTCGCTTTTCTGGCGGGCCGGATTCCCAGAAAGCTTTATGCGTCCGCGAGCAGCCCGCTTGAGGGCATTTCCCGTTGACGGCCATTTTCCGTGACTTTTTTGGCTTTTTTGAAAACCGGATAAAATGGCTGATCGCCAATGCAAACCTCCAAGGCTCAAAGGACGCAGAGAATCTCCGATAGCCTTCCTTGGAGGCTCTTCGAGCTCTTTGAGTCTTGGAGGTTAGTTTTGTCTCTATGATAAGACTGCGTGTCGAGTTAGGTGATCGTAGCTATCCTGTCCTGGTGGGCAGAGGTTTGCTGCCGAGGGCCGGCCCTATCCTGCGCAATCTCGGATTTCACACTCCGCCTGCTGTCATAACGAATAAGCACGTTCTGGGGTTGCATGGACAGGTGCTGCTGCCGTCCCTGGAGCAGAGTTTTGGCCGTTGCGCGGTAATCTGTATTGGAGACGGAGAGCGCTTCAAAAACCATTCTTCACTGACCAAAATCTATGACGGCCTGTTGCGCTCTTGCGCAGACCGTGGATCGTGGGTCCTGGCCTTCGGGGGGGGTGTCGTTGGCGACATAGCCGGATTCGCCGCTGCTACCTACATGCGTGGGATTCAATTCGTGAACGTGCCGACCACGTTGCTGGCGCAGGTCGACAGTTCGGTTGGCGGCAAGGTCGGCATTAACCTGCCGGGCGGCAAGAACCTTGTCGGATCCTTTCATCAGCCTCGCGCGGTGCTGTCGGACACGGAGGCACTGCGATCGTTACCTGCACGCGAGCTGGCCGCCGGCCTTTATGAAGTTGTCAAATGCGGTGCGATCGGGTCGAAAGCGTTGCTTGCGTACATAGAGAACAAACTGGCGCCTATCTTGTCATGCGAGGCGCCGGCCCTCGGACAT
>Ga0182021_10003369_pt1 | contig 18799 bp, 17 predicted proteins | sample 612E3MmetaG_FD_120493 | JGI IMG/M metagenome (GOLD analysis project Ga0182021, IMG submission 120493) | Permafrost microbial communities from Stordalen Mire, Sweden - 612E3M metaG (Illumina Assembly) | ecosystem: Environmental > Terrestrial > Soil > Wetlands > Permafrost | place: Sweden... | reverse complement strand
GTCGTGCGCTTCGAGCATCACATCACCGAGACGTGGAAGTCGATCGTGCGGCAGCCGTACAATCGGCGCGAGGAGTTGCTCGAGTTGGCCGGGCACGTGCCCAACATCTCCGCCAAGCACGAAGGCGGCGATCCCGACATCGAGCCGGCGCTCGAACATCCGTCGGACATTCTCGATTACTTCCGCGCGAAGGATGAAGTGATCGAGAGTGGTGAGATGCCGCTGCTGGAACGCAACTACCTGGAGAAGCACAACGCGCTCAATCGCACCGCGCGGGCGCTGACCGAACACGGCCTCAGTTTCATCGCTGCGAGAAATCTGCATCATCATTGGGTCGCAGAAATGGAGCAGGCATGAGTGTTCGTTTTCGCCCGGCTTGTTGGGCGGTATTGATTATCACGCTGTTGGCGGGGTGCGGCGGTGGCGGCGCGGCACCCGTCCCTGCACCGCCCTCCGCTTCAAAGGCCGCCGCCGATCTGAAAGTCATAGCACAGCGTGACCTCAAGATCGATAACACGCGCAGCCTCTCACTTTCGCCGGACGGCAAATGGCTGGCCGCCATACGAGGCAAGTCGGCGTGCCTCATCGCCGTCGATACGCTGGCCGACAAGCAATGCGCCGAGGTGACAACCGGCGGGCTCGATGTGCGATCATTTGTCTGGTCGCCAGACAGCCAGCGCGTTGTCTTCACCGAAGACCTGCCTCGCTATATGTTCGAGAGCGACATTTGGACACTGGATGTTGAGAACGGCCAGCTCACTGATCTCACCCCCGACAATGTGTCCGGCAGCTTTCTTAAACTACCTAAAGATTCGGTCGCTCTGCTGGACACAATGCCGGGCTGGTCGCCGGACGGGCAAACGTTGATCTTTTCGCGCAGCGATCGAGCGAACGCCTTGACCACCCTCTACCGCATCTCGGTGAATGGCGGAACGCCGGAGAAAATTATCGACGCGGCGGGCAGCGGTCCGATCGCCGTGTGGTATGGCCCGCGCTGGCTGAGCAACGGCAAGATCGTTTATACCATCAATCACCCGAAACAATCTGAACCGACCAACGGTGTGTGGATAGCCGATAGCAATGGTCAAAACGCCAGACAGTTGCTCGCATTCGATCAACAATTGGGCGCACCTATCCTGGCGGATGTATCGGCTAAAGGCGATCGCGCCTTGATCTGGTATACCGCTGCCATGCAGTATGCGACTAAACCCAACGTGTCTTTCTTTGCGCTGCTCGATCTGAGTAACGGCCAAGCCTTTCCACTGAAGCCGTCCGGCGAATTTATCGGCCCGGCGAATGCTGCGTTCTCGCCAGATGGTTCAAAGATTGCCTATGTCTATCGGACCTTGGATGAACAAGTGAACTTAGTCATCCGCGATGTGGCAGACGGGACTGAGCACACGCTTCTCACTCAGTCGGGCATTCTGGGCGCTAGTACGGAGTCGCCCATGCAGGGCCTCGATTGGGCCAACAACGATACACTTTATGCTGCAACCGGCCCCGGCGTTGGCTCGTTGTTGACGTTGGGCAGCCGATGAAACTTGTGTAATACGCAATCCACCTTTCGAATGGAGACAAATCTATGCGAGACCTTACATCCGAAGTAGTCGAACTGATCCGTTTCACATCGACGAACCTGTCAGCCGATGTGCAGCAAACGTTGGAACGGGCGCGCGATCGAGAGGAAAAAGGCTCGGCGGCGCAGAGCGCGTTGATCACGATCCTCGACAACGTCGAATTGTCGCGCCAGAACTCTACCCCGATCTGCCAGGATACCGGCACGCCGATTTTCTACGTGCACCATCCCGAGGGCTGGAGCACGCGTAAACTGCGCGAGCAAATCCGCAACGCGGTTGTGGAAGCGACCAAGAAATCGTATCTGCGGCCCAACGCGGTCGATTCACTCACCGAGAAGAACAGCGGCAACAACCTCGGCGACGACGCTTTCCCGACGATCCACTTTGAAGAAGTCGAAGGCGATGAGTTGACGGTCGAGTTGATGTTGAAGGGCGGCGGCTGCGAAAATGTGGGCGCGCAATATTCGCTGCCCAACACTCAACTCGGCGCGGGACGTGATCTGGCCGGGGTGCGCAAAGTCGTGCTCGATGCGGTGCAGAAAGCGCAGGGGCAGGGCTGCGCGCCGGGCATCCTCGGCGTGGCGATTGGCGGCGATCGCGGCTCGTCGTATTACGCCTCGAAGGAAGTGCTGTTCCGTCCGATGGAAGACGAGAATGCCAATCCGGAACTGGCGAAACTCGAACAGCGCCTGACCGACGAATCCAATCAACTCGGCATCGGCCCGATGGGCTTCGGCGGCAAGACGACGGTCTTGGCGACGAAGATGACGGGCAGGCATCGCTTGCCGGCCAGCTTCTTTGTGTCCGTGTCGTACATGTGCTGGGCGCATCGTCATCGCAAGCTGATCGTGCGCGGCGAGGAAGTAAGGTACGAATAGCCCGTCATTGCGAGGAGCGTTGTTGGCGACGAAGCAATCCCCCTGTCGGTACGGAGATTGCTTCGCAAAAAGCGCTCGCAATGACGACTTCGAGGAACCTATGAAAACACTAACTCTACCCATCAGCAACGAAGCCATTCTCGATCTGCATACAGGCGATCCGGTCATGCTCTCCGGCGTGATGATGCTGGGGCGCGATGCCGTGCATAAGTGGATGAACGACACATTCATCAAGAAGACGCGCCAGCCGCAGGGCGACGATCTCGAAGTGTACGAAGCGATCAAGCCGCTGCTCGACGGCGGCGCGATCTATCACTGCGGACCGGTGGTGGCCGGGCTTGACACGAAAGACTATCGCTTCGTGGCCGCCGGCCCAACGACCAGCATCCGCGAAGAACCGTATCAAGCCGATGTCATGCGCCACTTCAACGTCAAGGCCGTCATCGGCAAGGGCGGCATGGGGCCTAAGACGTTGCAGGGCTGCACGGATGTGCCGGGCGTGTATCTGCACGCCATCGGCGGCGCGGCCTCGCTCATCGCGCAGACCGTCGTCAAAGTGTTGGGCGTGTACAAGCTCTCGTTCGGCGTGCCCGAAGCGATGTGGGTGATCGAAGTCAAAGATTTTCCCGCCGTCGTCACGATGGACGCGCACGGGCAGAGCCAACATGCCGTGATCGCGCAGCAATCGAAGACCGAACTCGAACGACTGCTGGCGATTCCGTTGTAAATCTCACGCAACACGCACTACGCCGCCTGTCGCGTGGTGCGTGTTGCGTAATAATGGAGCCAGCATGTTTTTTGATCTTCCCCTTGAGCAACTACAAACTTATCTTCCTCCGCGCAACGAGCCGTCTGACTTTGATTCATTCTGGCAGCAGACGTTGCAGGAAGCCCGATCATTTCCGCTCGGCGCGAAGTTCGAACCGGTCGATGCCGGACTGGCGTTGATCGAGGCCTACGATGTCACGTTCAATGGTTATGACGGTCAGTCGATCAAGGGCTGGTTCTTCAAGCCCCGATCGGCCAGTGGCCCTTTGTCGTGCATCGTGGAGTTCATCGGTTATGGCGGCGGGCGTGGCCTGCCGCACGAATGGCTGCTGTGGAGCACTGCCGGTTGCGCGCACTTGGTGATGGATACGCGCGGGCAGGGCAGCGCGTGGCGATCGGGTGACACGCCCGATCGGGAACCCGCTGGATCGAGTCCACAGTATCCGGGCTTTATGACGCGCGGCATTCTCGATCCACAGACCTACTACTATCGCCGCGTGTTCGTCGATGCCGTGCGCGCCATCGAAGCGGCCCGCTCGCATCCCGTCGTCGATCCGCAGCGCATCGTGGTGACGGGGGGCAGTCAAGGCGGCGGCATCACGCTGGCCGCAGCGGGCCTCGTGCCCGATCTGGCTGGAGCCATGCCCGACGTGCCGTTTTTGTGCGCGTATCGATCGGCGCTGGAGATCACCGATGCCGATCCGTACAACGAGATTGGTCACTATTGCAAGACGCACCGCACCAAGATTGAAACCGTGTTCAATACGCTGTCCTACTTTGACGGCCTCAACTTTGCGGCACGCGCTCAATGTTCTGCATTGTTCTCCGCCGGTTTGATGGACGAGATTTGTCCGCCGCGTACCGTGTTCGCTGCTTATAATCACTATGCCGGGCCGAAGCAGATCAAAGTGTATGAGTTCAATCATCATGAGGGCGGGCAGGCATATCACGATGTGGAGAAGTTGAAGTTCATGAAAGAATTGTGGAAGTGATAGCGTCATTGCGACCCCGCCAACGGCGCGGGGCAGGTGAGCGCAGTTGGCGACGAAGCAATCTCCTGCTGACCAGGTGAAAGATTGCTTCGCTGACGCCTTACCCGCCGCTTTGCGGCGGAGGCGCGCCAGGCGGAAGCGCTCGCAATGACGCGTGGAGACGCATATGGCACATCTCACCTCAAAATCCGCGTATGATCAACTCACCGCTCGGTTGAACCGCTTCCCGCAGGGCGCACCGCCAACGGATCTGCTCTTCAAGATTCTGGCGCTGCTCTTTAGCGAGCGCGAAGCGGCGCTCGTGTCTCAATTGCCCATCAAACCCTTCACGGCGAAGAAGGCCGCGGCTATCTGGCATCTCGATGAAACCGAAGCGCGCAACGTCCTGGAAGGCTTGGCTTCACGCGCGATTCTGCTGGACATGCCAGTGCGGAATGGCGACACGATCTACGTTTTGCCGCCGCCGATGGCCGGCTTCTTCGAATTCAGCATGATGCGCGTGCGCGGTGACATCGATCAGAAGCTGCTGAGCGAATTATTCTACGAGTACGTCACCGTCGAAGAAGATTTCATGCGCGCCTTGCTGCTCGACGGTGAGACGCCGCCGGGCCGTGTCTTTGTCAATGAGCCGGCGCTTGAGCAAAGCATGAAGTCGCGTCCTTCGACTCCACTGCGTTCCGCTCAGGATGCGACTTCACTGCAAGTCCTCGATTACGAACGTGCCAGCGAGGTGATTCACACCGCCAGGCATATGGGCGTCAGCTTGTGCTATTGCCGTCATAAGAAGCAGCACATCGATCAGGCCTGCGACAAGCCGTTGGACATCTGCATGACCTTCGGCGGCACGGCGGATTCATTGATCCGCCATGGGTATGCTCGCCGTGTCGATCAGGTGGAGGGCCGCGATCTGCTGCAAAAGGCCTACGATCTGAACCTGGTGCAGTTCGGTGATAACGTGCGCGATGGTGTGGCCTTCATCTGCAATTGCTGCGGCTGCTGTTGCGAAGCGATGATTGGCCTGCGCAAGTTCGGCGCGCTGATGCCCATTCATTCCACCAACTACATCCCGCGCATCGTCAGCGAGGTGTGTAACGGCTGCGGCAAATGCACCAACATCTGTCCGGTTGAAGCGATGACGCTGGTCTCGGCCAACGATCCGCATAAACCCAACAAACGCAAGGCCAAACTTGATGAAGACGTGTGCCTGGGCTGCGGCGTGTGCGTGCGCGTCTGCCCGACCAAGAGCCTGCTGCTGGACGCACGCCCCGAGCGCATCATCACGCCGTTAAATTCGACGCATCGCATTGTCGTGATGGCGATCGAGCGCGGCAACTTACAAGACTTGATCTTCGACAACCAGGCCCTGGTGAGTCATCGGATGATGGGTGCGATTCTCGGCGTAATTCTGCGTTTGCCGCCGATCAAGCAGGCGCTGGCGACTCAGCAGGTCAAGTCGCGGTATCTGGAAGCGTTGGTCACGCGCGTCAAGGTGTAGGCTTCAATCGAAAGGAGTATTTTCACATGACAACCCCGATCAATCGACGACGTTTTTTGCGCGGAGCAGCTGCCGGATTAGGAGCGGCGACGCTCAATCAATTCTTGACGGCCTGTGGCGCGAATGAAGCGCGCCCGGTGTCACCCACTCAAGCGGCACGTGCGGCTCAACCAACTGCGATTCCCACTTCAGCGGCGCAAGTGGCTGTGCCGACCGCAAGGCCCACCGCGATGGCGGCACAGCCTGCCACAACGCCAGCGACCAGCGTGCCGGAACCTACTTCGACCCCGGCGATCTCGCCCGATCTCGTCGTGGCGCGATCGGGTGAGCCGGAAGCGATGGTACGGCGCGCCATCGCCGCGTTGGGCGGTATGGAACGGTTTGTGCCGCGCGAGGCCAGCGTGATCATCAAGCCCAACATCTGCGTGGCCTATCACACCTACGAATACGCTGCGACAACTAATCCATGGGTCGTCGGCGCCTTGGTGAAGCTGTGTTTTGAAGCGGGCGCGCGCAGTGTACGGGTGATGGACAATCCTTTTGGCGGAACGGCCGAAGACGCCTATCAGATTAGCGGTATCGCCGATCAAGTGAAGGCGGCGGGCGGCGAGATGGTGATCATGTCGCGAATGAAATTTGTGTCCACCAACATCCCAGACGCCAAGTCGTTGAAGCAGAGCAGAATCTACGATGAAGCGCTCAAGGCCGATGTGTTGATCGATGTGCCGATTGCCAAGGATCACAGTCTGGCGCGGTTGACGTTGGGCATGAAGAATCTCATGGGGCTGATCTGGGACCGACCGGCCATTCACGGCGATATGGGCGAGCGGTTGACCGATCTTGCCAGTTTGATGCGGCCCCAACTCATCGTGGTTGATGCGGTGCGCATCTTGACTGCGAACGGCCCGACGGGCGGCAACCTGAACGACGTGAAGCAGATGAATACGATCATCGCCAGCGCCGACATCGTGGCGGCGGACAGCTATGCGGCGACGTTGTTCGGCATGCAACCTGAAGATCTAGCGTACGTTAAAGCCGGGACGCAGCGTGGACTGGGGCGCAGCGATCTCAAGAACCTGCACATCGAGGAAATCAATGTCGGCGCGTAAATCAATCGGGCGCTGGATCACCGCACGCAAGATCGTGCAGATCACGGCGCTGTTGATCGTGATTGTGCTGTTGATCATGATGCGCCGCGGCGGTTGGCCGCCCGAGGTGGTCAATATGATCATGCGGCTCGATCCGCTGGCGGTGCTGGCGCAGGCCCTCTCCAGCCGATCGTTTTTGCTCGGCTCGACGGTCGTCCTCTTCACGGTGCTGTTGACCGTGATCGCCGGGCGCGCGTGGTGCGGCTGGTTGTGCCCGCTCGGCACCGTGCTCGATCTGATCCCGCTGCGCAAGCGAACGCTGCGCGATAAGCAACCCAACGTTTCCAATCGATGGCGATCGGTGAAGTATGGCTTATTGATCGTGATCCTGGTCGCGGCGTTGTTCGGCAACCTGACGCTGCTGATCTTCGATCCACTGACGATCTTCGTCCGCACGTTCAGCACCAGCCTGTGGCCCGCCACCGATCAGATCGTGACTTCGGTCGAGACGACGTTGTACCACGTGCCGTTCCTGTCGGATCCCATCTCGTCGATCGATAGCTGGCTGCGCCCGGCGATCTTGCCGAGCCAGCCGGAATATTATCGGGATGCGTGGCTGTTCGGCGCGGTGTTTATCGGCATCATCGTACTGAATTTGATCGCGCCGCGTTTCTGGTGCCGCTATTTGTGTCCGTTGGGTGGACTGCTGGGTTGGATCAGTCGCGGAGCGTTGCTGCGGCGTGAAGTGAGCGAAGAGTGCAAAGGCTGCACGTTGTGCACGGTGGTATGTCCCACCGGCACGGTCGATGCGAGCAAGCACTACGCCAGCGATCCGGCTGAATGCACGCTGTGTCTGGAATGCCTGGACGTTTGCCCGCGCAGCACGATCGAATTTCAGCCGCGTTATAAACTGCTCCCCATCCGCGTCCGCGCGGATGGGATCGACCGCAAGGACGCGGTCGGAGAGCAAAAAGCAAAGAAGTTGTTTGCAGCGCGCCAAGCATACGATCCGTCACGGCGGCAGTTCCTCGCAGCGGCGACGTTAGCGATCGGCGGTGTGGCGTTGTTCGGTAGTGAGGCCGTCCATCAACGCACGGACGATCATCTCCTGCGGCCACCGGGCGTCAGTGAAAGCGATCTGCTCGACAAGTGTCTGCGCTGCGGTGAATGTGTGCGGGCCTGTCCCACGCACGGCCTGCAACCGGCGTTCACTCAAGCGGGTCTGGAAGGCTGGTGGACGCCGCTGTTGATTCCGCGTCTGGGCTACTGCGCTTACTCGTGCAATTCGTGCGGGCAGGTGTGCCCGGTACAGGCCATTCCGAAATTGAGCCTAGATGAGAAGCGAACACAGGTAATCGGTAAGGCGTACATTGATCAGAATCGCTGCATCGCGTGGGCTGATCACGGTGCGTGTATCGTCTGTGAGGAAATGTGCCCGCTGCCGGAAAAGGCGGTCTATCTGGAGAAGCGCGACTTTACGCAACCCGATGGATCAACCGTCACCGTGCAGTTGCCGCACGTCGATCGCAGCCGGTGCATCGGCTGTGGTATCTGTGAATTTAAGTGTCCGGTGAATGGCAACGCGGCGATTCGCGTTTACGTCCCCAGCACCGAGATTGTCTACTGATTCCTTCTGAATCCTGCTACAATGTAACCAGCCTGCGCAATATAGAAACCGGGTTTCTCCGTGCTAAACCTTCCATTCCATTTGGAGTGGAGAAACCCGGTTTCTGCCTTTTTGTAGGAGGTATGAGTCAATGTCCTGGTCAACACAGTTGAAAGGCGATCCGTTGCCGTGGCTGTTGGAAAAGGATGATCCCGGTGTGCGCTATTTGGCACTGCGGGATTTGATGGAACTTCCTGCCGACTCGCGTGAATTGCGTGCTGCACGCAAAGCTGCGCACCAACATGGGCCGATTGCCGCGATCTTGGCCGAGATGGATGAAGCAGGTTACTGGGCCAGACCCGGCCCGGGTTACAATCCGAAGTATCGCTCCACGGTGTGGTCGATTATCTTGCTGGCACAATTGGGCGCGTCGGTCGAAGAAGACAAGCGTATTGCGCATGCCTGCGCGTATCTCCTTGATCACAATTTGACGGAAGGCGGACAATTCTCCACCTCGACCGCGCCATCGGGCACCGTCGATTGTCTGCAAGGCAATCTATGTTGGGCGCTGCTCGAACTGGGCTACGACGATTCCCGCTTGGCCGGGGCTTTCGATTGGATGGCGCGCACGGTGACGGGCGAAGGCATCGCTCCGATCACCGATCGTGACGCGGCGGTGCGTTACTATGCTTACAAGTGCGGGCCGGGTTTTGCCTGTGGTGCGAATGGTCAGCGACCTTGCGCGTGGGGCGCGATCAAGGTGATGTTGGCTTTCAGCCACATGCCGATCAAGCTGCGCACTCCGTTGGTGAAGCGCGCCATCCAACAGGGAGTCGAGTTTCTCTTCAGCGTCGATCCGGCGACGGCGGCGTACCCAACTCGGAATGATGCCAAGCCCAATCGGAGTTGGTGGAAGTTCGGCTTTCCGGTCTTCTACGTGACTGATCTGTTGCAGAATGTCGGGACCTTAGCCGCGTTGGGTTATGGCCGCGATAAACGCCTGGCGAATGCGCTGGCGATCATTCGTGACAAACAAGATGATCAAGGCCGTTGGTCGTTGGAGTACGACTATACCGGCAAGACCTGGGTGGATTTTGGGATCAAGCAACAGCCCAATAAATGGGTGACCCTGCGTGTGCTGCGGGTGCTTAAGGCAGTGGGCTGATGGCAGTGACGAGTCAGGCAGGGATGAAAACATATGCGGTTTCATTGCGCTCGATCGTATTGTCACAGACCGGGCAAGATGTGAGCAAATGCTGTAGTTGTGCGCTGTGCGAGGAAATTACCGAAGGCGCAGGCGACGTCAGCCTGTCGATGGTGATGCAGTGGATTCTAGTCAATGACGAGCGGGTGTTAACGTGCCATACCGTGTGGTCGGATGAGGTATTGCGCGAGGCCGCTCACATCTGTACCAATCAACTGGATATTCCGGCGGTGCTGCGCGCTTTGCGAGAAGAGGCACACCGTCGAGGACTGTCAGAGGGAGAGTCAAATGGCTGAGGATTTAGCGGCACAGGTGTTGCATACCGTGGAGTTGGTCGGTTATCAAGAGGGCGCGGTGGTCAGCCGCACCTTGATCAATCAGAAGACGGGCACGGTGACGTTGTTTGCGTTTGATGCGGGACAGGAACTCAGCGAACACACCGCGCCGTATGATGCGCTGGTGCAGGCGCTGGATGGTGAAACGGAGATTACGATCTCGGGCCAGCCGCATCAACTCAAAGCCGGCGATCTCATTATCATGCCGGCCAATGATCCACATGCCGTGAAAGCGCTGACGAAGTTCAAGATGATGTTGACGATGATCAGATCGTAAGGCGCGTAAGACCTGGCAGGTTTTTCCGTGACGATCTAAACTGACTTGCCAGGAGCAAACTAGCCAGACTCACTCGACTGGATGACAGGGCGAGAACCTGCCAGGTCTGCCCCGACCAAAGCCTATGAACGATCAGCCGCCGCCCACCACACTCCGCAGTATCGTGCAAGCCGCCACCGGTTACGATGTGCGGCGCTGCGGACGTTGCTCGTATTGTGTGCACTTCGTCACACCCGAGGATGACGTGAGTCTGGAAATGATGCTGCAGCTGGTCATGCAGAACGACGAGGAAGTGTTGACCAGCAGAACGCTGTGGTCGGATGATGCGCTGAAGCGCGCGCGGCAGATGTGCGTGAGCACGATGGATGTGGCGGCCATCATGCTGGCCCTGCGTGAAGAAGCTCGACGAAGAGGATTATCCAAGGATGCAGGATGAGGGCTGAACGATGAAGCTAGCAATCAGTGGCAAAGGTGGAGTAGGAAAAACAACGTTAGCGGCGCTGCTGGCGCAGGCTTATGCAGACGCGGGACGCCATGTGCTGGCAGCTGATGCGGATCCCTCGCCGTGCCTGGCGGGCGCGCTGGGCTTTCCCGATGAGCTGCGGAAGCAGCTGCATCCGATCGCGGAGATGGACGAATTGATCGAGGAACGCACCGGCGCGAAACCGGGCACACGCGGCGGCTTCTTCACGATCAACCCGCGCGTGGACGATATTCCCGATCGGTTCAGCGTGACCTATCGAGGTGTGCAGCTGCTCGAGATGGGCTCGGTCGATCTGGGCGGATCGGGCTGCATCTGCCCGGAAAGCGCCATGCTCAAGACGCTGTTCACGCACCTGTTGTTTCGCAAAGAGGATGTATTGATTCTGGATATGTACGCCGGGGTGGAGCATCTCGGTCGGGCGACGGTGGACTTCGTCGATGCGATGATCATCGTCGTCGAGCCGACGCGGCGCAGTCTGGGCACTGCCGCGCAGATCAAGCAGTTGGCGCAGGACATCGGTCTCTCGCGCTTCTGGCTGGTGGGCAACAAAGTGCGTAACGCCGATGAGGAAGCGTTCTTGCGCAACGAAACGCCGGACATTCCTCTATTGGGATTTCTTCCGGCGGATCTGAAAGTGCAAGAAGCCGATCGGTTGGGCGTGCCCGTCTACGATCATGTGCCGGCGTTGCAGGCGGCCGCGGCGCGGATGATCAAAGACCTGGATGCAAGGTGAAGTCGGCTTGATGCCAGAACGACGCATGCGGCAGTCGGCCAGGGATATGGCGCGCGCGTTGAGCGAGCCTAGCGCAGAGATGAGTGCTGAAAGTTGAAGGCGTATTTCTCATTGGGTCGTTGGATAAGAGTGGCCGTAGTGCTTGTGGGGTTGAGCAGTCTCATCGGTTGTGCCAGTAAGCCGCAACCGATTGCGGCGCAAGCCGTGCTGGCTTCGCATCCACTGGCAACTCGGACGACAGCTTCATCTCCTACGCTTATTCCAGTGACGACCCCCGTGCTGCCCACGGCGCTGCCATCGTCCACCCCATTGTCCGCTTCCAGCGAAACGGCTGCCACAGCCGAGCCTGATCCAACACCAGCCCCGGCGCTTGGTCAGTTCCCTTATTCAACTTCGCTGCAAGTGGTTGATGATGATGGTGTCACGCGCACGGTCGACGTCAATTTTCTGTTATACTTGCCCGCCGACTATGGTCAGGACCCGCAGCGCCGCTGGCCGTTGATTCTGTTTTTGCATGGCGCCAGCGAACGGGGTTACAACCCGCTCGACATCACACGCTACAGTATCCCGGCGTTCTTAACCACGCGTTCAGATTTTCCATTTATCGTGTTGTCGCCGCAGTCGCTGCCGGATAATTGGTGGAGCAATCAGGTCGATATGTTGAATGCCTTGTTGGATCAGATCCAGACGGACTATGCCGTTGATCCCAAACGCATTTACCTGACGGGGCAGAGCATGGGCGGCTTTGGCACGTGGGCGCTGGCTTTGAAATATCCCGCGCGTTTTGCGGCGATTGTGCCGGTGGCCAGCGGGTATGATGTGACCGCCGATGTGGTGCCGCCGAACATCTGTAATCTCAAGTCGGTACCCATCTGGGTGTTTCACGGCGCGCTCGATCAGTCCCTGTCACCCGATCAAGTGACCGCTATGGTTCAGGCGCTGCAAAATTGTCCGGGCCATGTGCGCTTCACGTTGTATCCTGACGCCGATCATCTGGGGTCGTCGAATCGGGCTTATGCCGACCCGGAACTCTATGACTGGTTGTTGCAGCAATCGCTCAAATGAGGGATGTGAACCGGGTGGGTGTCTTGACGGATACGACGGCCGGCCTTCTTTTGGCGCGGCGAAAGAACTTCAGATCGATCTCGTGCCTGCGCTGCACTCCGTCGGAGAAGCCATGGTGCGTACGTTAGACGAGGTGTGATGAAGCATTCACAATGGGGCGTCATCGCACTGCTGCTGATCGTGATGAGCGGCTGTGCGGCGAGGCCGCAACCCTCGGCTGCACCGGCGGCGATTCCAACGATCGCGCCCACCTTGGCGCAGCCGCGCGCGATCATTCCAGCGACGCCGACACCCGCGCCAACTGCAACGGCCACGCCTCAGCCCGTCAGCGCGCAGCAGCCGTTTTCGACCACGCTGCAAATTCCACAAAATACGGGTGACGCGCACGGGGAAGAAGTCGAGGGTCTGCTCTATCTGCCTGCCGATTATGGACGTGATGCGCAGCGCCGTTGGCCGCTGATCGTGTTTCTGCATGGCGCCGGCGAACGCGGCACCGATCCACAGCGTTTGACCAGCATCGGGCTGCCGCAAATTCTACAAGACCGATCGGATTTGCCGTTCGTCGTCGTGTCACCGCAATTGGCGCCCGGTGACGGGTGGAATGACAAAGGCGCGATGCTCAACGCGCTCATCGATTGGATCGAAGAACAGTACACGATCGATCCGCAGCGCATTTATCTGACGGGCTTCAGTCTGGGCGGCTTCGGCGCGTGGGCGTTGGGATTGAACTCCCCCGATCGGTTTGCGGCGCTCGTGCCGGTGGCCGGCGGCTGGGAGTTTGGCGGCGACGCCGTGCCGTCCAACATCTGCGATCTCGCGGCCAAGCCTATCTGGGTGTTTCATGGCGCGCAGGATGAAACCGTCAAACCCGCGCAGTCCGAGGTGTTGGTGGAAGCGCTGCGCGCGTGCGGCAGTGATGTGCGTTATACGCTGCTTCCCAAGGCTACGCACGCGGCGTCCGGTGTGCTGCCCTATCGCGATTCTGAACTCTATGATTGGCTGTTGCAGCAGTCACTGCCTGATGAGCAGGATCCGCCGTCGCAGGGATCACCGATCGAGTCTGCCACGCCCGCCGTGGTCAGCACACCTTTGCCCGGCGACGGTTCGCTCAAGCCGATCGGCCAACATGCCTACTCGATCGATCTAAACATCGTTGGCACGAAAAGTGTGACGCGCACGGCCACGATCAGCTATCTACTCTACTTGCCCGGCGGATACGGTCAGGACCCGCAGCAGCAGTGGCCGCTCATTCTGTCTCTGCATGGTTCGGACGTCTGGGGCAATGATCCAGAAGCGTTAATGACTAGCGGTCTTCCCAAACTACTCACTTCTACGCTGGATTTTCCGGCAGTTGTGTTGTCGCCGCAAGCGCCGAAGGATGTCGTGTGGTGGGGAGCAGAACTTGATCTGGCGAATGCCTTGCTCGATCATGTTCAAGCCAACTACGCGGTGGATCCCAAGCGTGTCTATCTCACCGGTTATAGCACGGGCGGCTTTGGCGCGTGGGCCATGGCGGTGCGCTATCCGCAGCGTTTTGCGGCCTTAGTGCCCATCGCCGGCGGTTATGATTCCGAGCAGGATATTGTGCCGCGCAATATCTGCGACATCAAAGACGTGCCCATCTGGGTGTTTCACGGCGCGCAGGACGACATTGTGCTGCCCAAGAAAGCGCAACTGCTGGTGAACGCTTTGAAAAAGTGCGGCGTTGAAGTGCGCTTCACGCTGTATCCTGATGCGGACCACCGTGAATCTTTCAAGCGCGCTTATGACGATCCAGAACTCTATGGGTGGATGTTCGAACAACATTTGCCTTAGAGCGGTTCCCATGTTGATTTACGATCTGGACTCGAGGCTTGCCCGTATCCGCCGTATTGCGGCGGCGGGCCGCTGGGCGTAGCCGGAATCCGCCTAAAGGCTCCACTCCAGAAGTCGTAAACCAAACTGGAACTTGCTCTAGTGGCGTACAGATTGAGGGGGGGAAGAGATGACGACGACGATTGCCTTAGCGGGCAAGGGCGGTGTGGGCAAAACCACCATCTCGGCGATGGTGATCAAATATCTGGCGCAGACGCAGCCAGGCGCGGTGCTGGCGATTGACGCCGATCCGAGCAGTAACCTCAACATGGTGTTGGGGCTGGATTTGGAATGGACGGTGGGCGATATTCGCGAGGACATGCTGGGACAGGTCAAGCAATCGCTGCTGGTGGGTGGCGCGGCGATGGGCGCGCTGGAGGGCGGTGTCAGCAAGCGCGAGTATCTGGACTACCACATCCGATCGTCTTTAGCGGAAGGCGGCAAGTTCGATCTCATTGCCATGGGACGCGGCGAGGGACAGGGCTGTTACTGCGCGGTCAATCACAACCTGCGTGAAGTGATCGATGCGCTGAGTAAGAACTACACGTACGTCGTCATCGACAACGAGGCGGGCATGGAACACCTCAGCCGCCGCACCACGCGTGATGTGCAGCATTTGCTCATCGTGACCGATCCGACCCAGCGCGGCATCGTCGCCGCCGAGCGCATTGCGGGCTTCCGCAAGGAACTCGATATTCACATTGAGAATAGTTATCTCATTCTCAATGACGTGAATGGCGAGGCGCCTGCACCGTTGCTGGATCGCATCAAGCAGTTGGATATTCCGCTGTTGGGCGTGGTGCCGCATGATGACACGGCGAAAGAATTTGAATTCAGTGCGCGGCCTTTGGTGGAGTTGAGTGACGATTCGCCGCTATATCAAGCGGTGGCGGGGATGATGGCGAAGATTTTATAGGACGCTGATTGACGCAGATAAACGCGGATTCTTATCAATTTGCTCGCGCCGGATGATCGTCCGGCGCGAATCGTTTGTGACAACAAGAAACCGGGGTTCTACGTCTTGGCTAACAAGCAGTCATGAAGGTAGAAACCCGGTTTCTGTTTGCTCTATCCACGCTGCAAAACTTCTCCCGTGCGCGCCAACGTCTCCACGGCGCGATCGGCAATCTCGATCGTCGTGGGGCCGAGGCCGCACGCGGTGGTGATGAGGCTGCGCGGTGCGAATTCCGCCGCCCCGATCGTTACACCGCGTCCGCGCGCTTTATCGCTGATCAACTGAATACCCTCGCGCAGACGTTGCGCCAATCCCTCCGGCGTGACGTTGAAGATCCCTTCATTGTTGGGAATGATGCCCCACGCGAGGTTGCCGCCTCGATCGAGAAAGGCGCGCACTTCGTGCGGATAGAGCGCCAGGTTGTCCAAATACTCATACGCATCCAGATTGAGAATATCCACCGACGTTTCCATCAGCACCGACCAATCGGTGTTGCCGCAGCAGTGCACGCCGGCCAGCGCGCCTTCGGCGTGAATCGCATCGAAGACTTCGTTCAGCATGGTCGCCACTTGCTCGCGGCTCAGGCTGATAAAGGCCGATCCAAACGAAGCCATGTACGGTTCGTCGACGAAGATGATGATATTCGATCGCGCCTGCTTCAACTGCCGCACCTGCCAGCGTGCATTGAACGCGATCTGCTTCACGATGGGATCAGCCAACTGTTCGTTATAGAGACTTGACCGCAAATCTTGATCGACGACAGTGAGGCCGAAGCTGATCGGCCCAGTGACGTGCCCCTTGGCCCACTCGCCCGCAGTGGATTTCAAGGTGTCCAGCATCGTGTAGAAGCCGGCGGCGTAATCAGGCGACAACGCAAATGAATCGATATCGTCGGCCAGATAACGCCCGTAGAATTCTTCCAGCGCGTTGGATAAATCGCCACTGGTGTCAAAGGTGACTTTCTGCTGAGCGTCATCGACGACGATGCCGGGCAAGCCGGCGCTGTACTGCGTGTACATGTTCTCGCGGAACGTGCGGCGTGGCAATTGCGGCCACGCGGGGATTTGAATCTCACGCGCCAGACGCGGGCATAACTCGGTTCCATCAGGATAGGGAAAACTACCGATCAGGGTGGTAACAAACGGATGCTCGAATGCCATCAAAATGACTCCTCGTGAAGATGCGCAACGCCCGCTATTGTAACCGATTTTCATGAGACCGGGTCTTTCATGGTAGACTTCGCCGTATGTTGGCGCACTTAAAATCAACCTTCAATATGCGGCACTCAACCATCATTTTCATCTGTCTGATTGCTTTTGCCCTGCGCCTCGGCCCGCTGTTCGATAACCGCTTTCATCCCGACGAGGCGTTATTCAGCACTTGGGCGTTGAAGATCGCGCGCGGCGAAAATCTGCTGCTGGCCGGTGTGCCGGTCGATAAGCCGCCGCTGCTCATCTATCTCACGGCGCTGAGTTACTTCATCTTCGGGCAAAGCGAACTTGCCGCGCGCGTGCCGAACCTGATCGCCAGTGTGATCAGCGTGCCGCTGTTGTATCAACTGGCGCGGAGCCTCACCCCCCGGCCCTCTTCGCGAAGCACCCCTGTGGGGCTCCCGATTCAAAAAAACGCCGAATCAGGAGAGGGGGAGTGGTACGCCGAGAGCGTGATCCCGGCATTGCTGCTGGCGCTGTCACCCTTCGCCATTCTCTTTGCCCCGACGGCCTTTCTCGATCCGCTGATGGTCATGTTCGGCCTGGCGTCGCTCGTCGCTGCTTCGCGTGGTCGAGCGGGCTGGGCGGGCATGTTGTTGGGATTGTCTTTTGCGACGAAAGTGCAAGGGCTGTTCTTTCTGCCGCTGATTCTAGTGTTTTGGAGTAGACAAGGAAACAAGGAAACACGGCTCTCTGTCTCTCCGTCCCTCCATCCCTCAATCAGATTCGCAACTAGCTTCGTCGTCATTGCCACCTGCGTCCTTCTCTGGGATCGCGCGCGTGGCGGCTTGCCGTTCTGGGTGCAACAGACGATCAACTACGGAGGAATCCGCGTGATCTACGCCAGCGAGCTTGGGCCGCGTCTCACCGGCTGGTTGAACTTCTTGCCGTACTTCTTTGGCCCGATCGTTGGGGCGCTGGGGTTGATCGGATTGCCGATCTTGCTCCAACGTGATCTCACGCGTGACGCTCGCACCCGCGCTGCCTGGGTCGATCTGTGGTTATTCACTTACTCGATCGGCTTTTTGGCGCTCCATTGGTTGCTCGCCTTTCCCGTCTGGGATCGCTACTTACTTATCCTCGTGCCTGTCGTCGCTTTGCTCTTTGGCCGTTCACTTCCTGTCCTCTTGTCGTCTTGTCTTCTTGTCTTCAAATCTCTCCATCTCTCTTTCCCTCCCTCCCTCCTTCTCTCCATCATCACTCTCGCCATTCTGCCATTTGGCGTAGTCGCCTCACGCTCTGGCTATCCCATCGGCGGCGATCACGGCGCGAACGACGGCATCGAACGGGTGGCCGATTATCTAAAGGCACTGCCACCGGGCACCGTGGTCTACGATCATTGGTTGGCGTGGGAACTGGGTTACTACTTGGGCGATGGCTTTGTGTACCTGGCCTACTTCGACACGCCTGCGGCCCTGGCCGATGATCTACGCGTGTTTGCGAAAGACGATGCTCGCTATGTGATCTTTCCGGCGCGTGAAGCACCCGACAAAGTGATCGACGCCATCGAGCAGGTGGGGTATACTTTGACGCCGGTGGTCACGACACAAAACCGTTTCGGGCAAACATCATTCACCATCTACCAGATCGTAAAACGTGATACGTAAAACGTAATGCGTATCATCTTGTCACGCGAAGTGTGTCAGCATGTCATCCCTCATTCCCTCATTCCCTCATTCTCTCAATCGTAAAGACCTTATCGCGCTAGGTGCGCTGCTCGCGCTCGTACTCGCTTTCTTTTGGAAACTCGCCTTCACTAATCTCATCATCGCGCGCGGTGACATCTTCTATTACTTCTATCCCTATCGCGACTTTGCGATGGCGGCTGTGCGCGAGGGGCGCGTGGCACTGTGGAATCCGTATCTGTTCATGGGCGCGCCCTTCATGGCTAACAGTCAGGCCGGCTTCTTCTATCCGTTCAACTTGCTGATGTCATGGCTGGAGACTACGCGCGCGATCAACTGGACGATTGTGCTGCACATCTTCATCGCGGCGAGTGGCACGTATGTCTTTGCCCGATCGACGCGGAGCGTGCGGCTCTCGAGCGCGGCCGCATTTTTAGCGGCGATCTCGTTCGGGTTGGGCGGCTACCTCGGCACGCAGATCGAGCATGTGAATCAACTGCAAGGGCTGGCATGGATGGGCTGGCTGTTCCTGGCCTATGAATTTGCCGTAAGGTCGAATTCGGAATTTGGAATTCGGAATTCAAAATGGATTCCGTTAGCGTTGCTGATCACTGTACAACTGCTGGCCGGTCATACCCAGTCGGTCTTCATC
>Ga0182021_10003368_pt1 | contig 18800 bp, 13 predicted proteins | sample 612E3MmetaG_FD_120493 | JGI IMG/M metagenome (GOLD analysis project Ga0182021, IMG submission 120493) | Permafrost microbial communities from Stordalen Mire, Sweden - 612E3M metaG (Illumina Assembly) | ecosystem: Environmental > Terrestrial > Soil > Wetlands > Permafrost | place: Sweden... | reverse complement strand
TCGCCGGCAAGGCCGCGCCTGCCTACCGGCTCGCCAAGGTGATCATCAAGTTCATTAACAATCTGGCGGCGACCATCGACGGCGACCCCACAGTACGCGAACGACTTAAGGTGGTATTCCTGCCCGACTATTGCGTGTCCCTTGCGGAGCACCTCATTCCCGCCAGCGACGTCTCCAACCAGATCTCGACGGCAGGCTATGAGGCCAGTGGCACAAGCAACATGAAGTTCATGATGAACGGCGCGTTGACGATCGGCACACGCGACGGCGCGACGATTGAGATGGCTGCAGAGGCGGGCGAGGAGAACTTCTTCCTCTTCGGTTTGACGGCTGAGCAGGTGATTGGCAGTCGCGGATGGTACAACCCGCGCTGGCACTACGAACACGATCCGGAGACTCGCCAAGCTCTGGACTTGATTTTCTCGGACTATTTCAGCCGCTATGAGGCGGGCGTTTTCGATCCCTTGCGCGACATGTTGCTGACGCACGGCGACCACTACATGCATTTGGCGGACCTGAAGTCGTATATCGAGGCAGACGGACAGCTGAGCGCGTTATATGCCGATCCGGACGAGTGGGCGCGCAAGGCCATCTTGAATGTGACGGGCTCGGGGAAGTTCTCCAGCGACCGTACCATTGCGGAATACGCGGCAGAAATCTGGCATGTACAGCCATGTCCAATACCAGAGAAAGCGTAAAAGAGGACGCGGGCATAAAGAACAAGGAGATGCAGTGAAACTCACAAACGCAATTATTCTTCCAGCTTTTTGTTTCATAATCACTTGCGCTTACGGCCAGGATGTCCATTACGACTACGCCCGAGGCACCAACTTTTCGGCCTACAGGACCTATCAATGGGTCGATGTCCCGAGCGCGCCGACAAAGATCGATCTGCCGAAAGGTCTTCCAGACCCCCCGCCCGGCCTGCTAAGAATCGGGCTTCCCAGCGAAGGATCAATGGGCGACAGCCGGGGTGGAATGTCAGATGATCAGTTGATTAGTCAGGATATTAAGCGGGCAGCGGACGAACAGCTCGCACAGAAAGGTCTCACCAGGGTCGAGAAGAACGGGAACCTTCAGATTGCGTACCACGCTGCTATCCGTGAAGAAAAGAGCATAGATCTAAACGGCATGGGTTGGGGGGGCAGAGGTTACGGCGGATGGGGGGACGGCTCAGTTTCGGGCCAGACTTCTACCATCCCCATTGGGACGCTGGTGATCGACGTATACGACCCGGCAATAAAGCAGCTGATCTGGCGCGGACAAGCCAGCAAGACCATCGATCTCAAGAAAGACCCAGACAAGAATTATAAGAATCTGCAAAAGGCGATGACCAAGCTGTTCAAGAATTATCCGCCTCAAGCCGGCAAATAGTCAGCTGCCCGGCTTGAAGGCAACGTAACACAACGAATATGCACCGGCAGCCCAGCCATCATGGCATACGCCATTGCCTTGGGAACGATTACCGCGCCGGTGGTCAGGTCCGCGACGATGCCGGGCCGCAGCCAATCCGCACGGCATGAGACCAGCCACTCTGGTAAGAGGCGGAACCACCGCTGCTCTGACATGCTGCAGGCCTACCAGAGCTGCGGGACGGTTCGATGCTTCTGCTTCGGCTCCACGTACCCTTTCGGCTTTTGCCTTGGCGGAAGCTTGGGAGGCGTATAAGGAATCTCCGCCCACGGGATGCTGCTGAGTATGTGCGCAATGCAGTTCAGGCGGGCACGCTTCTTGTCGTCTGACGGAACGATGTACCAGGGTGCCGCTACTGTATCCGTGGCTGCAAGCATCACATCGCGGGTGCGTGAGTAGTCATACCAACGGCGGTGCGATTCCAAGTCCATAGGACTGAGCTTCCAGCGCTTGGAAGGATCTTCAATTCGCGCGAGGAAGCGCTTGTGCTGTTCCTTTTCCGATACTTCGAGCCAATACTTCAGAAGGATGATGCCCTGGCTGACTAGAAAGCCCTCGAAGATGGGACAGTCCCTGAGAAACTCCCTGTGCTCTTCCTTGGTACAGAAGCCCATCACGTACTCAACACCGGCGCGGTTATACCAGCTCCGGTCGAAGATGACGACTTCACCTCCGGCGGGCAGTCGTTCAACGTAGCGCTGGGCATGGAGCTGCGTCTTCTGCCTCTCGGTTGGTGCGGGGAGGGCGACCACGCGAAAGATGCGCGGGCTGACACGCTCCATGATGCGCTTGATCATCCCGCCTTTGCCGGCAGCGTCTCGTCCTTCGAGAATGATCACAATGCGGGCGTTGGTCGCCTTGACCCAGTCCTGGAGCTTGACCAGCTCAACTTGTAGCTTGAAAAGCGCGGCCTCGTACTCTTTCTTGCCGATCTTCGGTTGGCCGTTGACGCCGGACTGTGGAGTGTTGCTGTCCAGCCTTGAGTTTTGTTTCTTTTTGTTCTTGGATCTATCCTTTTTTTCAGTCATGGCTTCTATCCCTGTTAGGAGAGCGTCAAAACCGTGCGTTCAGTCCCGCTAGTTCTGGTAATGTGCTTTTGCGATGCCGAAGCGGCGAATTTTGTTTTGCAGGGTCGTGCGTTTTAGTCCGAGTCGTTCGGCGGCTCCCCCCTTGCCTGCTATGCGTCCCGATGCGGCTCTCAAAGCGTCGATGATTACATTGGATTCCGCTTGTCGAAAGCTAGAGATCGAACTGCTGACAATACCAATCTCGGAAGAAGGGCGAAGCTCGGAAATCGGCACCTGGAGCTCATCGCCGCGTGTGAGGATGACGGCGCGTTCGATAAAGTTCGCCAGCTCCCGAACATTCCCTCTCCACGAGTGGTTCGTTAGAACTTCCATGGTTTGCCTTGATACAGATGCGATCTGTTTTCGCATGCGCTGCGACAGCTTTGAAATAAAATAGTTCACCAGCAGCGGAATGTCCTCGCGCCGCTCCCGAAGAGGCGGGATCTCGATCGGGAAGACGTTGAATCGATAGAAAAGATCCTCGCGGAACTTCTCCTCCCGAATCATGGCCCGAAGATCGCGATGGGTGGCGGCAATCAGCCGCACGTTGACTTGGATCGTCTTGCTGCTTCCCAGCCGCTCGAACTCCTGCTCCTGCACAGCCCGCAATAATTTCGGCTGCAGCTCCAGGCTGATGTCGCCGATCTCATCCAGAAATAGCGAGCCCCCGTCCGCCAGTTCGAATCGGCCCCTTCTTTGGATCAGAGCTCCAGTGAAGGCCCCCTTCTCGTGCCCGAACAGTTCGCTTTCCAATAGGCCCGAGGGAATGGCCGCGCAGTTCATCCGCACATAGGCGCGCTCGCGCCGGGAGCTTAAGTTGTGGATAGCGCGTGCGATCAACTCCTTGCCGGTTCCTGTCTCACCGTGAAGTAGCACGGTGGAATCCGTAGGCGCAACGATCGCGACTTGTTCCAGCACTTTCCGGAGGCCCTGGCTCTTGCCGACAATGCCTTCGAAGTAGTGCTCGGAGCTGATTTCAGGTTCGAGATAGAACTGATCGGCTTCGAGCCCACTCACGTTGGGAAAACTTGTTCCTGCGAAGCCTTCGAGGTCTGTGAAAGCAACAGTCGCGTGTGCCATAGTCTCCTCCCTACCTTTACAGTGCTTTGCGAACTTTTGTACGAAGAAAGTGACTAGCAGAGAGACATCCTCTCTTCGATCCAGTATTCCTTGCTGCCCTGGAAAATCGGTTCCAAAGCTGGCGCGGGATAGCGCGGTTCCAGGCTGGGATAGTTTGGGAAGATAGCGCGTAACAGTTTTTCGGAATCTTCCAGACGCATAAAGCCGGTTTGTGTGGGAATGAACGTCATATTTCCTCCTCAACTGAGGTCTTTGTTCATGCGGTGAGTTTGGAATAACCTGCGTCTGCTCACAAGGTCAGATCTGGTGATTGTGGTCTTGGAATATCGTGGGAACTCCTGCCTGTACTTCCTGGAGAGGGAGCATTCGTACCTCTGGGGGATTCAATATCGCACTTTTGAGGGAATGAGCGTTTGTACTTTTGGAGGATGGAACGTTGTCTAATGTCGCAGGTCTTCGAGGTGCTTTCTGCCGTAAAGTTGGGCATCAATGGACCACATTCCGGGTCCGATCATCGCCACCGTGGCGCCCAGGCCAGCCAGCATGATTGCGGTCAGCGAATTGCCCAACGACGCCCAAAATATCCAGACCTCGACAATGGCGTCAAACCGGATAGTTGATGTAACCAGTTAGCGCTCAAAACCTGTTCGCAGAGATCAATGAGTACTATCGCGATTTATCGCCAATTATGCCTAGCCCATGTGCAAATTTGTGCACATTGACAAAGCCAGGCTACGCCATTTTTCTTCGCCGTCCCAGTCGAACAGCAGTACAATTCACGCCGTACATACACGTTTGAGCAACACCGTACAACAGCGGAAACTGCTCCGCGCCCTGCGGGCGACGCCGTTGTAACAGAGGTGACTGCCGAAAGCCACGGTCACGCGGAGGTAGAAGATGGACTCCAGCAAAAAGCATTCGATCGATTTGCTTCTTACGTTCGTACTATGCACGTTCGCAACCATGTTCACCTACGCGCAGGTAAAGGTGACCACAGTGGCTGGCGGCGTCGTGAACGACGGCAAGCCGGCCACCACTGCAACCATGTTCTTGCCCCGCTTCGGGGCTTACGACAAGAAAGGCAACCTTTACATTCCTGACTATGCGCACCGCATCCGGAAGGTCACTCCGGCCGGCATCATTTCGACGATCGCCGGCAATGGCATCGCCGGCTTCAGCGGCGACAACGGCAAAGCAAAAGCCGCCCTCATCGCCTGGCCGGTGGGCATCGTCTTCGACGCCAAGGGCAACCTGATTTTCTCCGATAGTGGAAACAACCGGATCCGCAAGATCGACACCAAAGGAGTCATTACCACCATCGCGGGCAATGGCACCGCCGGTTTTGCCGGTGATGGCGGAGCGGCTAGCGCTGCCGAGTTAAGTGGGCCGTGGGGACTTGCCATGGATGCCTCCGGTAACCTGTACATTTGCGACCAGGGAAACGAGAGGATCCGCAAGGTCGATACCAGCGGCATCATCACCACGGTGGCGGGCAATGGCAGCACGGGGTACAACGGCGACGGCGGCCCAGCCCTCGACGCCAGCATGAACTTCCCCTTTGCCGTCTTGCCCGACAACCAGGGCAATTTCTACATTGGAGATTATTATAATGCCGTGGTACGCAAGGTCGCGCCCTCATGTTCCCTGGGATGCAAGCGCGTGCGCGAAAGCCACTGGCGACGCCCATTCACCCGGACAATTGGCTGCGCCTGCGCTCGTACCCAGTCGCGAACAAGAGGAGGTTGAGCCGGGCTCAGTTCAATAAGACGAGCAGGGAAATTCGAAGCCAACAGCTTCCCTGATAAAATGAGAATTAGTGGCGCGGAGAGATGGCCGAGTGGCTGAAGGCGCGCGCCTCGAAAGCGTGTATACCTTTACGGGTATCGGGGGTTCGAATCCCTCTCTCTCCGCCAGCATTTCACCAGGGCTGATGCCGTCGCGCAAGCAGGGAAGTGCTGTTCTATCCGATCTGTGTAGCTGTTTCCTTGGAAAAGGCCACGAGTCGAGAGCGGGGCTGGTCCGCGAGTCCTATTTAAGCCGGAGACATTTTCAAGTCAAACGCGCTTCGTAGCGGGCTCTCAATTCCGGATACTCCGGGCGGCTGGGGACAGTAACCGCCTGTAGGTACATGATTTTAGCGTAGGCCATAATTCGGCGACCGAAAAGTGTGAAGTAGCTGGTAGAGGAGTTTTTGGCTGTGTTCAGCGCGGGGCTGGTAGTCGTTAACACTTGTCATAACGTATTTCTCCATGCAGTAGCAGTTATCAACTTAGGATGGACTTCATCGCGGGATATATACGGCGATACACCGCATACGCCTTTTCCATCACAAGCAAGTCTTCGGAATTCGGACTGATGTTCCCGGCAACGCGCACTACGGCGTGGCAGGCAGCGTCAACCGACGGCCACGCTCCGGCGCCGACTCCCGCCAGGATTGCGGCTCCGTAAGCGGCGCCTTCTTCCGCCTCGACCGTCTCGACTCGTTGTCCGTAGATGTCCGCTTGAATTTGCCGCCAAAGAGCTGATCTCGCGCCACCACCGCCCAGGCGAACCTTTCTCACGGGGACCTCGATTTCTTGAAAAATCGTGAAGGTATCCCGCAAGCTGAAGGCGACTCCTTCCAGGATCGCCCGAATTACATGAGCTCGCGTATGAGACGCCGTCAAGCCAACTAGGATGCCGCGCGCCTTTGGGTCCAGGTAAGGAGTGCGCTCACCCATCAGGTAGGGCGCCCACAACAGACCGTCGCATCCGGGAGGAGCTTTCGCCGCCTCGGCGGTAAGCCTCTCATAGGACTCAAGCCGATCTTCCGCGCCCACGCCAAACTGATCCCTGAACCAGCGAAGCGAAAGCCCTGCCGCCTGGGTCACACCCATGACCAGCCAACGCCCGGGAACAGCATGGCAAAACGTGTGCAGGCGTCCTCCAGGGTCAAGCGCTGGACCATCGGTTGCAGCAAGAACTACTCCCGAGGTTCCGATGGTTGCGCTCACTGTTCCTGGCGAGACCACACCTAGGCCAATCGAGCCCGCCGCCTGATCTCCCGCACCGGCCACCACTGGCGTTCCGCTTTGCAGGCCGGTGGCGGCAGCGCCGGCGGCCGAGATTCGCCCACAGATTTCCGGCGACTCATACAGGGTCGGCAAAAGCGACTCGTCCATTTGAACCAGATCTAACATCTCCTTCGACCAGCGGCGGTGGGCAACGTCGAGCAGTAGGGTACCCGAGGCGTCAGCCACGTCGGTTGCGCGTTCGCCCGTCAACTCAAATCGCACGTAGTCTTTGGGCAGCAGGAGCGAACAAACTCTGCTCCAGTTCGAGGCTTCGTTCTCCCTGACCCACAGACATTTGGTCAGTGTGAAGTTGGCGAGTGCGGGATTGCACGTGAGTTGTATTAAACGTTCGGTGCCGAGCCGGGCGGTCAAGTCCCGGCTCTGTTTCTCAGACCTGACATCACACCAGATCAGTGCAGGTCGTACGACGCGCGCTTGCTCGTCCAGCAGGACTGCACCGTGCATTTGTCCAGACAAGCCGACGCACGCAATCTGATCACCGGGCAGATGGCCTTCAGCCAGCGCCTTGTGCACAGCCAGACCGCACGCGCGCCACCAGTCACAAGGATTCTGTTCCGCCCAACCGATTTGCGGTGATGCAAAGACTCGGTGCTCCTCCGTGGCAGAGGAAATGACACGCCCTGCCTCATCAATGACGAGAGCGCGCGTACCTCCAGTTCCTACGTCGATTCCCAGAAAATACATTCTACAGGGCACTTTGCTTGCCGCCGTTCTCTGTTACTCGGCGAACGGCGAGTAACTTGCCGCTTGCCGAATGCGTAAGAAGATGTTGCAAGGCTTTCACCTTGTTCCATTTCTTTTGCTGCACCGCCTTCACGATACGCGCCTGGAGTCGGCAAACATTGTTCTCGACGGTGCGCCAATTTAGAGCGCCCCATGTCGAACCCATATCTAGGATTGCACCCACTTGCGCCGTCGTCTGTCGATCCTATTAGGCCGATTTGCCAAGTTATCTCGTGATCGGAAACCTAGAGGAAGTCGGCTTGCTTTCGCGGCAAATAATGCCGCAATCCATATCCCTGCCATTACAGCGGGGGAATCTCATTCAGGCAAGCTTTGTTGGCCGCGGATAGAGACCTTAGTCTCTACAGTTGCTGCGCCTGTCCCTGGCTGGCCACTGCCGACACTGATGCGGTAATTTCCCGGCGCAATGGTGCGATCACCCGCGAGATTCACCATACTCAGATCGCGAGGAGATAGAGTGAATTGCACACGCTGAGTCATGCCCGAAACGAGATGAATGCGGGAGAAGCTTCGGAGTGCCCGAAGGGGCGCGCCGTCATCTGCCGGGAAGATTAGGTACAGTTGAACCACTTCATCTCCCCCCACTTCACTCGTATTTCGGACGTCCGCCTCGACCGTGAGCGATTCTCCAGCAAGCAGCGTGTCGGTTGAAAGCTTTAAGTTGCTGTAAGCGAATTTCGAATAGCTCAGTCCATATCCGAAAGGGTAAAGCGGGATGCCCGTGAAATATCGATAGGTGCGGCCCTTCATGGAGTAATCTTCAAACGCGGGTAGCTGTTCCACACCGGTATAGAAGGTTACCGGTAGCCTCCCTGCGGGATTGTTGACTCCAGCAAGGGTCTCAGCGATTGCGGTGCCGCCTTCTTCGCCTGCATACCAAGCCTCTAGAATCGCGTCCGCATTCTGGTCCGCCCAATTTGCGGAAAGAGGGCTGCCATTCATCAGCACGACCACAAGCGGTTTCCCTGTCTGTTTTACCGCCTTGAGCAAGTCTTCTTCTTCCCTGGGTAGATTAAGACTGGTGCGGTCGCCACCTTTGAACCCGGGAAGATCCACGGTCATCTCTTCGCCCTCAAGTTCAGAGGTGATACCCACCACTGCGATCACGACGTCGGCTTTCTTTGCCGCCTCGACTGCTTCATTCAGTAAGTTTTCATTGGTCGTAGTGGCCGGCATCCAAACGAGCCTTGCAGCTGCTTGGCCCTCGAGCTGGAAATACTCCATCTTGATGGAATAGTTATGGCCCTTCTCGAGATTAAGTTTGGAAAGCTTCGTAGTGAACTCGTGACTGCTCCAGTCTTCGGCAACGAGCTTTCCATCAATCCACACTCGGTATCCGTCATCGCCGGCTGCTCCGATTTCATAGGTCGCGGTCTTGTCGGGTCGAAGCACCCCCGTCCAGCGGGCGGAAAGGTTCACTGGTCCCAAGCCCGGCGCGATGGGGATTGTGAACTCGAAATCCCTCTGCTTCTCGATGCGCACCAGAGCCGGCGCTCCCGCCAGCTCAATGCCCTGGAAATACTCCGCTTTCAACCCGGGCTTTCCATCATCCGTCCAGAGCAAATCTGCCGGAATCGGAACCGGGTCGCGCAGTAAACTCGTGCCCGGCGAGAAACTCACTTGAGCCGATGGAAATTGCCTGCGAATACCATCGAGTGCGCTGGTCATTCGCGACGTCGCGCCATTGTAGTTGCCAAGCAGCACTTTGGTGCTGTCGGCCAAAGGTCCGACCACCGCAATGGTTTTGAGCGGTTTACACAATGGAAGGATCCCATTGTTTTTCAGTAGAACCATGCTTTCGCGCGCCAATTGGGTGGCAAGCTGGCGATGAGGCTCGGAATCCGCCTCAGAATATGGCGTTCGGGCATAAGCAACCATTTCCGGAGGATCGAACATGCCGAGCTGGAAACGCGCGCGGAATAACCGCTTCACCGACCGGTCAAGATCCTGCAGTGACAGCAGGCCTTGCTTGACCGCGGCCACATAGCTCGAAGAATCATCACCCGGATCGTTGCAGTCCAAATCAGTACCTCGAGCCATGGAGACTGCCGCTGCTTCCGCTGGAGTGTTCACGAAGTGGTGCCCTCGCTGGATGTCAAGCACGGCATCGCAGTCGGAAACCACGTAGCCTCGGAATTGCCACCGATCTCGTAATTGATCTTGCAGCAGGAAGTTATTCGCGCAGCCTGGTTCGCCGTTCACTCTGTTGTAAACACACATGACCGATCCAGCTTGGCCGTCGGTCACCGCGGCGCGAAAAGCCGGAAGGTAAGTGTCTTCCATGTCGTGCTTTGAAACTTTGGCATCGAACATGTGGCGCAGCGGCTCCGGCCCGCTGTGCACGGCGTAATGCTTGGGTGTAGCGATCGTCCGGAGATACTTGGGGTCGTCGCCTTGCATTCCGCGGACAAAAGCGGTACCCATGGCGCCGGTTAGGTAAGGATCCTCTCCGTACGTTTCCTGGCCGCGACCCCAACGGGGATCGCGAAAAATGTTGAGATTCGGTGCCCAGAAATCCAGTCCAGTAGTGGTGAAACCGTTACGAATCAGCTCGTGGTGTTTGGCACGCGCTTCGGTGCCAATGACGACAGCCATTTCACGGACCAACGAAGCGTCGAATGTTGCCGCCAAGCCTATCGGCTCTGGAAACACGGTGACATGATCGGTAACGACTCCGTGGAGGGCCTCAGACGCCCAGTTGTAAGCGGGCACGCCGAGCCGGGGAATCGCTTTCGCCTGATGCACTACCTGAGAAGCTCTTTCCTCCAGCGTCATGCGCGAGATCAAATCGTCGACACGCACTTCGATGGATAAAGCCGGATTCAGGTAGGCCGGTTTCTCGGAGCCGGAACGTTGGGCGAACATCCGAGAGTTAGAAGAACACGCGAAAAGTACCAATATCAACACAGGAAGAAGACGCGAAAGTCTCATGAGCAGGAACTCCTTATCGGTTCGTCCGCCGGATTAGCACCGAGAAACGGTAGGAATCGGTGCGCTGGTAAGCGGTTTAACAATTAGGTAGAGTATAGAATTTCCCTAACGGTTTAGAACCCACGGTGGAACTCAAAATCCGCCGGGCTTGGCCCTTGGGGGTTCGATTCCCCTTCCGGCACCACTCCTTCAGTCCAACTTTTTCCACGCGAGTGCTACAGCGGCCTCTTTCCCAGCATGTATTCATTGATGCGAATGAACCAACCTGACTCCGCGCAATACCACGGATAAGGGAAGCCTGTGTTCACGTATTTATTCTGAATGGTATTGATATAACTGTTGACCCGAGCCGTGTCGCTCATCAGGGCCGCTGCGCCTGAGACTACGACCCACGGAAATGTGTCGGGGAACTTCAGGCTTGTCCAATTCGGCCATTTTGTGTTGAACGTGCTGTAGAGCTGTTTCGCGCGAGTACTTGTGGGAGGAAGAATTCCGTACAGCACCGGGAATAGTTGCGCCGTAGCATCTGGATACCAGACCTTCCAATTGGTTGGCGGCGCAGCGGCGTCCGTCAAGTAGTTGTTGTGAGCTGAATCCCAAAGCACGGTTTGAATTCCATTGAGCGCATTCGATGCATAGGTGTTGTACCAAGCTCTTCCGGATGCATCGTTGAACGCGTACTGGAAGAGGTTCGCGAGATCGCTCAGGCCCTTGTAGACTTCGCAATTATCCATCAAATACTGGACCTGATAGTCAGGCTTCGCCCAAGTCAGGCCATTACTTTGCTGCGTCTGCACCATGACGCCGCCGATGCAGTCCAATTGATATTTCAAGGTCTTGATGTAGCTCTGCGCGGCCGCATCACCGGTCTGCCAGTACGCCCACGCCAGCGAGACAAAAGTAGCAGCGTAAGAATCAGTCGAGTCAGCGTCGTTCGTAGGAGTTTCGGTGGTTCCAGAGACGTTGTAGTCGTACACCGTGCAGGATAGACCCCACTTATCAGGATAGTTCAAGTGGGCGATGTACCACTGCATCCAAGCCTTTACTTTAGGGTAGTAGACGGGGTTGGCCGTTCTCACCAGCCCGATCGCCGCCAGATTCGAATAGTACGGCATGATCTGGTCCGCTGTGTATAAGATCGCCCCATCCGGCAGCGTGGACGCACTCGATGTCGTCCAGTTGGCGGTGGCGGTAATGTTCTGCCGATAGTTGGGCGTCTGCCCGCAGGAAAGAGTTGAGAACAGAACTAAGTAAAGAGAGTACGCTACAACGAAAAGGCCTTGCGTGCCTGGCATTGAGGAATCTCCTCTTGTGATGTCGTCTTGCCGTTGCTCCTGCAATCTACTAACCGCCACGCCGTGAAAAAATGAAGCCGAACGAACTACGACGTCTTACTCGCCGAACGGCACGAAACCGAGCAGACTTATCGAGCAGAATCCGGCCACGTTGTTGTACTTACTTGACGTGGAGCTTGCGGTGTCGTGGACACCTCCGGCGGCTTTGCGGTGCCTTGCCGCCAGTGGCGGTCTGGGCTTTCGCCGCCTAGCAGTCCGTGGTGCAAGTGCGGTTCGTATCAGGGCACGCCTTCAGGCGTGCCGTAAGTGCTGCCTTATGAATGCGCCTTTAGGCGCTGAAAACGGCGATTGTAGTTTCACCACAGGCTCCTGGGATGTGAACGAGCAAAGCAGCAACACTGTCGGAATCGTTAAGTATCCTCTGGACGACTTATCCCCCCCCTTAGTGAACGCCTGCATCTCGTGGCCGCCTGACTCTTGCTCTGGCAAAGGGTTACCACTCAAATCGAGCGCCGGCCTGGCCGTAACGAAAGCCAGATACTCCGGTGACATGGCCGAAGTACGGACTGGTGATGTCCTCGATCGGCCCGCCCCAGTGATGCCGGTTGAAGAGATCGAAGAATTGGGCACGCAAGGTGGCGGTGAAGCGGTCATCCTTGCCAAAGTGAAATTTCTTCAGGATGCTCATGTCCTCGTCGGCATATGCCCAAGTATGCCAGTAGTCCAGCATGGAATATTTTTCGGGGCTGAAGCTACCGAAGGCGGGATCCGAGAATGCACTCGGATTGAAGAATTGACTATTGGGATCGGGCCCCGCCCCGGGGACAGTCGGATTCCAGTTGAGATTAAGCGCCTTGAATGGGTTGCGCAGACTCACGTTGGGATTTCGTACGGCAAACACTCCGCTCCACCCGGCATAGTAATTGGAGGAACCGACCATGCTGAGCGGCTCGCCGCTGTGGTAGTTCAGCTCAACTCCGATAGTCCATCCGCCTACAACCGAGTCAAGTAATCGTGAGTCAAACGCCCACTTCTTCCCCTTCCCGAAGGGAAGATCGTAGTCAATGTAGCCCTTAACCTCGTGGGTATGGTTCCAGGAGCTCACTTGATCGCCAAGGTTTTTCAGCATGTAGGGGTCCTGGGTCCAGTCTGTGCCCCAGGATTCCGTGTAAGCGCCCCCATCACTGCCATTGCCTTCGGACCGGGAAAAGGTGTAGTTCAGGTCCGCGGTTAACCCGTGCGCTCCGTGAGTCTTGATTTCAGCCACCAAAGCCCGGTAGCTGCTAACCGCTAGGTCCGCGTTCACCAGCATGATGCCCTGCTCTTGGGCCGCCACCTGCGGGTACGGATTGATGGCTGCGTAGGCATAGCCTTGAAATCCCGGGTACGGATAGGGAACGCCCGCCGCCGTTGCGTCAGCCTGACTCTGAATCCAGTCTTGCTCATGCCCCGAGTTCAGCAACTTCAGGTACTGGGCTTGTGTGGGATAGTTGTAGGGCCAGGGCCCATCGTTATGGAGGTGGCTGCCGTGATTGCCAAGGTAGTTCAAGGAGACTACCGCATCCTTGGATAACTGGTACTGGACGCCGATGTTCCAGTTTTGCGTCATGCCCAGGTGAAGAGAATCAGGCCAGGTGTAGGGCACGCCAGCACTCAAGTCGGTTTGGGTTGGGGTTCGCGCCGGATAGGTGTCCTGTCCGGGATATCCCGCATCCCACTGGAAGGCAGTCGCGTCCTGAATGTAGTTCACTACAGTGTTGGAACCGACGAAACCAAAGGCGCCACCGTTGCGCGCCCAGGGAACTCCGTTCCACTGATTTAGCGCTAAAGGCGAATAGAAAACCCCGTACGCGCCACGCAGAACCAGGGTCGGCCTTAGCTGATAAGCGGCGCCGAAGTGCGGACCGAACTGATGGAAGTCCTGGTTCTTCTCGAACGAATCGCTTCCGTTTTTCACCCATGTCCAGGCGCCATTGAAAGGCGTCCAGACCGGATTCTCAGCATTCAAGTCGAAACTCGACCACTGTCCCCGCTTCTCATGGAAACGGGAATTCACATCCCAACGCAGACTGGCGCTGAGGGTCAATTTTGAGTTGACCTTGATGTCGTCGGCAGCGAACAAAGAAAGAAGCCTGCGGCGTCCATTCAGAACATAGCCCACGCTCTGGCTGGCGCTTTGCACGTCACCCAGCAGGAAATTGGCAAAGGCAAAACCCACGTAGGGAGCAATCTCCGCATCGACGGGAGCCCCGGTGTTATTGCTGAAGTTGTAGACCCGGATTCCGCCGTCCTGCCGGTTGTTCATGCCTCGGAACTGGAAATCTCCGCCGACCTTGAAATTGTGCCGGCCCTTTACCCAAGAAACCGTGTCGCTGAGGCTGTAGTTGTAGTAAGCATAGCCGTCAGAATACGGGGGCCCGATTGAAGTCTCGGCAAAACCATTGACTGAAGAGCCGGAGTTCACGTCAGGGCTGAAGTTGATGTTCGGAAAGTTCTTCCCGTTCGTTCCCGTGAAGCCCAACGTCCCCGCATCGAAAGGAGTGGGCGGGCTATCGGACGCGGCATGTTCGTTGTAGACGATAGAAAAGGTGTTCAACACCGTCGGAGAGATGTTGAACAAGTGTTGCGCGCGAATGGACCGGTCGTCTTGGGTTTGTGTAAGGCCAGTCGACAATGGCCCAGCAGTCGAAGTATTTCCTTTTTGCCACAGGCCGCCAGCGCCGGTATAAGGTAACGTCCACCAGTTGTAGGACAAAGCTATGCGCTGCGATTTAGAAATGTTATGGTCGAGCTTCAGATCGAAGTGTTCGGTGATGGTCCCGGCGTTGCCCGCGAAGGCCGGGAAGTTGTTCATCACGCCGTTCCCGCTGGGCGCGTAACCCTTCTTGTACACGTTGTCGATGATGTTCTGCGTCAACGGGCTGATTCTCTTGGGATCGATGATGTTGCCCGGGAATGGAACATGACAGGTCACGTTGCCGTTTACGTACGCCGCGTCGGGATCGTAGATCTGCCCCATCAGAATCGTCGCGCCCGTGCAGGGATCGGTAGCAGGAATTTGTTGGTTGGGGTTGTTAGGATCGGTGATCATCACCGGCCCGCCGACAAGTAATGCACTGAAGTTGCCAGTCAGGAAATCCTGGGTCGGCACCGTAGCCTGGTTGGGGGCAAACATGATGGTGACATTCTTGTACCGTTCCCAACTGCCAAAAATGAAAGTGTGGTTCTTCCAGATCGGGCCTCCGGCACTGACGCCCCAGTCATTAAAACGATCGCGGCCTCTCTTGAACGTGTCCCTGCACGCCGTGTCGCCCTGGTCGCACTGGGCCAGGAAGAAATTGTTATCCCACGTATTTGCGTTGAGCGCTTCATTCTCGAGGAAGTAGTAGGCGCTGCCATGCAACTGATTGGTCCCCGACTTCAGTTCCATCAAGACGGTTCCCCCGCCGGTGCGGGCGCCTTCCGCTCCGACCCCGCTTACTTGCACCTGGAACTGCTGCACCGCTTCCATTCCGATGTTCTGCACGAAACCCTGCAGACCGGCGGTTGCATCCGTGCCATCCACCATTACGTTCTTCGACATATCCTGCGAACCGGCAATGTGTCCGCTCCAGTTGCTGCCGTTGGTGGTCGCCACATTGCTGTAGACGAAATTAAAAATGTCCCGGCCACCACCGAAATCCAACGGGAGATCGGCTAGCGCTCTGGCATCCATGATGGTCCCAATGCTAGAGGTCTCGTTTTCCAGCAGCGGAGCAGCGGAGGTAACGGTCACTTCTTCGGAGGACGATCCAACCTCCAGCTTCACGTTGATCGCCACCACCTGTCCTACTTCAACGTTCAGGCCGGTACTATCCAGCCGCTTGAACCCGGATTTCTCGAAACGCAACGAGTAGTGACCGATGGAAAGGCCGCGAATCTGGTAGATCCCCACGCTGTTCGTGACGCCCGGATACTGCACGCCCGTGTCGACATTCGTAGCGCTTACCTGTACACCGGGAACCACTGCGCCAGATTGGTCGGTCACCGTGCCGTTGACGGTTCCCTTGTCGATCTGTGCCCACAGGACAACGGAAAACAGAAGAAACGGGAGAAGTGAGAATGCAGTCCACTTGCTTGAGATCGCCATAGTAACCCCCAATATCACTCGTCCTGGAGGGCGCAAACGAGCGTTCGCTCAGGCTGTCACATGCCTGCCCGATTTTGAAACGTATACCTGTCTATACATCTTGTCAAGTGGCTGTTCGCGGGATTTCTGCGAGCGAGATTCCTATTCCACCGCGGTCGCGGGAATGGCGAGCACCGCACGATAGCGATCGCCGCGATAGACCGAGTGCGCGGTTTCAACTGGCTTTCCGTCAATGTCCCACAAGGTGCGGGAGATGACCAGCACACTGGACCGGCGCGGGATTTCCAGCAACTCCGCTTCGTGACGGCTGGCGGCGCGCGCTTCCAGGATCTCGTCCGCCCGGCTCACGCGGATGCCGTAGCGCTCCCGGAGCGTCTGGTAGAGCGACGAGGACGCGAAGTTAATTTTGTCCACTCCCGGAAACTGCTCTCGCGAAAGCCATACTTCCTCGACCGCGACGGGCAGACCGTCTGCCAACCGCAACCGGCGCAGGTTGAACATGGGCGCGCCCACTTCGACGCGGAAGCGCGAGGCCACTTCGGCCGGGGCGGGAACCATTTCTGCGCTCAGAATGCGCGACCCGGGCTGCAGACCGAGAGCCCGCATTTCCGCTGTGAATCCAGAGAGGTGGGTAATGTCTTTTTCAACCCGGGGTTGGCTGACAAACGTGCCTTGTCCCTTATGGCGCGAAGCGAAACCCTGGTTCTTCAGAGACTGCAGAGCGTGGCGCGCTGTCATCCGGCTGACGCCGCACGTGCGGCTGAGTTCGTCTTCGCTCGGCAACGCATCGCCCGGGCGCAGTTGACCGCTCTGAATCATCTTCAGCAATTGCGCCTGAATCTGAAAATACATGGGAGTGAAACTGCTCTTGTCGAGCGGGTCAAACTCCCACTTGCGGGCGGCGGAGCTCGGCTTCACCGGAGACGTGGTAGATCTCGTGCTTTGTGTTTCGACGTGCCTGATTCCCAGCATGCGGCGGCTCTCCCGTGATTCTAATGTTCAGTAACTCGCCCGGCTCAAAACAACAATAGCAACCAGCAAGACGCCAATACCCGAATACATCAGTCCCTTGGCGCGGCCCGGAGCCCGTCGCCACTCCCCCAATCCGATGCCGATTGCATTGGCGAGGAGAAGTCCCGTCGCCAAGCTGAGCGGCCAGCCGATCGAAGTACCGAGCGGGCCAAGCTTGGGCGCGGCAGCGCCGTAAACAAAGATACTTCCTCCCCACAACAACGCCATCAATGCCGACAGCCCATATAGGCGCAGTCCGCCGGGCTGGCGAAACTTCGCCAGACTGGCATTCTTCGCGAGCAAGTACCCGCAGAACCCCAGGTTGGCGACCGACCCCGCTCCGAGCATCAGGCACCAAATCAGATTGGTGCTGGAAAACTCACTCAGCCCCGCGCTGTGCCCATATGCCGCGATCGGTTGCGCCAGTGTAAACCCAATATTGAAAACCGCCGAAAGCACACCCGAACCTGTGGCTAGGAGCAACGCGACGCCCAAGGGGCGAGCGCGCCCCACCAGATCTCCACGCTCTCCTCCCACGCCGATGGTCTGCTCGCGCTGCCGCCCGGCTGTGCCGCACAGGACAATTCCAACCAATTCAATCGCCACGCCTGCAATAATCATTTTTCCCGTTGACGAAAACAGCTTGTGCGGCGCCAGCAACAGCAGGGGAAGCAGCGAGCCCAAGGCAGAGCTGATCGCCAGCACCAGCGTGTTGGCCAGAGAGATGCCAATGGCGCTCACGCTTTGCCCAAACATGATGGCCCCAAAACCCCAGGCGAATCCGGCAGCTATGGCGATCCACACGGCATGCGCCGGCGCCTGCGCCAGCACGGCCCAGCTTTGCGGCGCAATGGCGGTGATGATCGCCGCCGGCATCAGCAGACAGGAGCACGTAATAAAGAGACTCCAGACGTTCTCCCATTCCCAACGCCCCAGAAAGCGCATGGGCAAGGTGAAGCTTCCGTTCATGAGGCCTGACAAAATCGCCAGCAGCGAACCGGCCAGCACTATGTTCCCCATCTTCTTCCGTCCGTTCCGCCCGAAGGCTACTCAGAAAAGCATTCCCATCTCAAACCGGTACCCCGAAATGTTGCGCATAAATCTACTAGGCTATACAATCATACAATAAACATCCCGGAGGCCTAAGGCAAACTCCGAGAGAAGGCGTGGAGAGCAAATGTCAGACGTCCTGCAAAAACTGAGGGGCAAGCTGGTGGTGTCGTGCCAGGCCGCGCCCGGGGATCCCCTCGAAGATACCGACACCATTCGGCGCATCGCCCGCTCGGTGGCGGGAGGAGGAGCCGCCGGCCTGCGCGTCAATAGCCCCGAGCACATAGCAGCCATTCGGCTGGATTCCACGCTCCCCATCATCGGGATTCAGAAACGCTACCGCGGAGAGACGATTCACATCACGCCCGACTTTGCCTCTGCTGCGGCGTTGGCGGCGGCAGGAGCCTCGATCATTGCCCTCGACTGCACCGCACGCGCCTGGCCTGATGGCGACCCCTGGCGAACTTTGATCGAACGCATTCATCGCGAACTGAAACTGCCGGTCATGGCCGACGTGGCCACCTTGGAAGAAGCCTCTGCCGCGGCCGCGGCAGGTGCCGACATGGTTGGCACCACCTTGAACGGATACACCGAGGGAACTCGCAATAATCGTTCGTTCAGTTGGCCTTTGCTGGCCGCGATGGTCCAGCAGACTAAGGTTCCTGTGGTTGCCGAAGGCCACATCTCTACGCCGGAAGAAGCGCGGCAAGCGCTCTCGATGGGCGCATGGTGTGTGATTGTCGGTTCGGCGATCACACGACCGGGCGCGATTGCCGCCAACTTCGTTCGCGCCATGGGCTCCAAACCTACGACCGGCCCGGCAATCGGGGTAGACATTGGTGGGACGTCAATCAAGGCTGGCCTGGTTGATCCCGAGGGAGAAGTAACACTGGCGACGCAGGTTCCCACGGAAGCCACCGGCGGCCGGGACGTAATTTCGGCGAGTTTGTGCCAAGCCGTGCAACAGGTATTGTCGGCGGCCCAGAGCAGGGGTATTCAGCCCTCG
>Ga0182021_10003366_pt1 | contig 18804 bp, 12 predicted proteins | sample 612E3MmetaG_FD_120493 | JGI IMG/M metagenome (GOLD analysis project Ga0182021, IMG submission 120493) | Permafrost microbial communities from Stordalen Mire, Sweden - 612E3M metaG (Illumina Assembly) | ecosystem: Environmental > Terrestrial > Soil > Wetlands > Permafrost | place: Sweden... | reverse complement strand
TGGTCGAGCCGCCCGCGCTAGTCGAGCCGCCCGCGCTAGTCGAGGAGGCTGCTGTGCTCGCGCCACCGGTGCTTCCGCCCGTGCTGGTCGAAGCCGCGCTGGTGCCACGGCTTCCAGCCCCGGCCTGACCGCCGCTACTCGGGGTCGACGAACTGGAGCACGCTGCAAGAGTGACAGCCGCGGACAGGAAAAACGCTCGATGCCAGTCGGTACGAAGACATATTACGCTCATGAGTTCTCCTCACCATATCTTGGGAAACTTTCACGCCTAGGCCAAGGTTTCGGCCTTGTGTGGCAGCAATCTCGGCCTCGGATGGCCGACTATGGTACACGAATCGCGGGCCGATTTGTATGTCCACATACGGACAGTCACGGGTGCATGTTTCTTGCATCTCTGGGACCGAAGTTGGTCGGAGTCAGCCGACCAACACGACGCGCTAGCCCGGGGCGGCATCGCCAAGGGGACCTTGCTCGTCAGCGACTTCCGGGATAATTTGACGGCCTAACCATCCGCAGCGCGTCTGAGGTATACTTCCCTCTGGCCTCCGAAAAGGAGGCCGGTTGCATGTTGGGTCCAACTCTAATAGTGACAAAGCCTCGCATGGATCTCGACCCGGCGAAGCTCGAACAATGTTTCCGAGGAGGCATAGAATGAACCGAACGACTCTCCGCATAGTCTGTATCGCGGGCTTCGCACTGGTCGCGGCATCGTGTTCCCAGGGCGGCACCACCACGAACCCAGGCGGCGGCACGCCTCAGGGCGGCACCACTGGCGCGGCCGGCACTACCAGCCCGGGCAGCACGATCAGCACAGGCGGTACCACCCAGCCTGGCGACACCGGCGGCACCAGCGCCGCGGACACCGGCGGCGTTGCCGAAACCGGCGGCAGCGCGGGCGGGGAGACCAGCGCAGGCGGCACCACCGGCGCAGCCGGCTCGATCAGCACCGGCGGCGCAACCAAGTCGGGCGGCACCACCGGCGCAGCCGGCTCGATCAGCACCGGAGGCACAACCAAGTCGGGTGGCACTACCGGCGCAGCCGGCTCGATCAGTACCGGCGGCTCGACCAGCGCAGGCGGCACGACAAAAGCAGGCAGCTCGAGCAGCGCAGGTGGTTCGACCAGCGCGGGTGGCACGACCGGCGCAGCCGGCACGTCCGGCGCGGCCGGCGGCGGAGCGTCGATTCCCCCGGAGACCATAGTACCTCAAATGAACGGATTCCTGTGGGTCGGAACGTGCTCTCCCGGAGAGGTGGGCGCTGGATCGCTTGATTGCTACCTCTACCCCGAGGGTACCGCTTCGTGTCCGAACGCCACGTCACCGACCTACGCCAACAAGGGCGTGATCAGAACGGTCACCCAAACCGTGGGCGGAACAGCAGGGACCCCGTACACGATCAATTTCGAAATCCGGGGGGTGCTGGGGTCAAAGTGCTATTCGGGCGGAACGCGGCGGGCTGGCGACGCCCCGCCCGCAGGTTGGAATGCGGAGACAAACACGGACGGCTGGTACGAGGGTGGCACACCCGCTACCGGTTTGTGGAACACCTATGAAATCCACGTCACCCCTCCCGTTCTAACAGAAACCAAGTCCCTCAGCGCGGACAAGACCGAGAACATCTACTACTTGAACTCAATGCCATCGACAATGGGAGTCACCTGGTGCGAGGTGCACGAAACCTTCCCCATACAGTACAAGGCCAGCTTCCCGGTTTTTGGTGGAGGAACCATCAAGTTCGTCCTGCACGACTCGAACTGCAAGGGTCAGCAGAACTGCGGCGGCCCCACTCCCGCGAATTGCACCACGCAACATCGCACCGTCGATCTGACCGGCATGCCCACGCCACTACAAACTCCCCCATCACCCCAGCAACCCTACAAGGATTCGAATGGGCACTACCCGCAGTGGGCCCTCTTTGACGTGACGTCGGTGACCAGTCCCTAGCCACTCCCCACCACAGGAGACATCCGTGAGAGTACAGTTCTCGTCTGGAAAGGCATACGTTGCTCTGTGTTCATTCGCCCTCGCCTCTTCCCTTTTCCTGAAAGAAGCAGCCGCAGAGAAGATCCTGGCCCACGACGGCGACTGGACACTGTTCAGTGAAGGGCGGGTGGGCGGCTTTGTCAGCTACGTGCGGGGCGATGGGTTTCCGAAGTTTGACTACGGCTACTGGAACAATCCATCAACGGGTCAGTCGGGTATTGGCCAAATACACGACGTGAAGGGCGGTGGCATGCCAGACGTACGTGAGCAGCAGCCGACCCCCTTCACGATACAACCGGTAGGGACCAGTCAGGGAACGATCGAGCGCACGCGGATTCGCAGCGGCATGATTGGAAATACGTTCGCTTTCGGCGTGAGGGGCCCCGTTACGCCGTACACCACTGTAAAGGGCTACATCCAATTCTGGGCCTGGGTCGAAAACGATGGCGAGACCAAGAGCAATATCAACATCGCGGATGTAAGGCAGGGCTACGTCAAACTGGAGGGGTTGTGGGGCAGCTTGCTCGTGGGCCGAACCAGGGGCCTCTACTCTCGTGGCGCGACAGACATAGACGTCATGTACGCCCATGGCTATGGTGTGGGCTATCCCGGTTCGGTCGATGGCAGAGGTCCAACCCAGGGCCATGTTGGCTTTGGCGTACTAGGAAGCGGATTCTCACCCGCTGTCATCTACGGGACACCAGTCCTGGGTGGACTACAGCTCAACATTGGGGCGTACGATCCTCTCATACTCGGGGGCGGCGGGTCGTGGACGCGTACCACATGGCCGCGAGCAGAAGCGGAGCTGACATTCGAGCAACCGATTGGCAAGCTGGGAAAGGTCGTCCTTTTCGGTAACGGGGCGTATCAGAAGGTGAACCAGGGCGGCACCATCAAGGAGAGTGTGACAGGGGCTGGGGTTGGATATGGGGGCCGTTTTGAACTCGGTCGGTTTCACCTCGGCGTTGCCGGCCACTACGGGATCGGCCTTGGCCTGAACTACGCCCTGGAAGTAAGCGACGCGGCGCAGGATTCAACATCTCACTTGCGCAAATTCGATGGCTATTACGTGCAGGGACAAGTCGCCCTCGGCAAGGTGGACGTCTCAGCCGGCTGGGGCATTACTCGGGTCTTCCTCAACAAGGTCGACGGCGACCCCGACCCCACCACGGGACAGATTCCGACCAGCTGGATCAAGCACCAACAGGGCATCTCGTGTGGTGCCGTCTATCACGCCAGGCCCTGGCTTCACATCGACGTCGACCTGTTCCGCGCGGAATTCGCGTGGTTCTTGGGCGAGAAACAAGTCGACTACATCGCCAACAGCGGCATGATGTTTACCTGGTGACAAAATGCGACACCTACTGACCATCGCCATATTTGGAGTTCTCGGCACAAGCCTTGTGGGCTGTGGCAAGTCGGATGCGGCGGCAACAGAACTCTGCAATCAGTACGCCGCCGCCGTGTGCGAGAGATTTTTCACCTGCGCAGGAGACCTCAGCGCGGGTGACACATCGGCCTCCACTTGCACTCCCAAGCTTCCGAAGAAGCCAGACTGGTTTCCTCCAGAATTCGCGTGCTACACCTCGGTTTCTGACTGCACCACCAAGATGCAGGCGCTTGAGTGCGGCGACGTCGCCGAAACCGTCTGCACCAGTGGGGCAACTTACCACTCGGACAAGGCCCAGGCGTGCGTCAGTGGCTGGCAAGCCCTAAGTTGCGAAAACGTCCAACTAGCTGCAACTCCCAGTAGCCAACCGGTCGAGTGCTTTCAGATCTGCACGCTGTAGCAGAACCCTGGTCGCCCGGGCAAGGTACTGGCCCCTGTCGCTGGTACTGCCGACATGTTGAGCAGCTATTGGGTGACGCAGACAATCCCGCTCTCAGGGATACTTCGCGCATCGCTGGCAGCACGTTCGTGCGACATCGACGCCATCCACCAACGTCTCGTTCGCTGCCACAACGATCAGGTGAGCCCGCAGGGAACGACGCAGATACTTGAAGAAGATCCCTCGCCACGGGAGGGACCTGCTCGACCTCCTTGTGGCCCCGACGCCGGGGCGGCGCGAAAAGATCAGAATTGGTTGGCCACATTGAGGTAAAGCTGGTCAAAATACTGCTGCATTCCATAGAAGCCGACCCTGACGCTTGCCGTGCCCGATGGGGCCACGAAATACATCGAGAGCGGGGCCCAGTCTGGGGAGCCTACGAGGTCCAAATTCAATGTGTTATCACTGGTGCCGGTGCAGTTGGCTCCGGTGAAGAAACGCAGGCGGAAAAAGTTCCCCGTATACCCCCCCTTGAATTGACCGCCGAAATAGTACGTGGGCGCAGTTCCTCCCGTCAACGTAACACACTGCTGTGGAGCATCCTCGTCATTGTCAACATAGACCGAGTTGGAACCCGAACAGCCCTCTGAGTCGGCGGCCAAGATCGCGGTCCATGCAGTCCACTCATTCAGCGAACCATCAAATCCGGGGTTCCTCAAGAGGTTTCCGGAGCTCGGTCTGCGGCATACGCAAGTGTGAGTAGAGGGGTCGCAACTCGGCCTAATGCCCGAGCACTGTTGGTCTGTCAGGCACCCGACACAGGTTCCCTGGTAGCACATTCTTGTTGTCCCTGGACAACTGGAGTCTGTCGTTCCGTCGTCCGCCTTTGGGTAGGAACAGGTTCCCGCCGAACACGCCCCTGCCACGTGGCAGGCTGGGGGTGAATTGCATGATATTGCCGTCCCAGTACATACGCCGCCTTGGCAAGAATCGAATTGAGTGCAGGCGTTGTTGTCGTTGCACGGGGAATCCTTGGCAGCCAACGGGTAGTTGCAGTCGCCCGTGCTCGGATCGCACACGCCTGCACCGCGGCACACTGGAGGTGTGGGGCAGGTCTTCGAGTTCGAGCCAACGCAAACCCCGGATTGGCAGGTATCCGTCTTGGTGCAGGCATTCCCGTCGTCGCACAAGTTCCCGGTGTTCGCAACACAGGCCCCCGTCGCTGCCGAGCAGGTGTAGCACCCGGAACACGCGTTCCCGGTGTTTTGCCATGCCCCGTCTGGATCGCAGATCTGTGGCTGGGAGCCGCTGCATTGCTTGGTTCCGGGCCTGCATTCGCCTGTGCAGCCGGCCGTGGTACTGCATGCGTTCGAGCAAGGGAGAGGGTCAGGCGACTTGCAGTTTCCCGCGTTGCACGTGCCGGCAGCCTGGTAGGTCTGCCCGACGCAGGTGGCAGAGCCGCAGGCGACCGTGGGATAGCTGCACGAACCGTCGGTCTTTCCGCCGCAACTGCCGGCACAGACCCCCGTTCCACCGCAGGCACTGTGCCGGGGCGTGGCCCCTGATGCAAGGGCAGTGCAGATTCCCAGCGAGCCCTCCACATCGCAGGCCTGACAGGATCCCGTGCAGGCCTTGTCGCAGCAGATGCCGTCTGCACAGCTTGTTCCGCCCACGCAATCGCTGTTGGCCTTGCAGGACTGGCCCCGTTTGTTCTTGCACGCGCCAGTGCTGTCGCAGGTGCCAGCGCAGCGGTCTGTATCATCCTGGTTTATGACCGCGGTGCAGACGCCGCTCGTGCATGCCTGGCACGGGTTTGCGCAGTCGCTGCGCGTGAGGCATCCGACACACTGGTGGCTCGGGGTGTCGCATGTGCCGGCCGCGCCCGTGCAGTGCTTGCTCGCCGTGCAGGCGACGCATAGCCCACTGCCGGCGCAGGCAGGTCCTGTCCGGCCGGTGCAGTCGCTGTCCCCAGAGCATTTCGCGCATCGATTGTTCAAGCAAAGCGGGCTCTGCGACGGACAGTCTCTGTCCGTGCTGCACGTGCCGGGCGCGTCCACGGTCGGCGCATCCGGGATCGCCGCATCGGCAGGGCTGGCCACGGGCGGCCCGTCCGGGAGGCTCGCGGCCGGCGCATCTGAGACCGGGGCCACCGGCGCATCGGGTGGAGTCGGTGCTCGATCCGGCTCGGGTCCGTCCAGCCCAGTCGCACCGCCCCCAGGTCCGTCGGTCCCAGCTAGCACCGGGCCGTCCAGCCCGCCCCCGGCCGCATCCGGCAGGTCGTGGCTGTCGACGGCCACAAGGCCATCACTGCCGGCGTCGGCCGGGGCTACACAATGCCAGTCAGCGGTGCACGCGTACCCCGGTTTGCACTTGTCCTTGGGTGAGCACAGGGTCCAGTCTCGCTCTAGGCAGGAAAGCCCCAATGTCGCGGGCAGAAGCAGTGCCATGACCTTTGAACATGCGACGTAGTGTCTTCTCATGCCTGTGGTTCTCGGATGGGGGTTGAGGAAGTTGCGTGGGAAATGGGAAAAAGAACGGCCTGGGCAAGAATGGTCATCCGCCCCGGTCCCGCAGACCAGCCCAGCAGCCGCGCGACATCGGCCTGGCAGTGCCTGACGATTTCCTTGTCACCACGCTGGCAAGACTGGACGTCCACGCGGAATACCATGCTCAAAAAGGCTCGTCGTGTCAAGCAGCGACCCCTCAACGCGGTCGGGGCGAGGGGACAGGAAACGCTCATTCGGTCCAGCCCCGCCGAACGCCTGATCCGTGTTCATTCCGCCAGCCTCACCCCATCCTTGCGCCGTCACGTGGCTAGTCTCCTCCCCCAGACGCCCCACCGAGCGGCAGCATAATTCTGTTCTTTCCGGTGAGGACTTCGGCGATAATTTGCGCCCATGAAGACCATGAAAACTCGTTGCGTCCTCGTGTCTGCGCTCATTGGCTCGCTCGCATGCGCGTCTGCTCCTCCCGCGAGTCGGCCCCAACTACCGGTGGCCCCCGCGCCCAAGGTCGAGGCCGCTGCGCCCAAGCCGGCAGCGCCGGTCGCCGTGCCAGCCGCCCCGGTCGCTGACCCGGCCGACGTGATCACAGTGATACTGACCAATCCCCTGGCCGCGAAACGCGACGCCGAGACCATTGCGCTTGCGCTCGCTGACCTGGTCAAGCTCGTGCCCGGGTTGGATCTGAAGAAGACTCAAGTGGTGAACGCGGCAGGGAAATCGGTGCTCTCGCAATTGGTCGATTCAGACGGCGACGAAACCCCTGACCAGATCGTGTTTCAAGCCGACTTCGGTGCGAGCGAAAGCAAGACGTTTCGGCTGAGGGCCGGCGAGCGCGCCCCGGCCTCCGAAGCAGACTACAAGACCTACGGTCGTTTCGTGCGCGAGCGCCACGACGACTTCGCCTGGGAGAACGACGTCATTGCCCACCGCATGTACGGGCCTGACCTGGAAACCTGCAAGAAGGAACCGCTGACCTCCAGCGGCGTCGACGTTTGGGTCAAGCGCGTGTCGAAGCTGGTGGTCAACGAGTGGTACATGACGGACAACTATCACAAGGACTTCGGCGAGGGCGCTGACTTCTACGCCGTGGGCAAGTCGCGCGGCGGCGGCGGATTGGGGATCTGGTCGGGCGGCAAGCTCCATGTGTCGAAGAACTTCACCAATTCGCGCGTGCTCGCCAATGGGCCGATCCGCCTGGTATTCGAACTGACCTATGCCACGTGGGGCACGGGCGGCATGCGTGTAACGGAAACCAAGCGCGTGACTCTGGATGCGGGCTCGCATTTCAATCGATTCGAGAGCACCTTCAAGGGCGCCAAAGGCACCCTGCCCATTGGGATCGGCATCGCGAAGCATCCCGAGGGCGTGGTAGAGGTCGACGACAAGGCGGCCTGGATGCGGACATGGGAACCGCTCAACCAGGGCGCAAGTGGCAATCTGGGTGTTGCCGTCGTCCTGCCGGCGGGATCCCACGTCGAGGCCCAGCAGACCGACCTCGAATACCTGGTCGTCACGCCGGCCCCCAAGAGCGGCCCCCTCACCTATTACGTCGGCACGGCCTGGGATCGCGCCGGCCGGGTTGCCGATGCCGTCAAGTGGACAAAAGAGGTGCAGCTCTTGTCGAGCCGAATCGCCAACCCGGTGCAGGTCAGCCTGGCCGCCCTCCCCGGTACGGCGCCCGCGAACCCGGCGCCCGCGAGCGCGCCCAGTCAGTCCAAGTAGTTTCTAGGGAATCACGATCGGGGTGAGGCACTCGAATTTCGTTTCCATACGGAAATGCGACGCGACGACGTGCCGTTCGGCATGGAAGATGTCCATGGGGTAGGTCTGGCCAACAGTGAGGCCCTGCTGATCGAAACTGACCAACTTGTTCTCGGCGATGTGAATTCCACCCAAGTCGATGACCCGTTGGTTGTTTACGAACACGAACACGTCGTCATCGCCGGTGAAGGTGAACGTCTCGCCGCCCCTGTAGATAAATGTCGTGTGGATCTCGGTCGAAAAAGAATAGTTGTGGGTCTGGCCCTGGTTGCCGAAACCTTGGTTGTCGATGGGGAAAAAGGTCCCGTTGTCATAGGCCAGGCCCCCGGAAACGAGGGGATCGGCCGTGAGCGGCAGGTTGATCTCGAAGCGCATGTTGACGCCGTCGGTGTCGCGGTACCATTGGTTGAAAGAGTCTGCACCGCTCACGGTCAGGGTTGCGCCGGCGGGTGCATAGACGGGCTTCTTGTCAGAGCCCAGGGTGGTGTCGACTAACCCCAAGTCGTCGCCGTAGTGACCCACACCTGGCTCGAAGTCGGGGTGCTTGGGCTCGCCATTTGGGCCTACCCAGCCGCGAAAATCGCGGATCACGGCGATAACGTAGTTGGGACAATCGCCTCCAGCTCCCCCTGCACCCGTGCTGCCAGTCGATCCAGCGCCTGATCCATGCGTGGAAAGATCAATCCCGCCCGAGGGGTTTGGGCCGTTGGCGCCAGACCCTCCAACGAGACTGCTGCCAAGAGGCACCGGCCCGCTGCATGCCAGAAGGGTGGATGCGGCACCCATTGCGAAAGCGATGAGCCAGGTTCGATGGAGTCGGCTCGGGTCTTGGCGGGTCATGCTTGCCTCCTTGCTGTTCCCGAAACCTCCTCCCGCTGAAGCAGGTTTGATCGGGCTGGTGCTCCAGCCAGGGCTAAAGGGGCACCACGCTCGCGGATGAGGTATCCAACGCCCTGTCCTACTAGCTTACCCCATCGGGCTGCCCGTGACCCGAGAAGATGGAAGGGAGAGGCACTACAGCAATCGCGCCACTGCGTCGGCCACCACCGCCTGACCCAAGGCGAGGCCGCCGTCGCCAGGCGGGACCTGGGCAGGTAGGTGCACGGAGAAATCCGGCGCCAGGGTCCCGAGCAACGATTCGGTCAAGCGCGCGTTCTGGAAGCAGCCGCCGCTGAGCACCACCGGGTGCTTGCCATGCTGCTGGCGCACCAAGCGCAGGGTCTCGGCAGTTGCCGCCACCAGGGTGTTGTGGAAACGGGCCGACACCACGGCAGGGCCGCGCTGGTCCACAACGTCCATGGTTGCCTGACGCACCATCGGTCGCAGGTCCATCACCCAGGGTCGCCCGGTCGTGTCCAGCGCAAAGTCGTAGCGCCCAGTTTCGCCTGCATCAGCGACGAAGTTCCAGCGCATCGCCACCTGGCCCTCGAAGTGCGACTGGGTCGCGGCAAGGCCGATGGCGCCCAGGGCATCGAAATAGCGACCGGCACCATGGGCAAGGGGCGTGTTCAGCTTCTCGGCGATCATGCGGCGGCAAAGCGCGATCTCGCGGGCAGGAATCTCCTTGAACAGGGCCAGCCCGGGAAGCGGCGGGGCGCCGTCAAAGGCGTCGTCGAGCAGAGCCAGCGCCAGCCGCCACACCTGCTGGATGGCAAGATCGCCGCCCGCCAGCGGGATGGGGCGCAGGGTGGCCAGGCGCTCGAAATGCGCAAGATCGGCCAGCAGGATCTCGCCGCCCCAGGCGGTTCCGTCGCTGCCCAGCCCGGTGCCGTCATAGGCCACACCGACGACTGGTCCAGCGAGGCCATGCTCGGCCATGACAGCCGCCACATGGGCGTGGTGATGTTGGACCGCAATTTTGCACGTCTCGGGCCGTGCCAGGGCATAGCGGGTCGACTGATAGGCGGGGTGCAGATCGTGGGCGATGATCTCAGGCTCGATGCCGACGAAACGCTGCAAGCACGCCACCGTGCGCTGGTAGGCAGCCAGGGTTTCCAGGTTTTCGAGATCGCCCATGTGGGGGCCAAGATAGGCGTCGCGGCCCTGCGCCAGACAGAATGTGTTCTTGAGGTGCGCCCCGCAGGCCAGCAGCGGCACGACCGGCGACGACAGGGCAATCGACCTGGGTACATACCCGCGTGACCGGCGGAACAACACCGGCTGGCCTGCGATGATGCGGCCCACTGAATCGTCGCAGGCGCTCTCGATGGGGCGATCGTGCAACAGCCAGGCGTCGGCAATCTTGGCCAGCCGGCTCTGCGCGTCGGCGTCGTCGAACGCGATGGGTTCTTCCGCAAGATTGCCCGAGGTCATGACCAGCGGCCGCTCGGTCTGGGAAAGCAACAGATGGTGCAGGGGCGAATAGGCGAGCAAGAGACCGACCATCGGGTTGTCGGGCGCCACCTCGGGGGCCAGCCCGCAATCTGCTTTGCGCTGCACCAGCACGATGGGTCGCTCGACCGAGGCCAGCAGCGCCCGCTCGGCGGCGTCGAGCACAGCCAGCGCCTCGGCGGCGTGAAGGTCGCGCACCATCACGGCAAAGGGTTTCTGGTCGCGCTGCTTGCGTTCGCGCAGCCGGCACACCGCCGCCGACGAAGTCGCGTCGCAGGCCAGGTGATAGCCGCCAATTCCCTTGACCGCCAGAATTCGTCCTTCCGCCAGCAAGTGCGCGGCTGGCCCAGCCGGATCCGCCACATCCAGCACCGATCCATCGCCGTCAACCAGCAAGAGCAGCGGCCCGCACGCTGGACAGGCGATGGGCTGGGCGTGAAAGCGCCGATCCCTCGGATCCTCGTATTCGCGCCGGCAGTCGGCGCACATCACAAACGACGCCATCGTGGTGTGAACCCGGTCGTAGGGGATCTCGCGCGCAATGGAGAAACGCGGACCACACTGGGTGCAATTGGTCAGCGCATAGTGAAAGCGGCGGGCATGCGCATCTGCGATCTCGGCCAGGCAGTCGGCGCAGGTGGCGATGTCAGGCGGGATCGACACGCGCCGGCCCGGTTCGCCGGCCGGCCCGCTCGGCGCGATGATGAATGGGCCGGCCTCCTGCATCGGAATCACTTCGCTCTGCAGACTGTGGATGCGGGCCGCGGGCGGCGGCTGGCCCAGCCCAGCCACGAAACCGTCGATCGCAGTGGGCCCGCCAAAAACCTCGATTGTCACGCCTTGGCCGTCATTGAAAACCCGGCCGTGAAGGCCCGCCTGCTGCGCCAGACGCCACACCCAGGGCCGAAATCCCACCCCCTGCACAACGCCACGAATCAGGATACGGCGACCTTCGCGCGAGTTCATTTCAGGCACACCCAAATGACCAGTCATGATTCGAGGACAAGCACTTTGAGTTTGCGGCGCGACTGCCGTTCCGCATCGCTGCGCGGAAACCTGGGCGCAAGGGCCCTGCGATTCAGGCCCATTCCGGATGCCCCAGTCCGCACATCACGATCAGTCATTTAGTGGCCGCCATGCGCGCCAGCAGCCAGTCGAACCAAGCCTGCAAGCCCTCGCCCTTCCAGGCCGACATCTGGATGACGTCGATGGTGGGGTTGATGGCGCGGGCATCGGCCAGGGCGGCCTGCACGTCGAAGTTGGTGTGGGGCTGCAGATCCATCTTGTTCAGGATGAGCGCACGCGACTCCTTGAACATCAGCGGGTACTTGCCCGGCTTGTCGTGGCCCTCGGTGCACGAGAGCATCATCACCTTGTCGTGCTCACCCAGATCGAATTCAGCCGGGCACACCAGGTTGCCTACGTTTTCGATGATGAGCAGGTCCAACCTACCCGCCGCGAGATTGTCCGCGGCGCGCGCGATCTGGTGCGCTTCGATGTGGCAGCCACCGCCGGTGTTGATCTGCAGCGCGGGCACCCCGTGGCGGGCGATGCGATCCGCGTCGCGCGTGGTCGCGATGTCGCCGGTGATGACCGCCATGCGCACGCGCTTGCCCAGAGCCTCGGCAGTACGTTCCAGCAGCGTGGTCTTGCCCGCGCCCGGGCCGGACATCAGATTCACCACGTACACACCCTCGCGGCCAAATCGCTGCCGGTTGGCCTCGGCGTTCTCGGAGTTGTCCTGCAAGACGTCGCGGGCCACCTCGATCTCTCTGCTCATCGTTGATCTCCTGCGGGCAAGGCCGCCTCCTCGTCTATGTCGATGGTGAGAAGTCGTAGCTCACGCCCGGCCAGCACCTCGCCGCCGGGCATGCCGCAGGCGCAGGGTTCCAGCAGGTCGCCGCCGCGTTCGGCGCCGCACGTGCGACAGCGCAGGCGCGTGGGCACGCGCACGATTTCCAGCGGACAGCCCTCCACGCGCGTGCCGCGGCTGACCACACCGAAGGCAAAACTCAGGGTGTCGGGCTCCACGCAGGTCATCTCGCCCAGCAAGAGGCGCATGCCCACGACCCGCCCGCCGCCGTTTTGGTCAGCAACTTCGATGGCCGTGTCCACCATGCGCTGAGCGACCGAGGTTTCGTGCATGCGACCCTGAAGAAACGTTCCTGCCACGGCGCTTCGAGGAAGACAAGAAGGGAGGAGTTGGCCGTTTTCACCACAGCGGGCACAGAGGACGCAGAGAATATTCCCTTGGACGAGGTATGATTCGAACATGCATATCGTTCTTCATGTTGGTGTCCTGGCCTTGACCGTGCTGGCCCTAAGCCGGGTGACCTCCGGGGTGTGGCTGAAAAATCCCCCGGCGGCTGTCGCCGTGGCGGTCGTGTTCAGCCTGCTCAACTGGTCGCTCGGGTGGCTGCTTCGACTGCTGCTGGTGGTCCCCACCATCCTGACGCTGGGGCTGTTGCTGCTGTTCACCACGTACATCGTGAACACCGTGCTGCTCTGGTTGGCCGACAAGCTGCTTCCTTCGTTCGAACTCAAGAGCATTCGCGCGCTGCTGCTGTCATCGAGCGCCATCACGCTGGTCAACTGGCTTTTTCATTTCCTGAGCTGGCGATAGTCCCAAGCGGCCGCATCTCAGGTAGAGTCGTTACATGCCCTACTTGCGTTGCGTTGCGCTGGTTGGTCTGACTACGGCGTTTTCTTGCGCCTCGACCCAGCCGGCGGAGACGGCCCCGTTGCCTCCGCCGGTCGCGTCCCAGCCATCGCCCAGCCAGTTGCCCTCGCCAGCCGCGCCCCGCGACACCGGCACGGCTGGCGCCTTCGCAGTCGAAGGCGATCTGGGACTGGCCCGCTTGTGCGAGTCCCTGCGCGACGAGAACTCGATGGCTTTTCCGGGAAACGCCGTGGCCCAGGCGCAAGAGCGCGAGGCGCATACCCGCCGCCGCCAGGATGCTGAGCGCAGGCGCTACGTGGCTATCGTGCCAGCCCAGGGCTTCGCCCTGGCCAACTACGAGCTGGTCGAGCGTCGGCTGGTGCTCGACACGAGCCGGGGTTTCAGATTGGCCGAAAACGCCGAGCTTCTGACCAACCTGGAAACCGGTGTCATCGGCTTTCGCCTGGCGCCCGAGGCTGCCGACCACGTCTTGGTGGAGCGCGCCGCAGGAAAGCTGTTCTTGCGCGTGATGTTCCGCCCCACCTACTCAAAGATGCGCCAGCAGGCTTGCCTGTGGATCAGCGGCGGCAGCGTGGTCAAGATGGAGATTGAACTGGAAGCAGTGTCCCTGCTTGCCCCTGACGGCTCGCGCCTGGCCCAGGGTGACAACAGCCCGGGCACTGACCTGGATGCGCCGGTGACCAAGCCGCAGGTTGTGGTCAGGCGTCCACGCAGCGCCACCGGCGGGGACGTGCCAGACATCCTGGCCAGGGCCAGCGCGGAGCTTGGCCCCCTGCTTCTGCCCTGCTACCGAAAGGCCCTGGAGATGCGACCCAGTCTGCGAGGCACGCTGGTCCTCGGCATCAAGATCGGCCCTGATGGCTCGGTCGAAGAATCGCGCATGGAACTAAGCTCGCTCGGCGACGAACCCCTGGCGGCCTGCGCTGCTGCCAAGGTCGCCAGGGCCAAGCTGGCAGCCGGGCTCGGCCGCATGAGCGTGACCGTGGTGTTCGGCTCGAAAGACGATCGGTGAGTGAAGAAAGTCAATCTCCTGCACTGATGGATCTACGGTAGCTGCCCGTTGGCGTCGAGCTGGTCCGGGTCAGCGCAGACCCCAGACACGCACACTTGCCCGGCGGTGCAATCCATGGCCACCTGACAGGCGTTGCGGCAGCGCAGGTCAGGGGCGCACACCAGCGGCGTCGGGCAATCGCTGCTGTGGGTGCAGTTCGTCTCAGCGGGAAGCTGACACGCCGGTCCCGAACTGGTTGTCACGCAACTCTGCCCAGCCGGGCAATCCGCCGCCGTGTGGCAGGCGTCGCCGCAGGTGCCCATGATACACACCTGGGATCCTTTGCAGTCGCTGTTGAGCCTGCACGAGCCGTCATTCCCCGACCCGCCGCAACTGGCCGCGAGCCAAGCTGAGATGAGCAAGCCTAGAACACGCAATGATGATGATGACATTCTGATCCTCCAACGACCACATTAGCAAACCTCGCGCCAACGCAACCCACGCCAAGACGTCGCGATTTCCGCCAGCATTCCCCTACCCGCTCACCTGCAATTGCACCTCAAGTGCAACGCCCCCGCAACCGTGTGCACATCAAGTGCAAAGGCGGCCAGCGGATGGCACTCCAGCTCGGGGACAATGGCGACTCTACTTCACAATGATGTCGGGCTTGGGCGGAGCGTCCATGCCGAAGCCGATGTGAAATCCCACGTGGGGCGGCTGGTTGTAGCCTGACTGCTCAAACGCCACCTGTGCCCGATAGGTTGGATCGTGCATGAGCGTGTAGATGCGGCGCTTGGTAACATCGGTCGTCGTGTAAACACGCAAGGCCGTGTTGCCCGTTTCGCGGAGCACCAGTTCCTCGCGCCAGTCGCCCAGCAAGTCCGCGGTCAGCGTCGGGGTATCTTTGGTGTCGTTGTTCCCCGAGCAGCCGCTCGCGCTCAGCAAGCTCCCGCCGCCAGCCTTGGTGATCGACGCGCCGGTTTCGATCTCCCGCATTTCATCGGCGTCCCAGTAGATGAGGAAGTTGCTCCCAGCATTGGAGGTAACGGTAGCGCCGGTGCCGCAATTTACTAGACCTCGCGAACTCGAACAGGTTGCGGCAGTGGTGTCGGTCGCGGCGACATACTCGGCAACCCCACGCCCGTTGTCCCCGCCCCCTGTCATGTTGAAGTAGAGTTTGCAGGTGGAAGCGTCATGGCAATCTTGACCCCCAACATTCTCGTGAGGCATGAACACCGAGATCCCCATGCCAACCACCAGCTCGCTCACGTGCAGGGCATCGCCATGGCCGATCCCCGTCGCGCACCTGAAGGTTCCATCGCTGTTGATGGTGGATGATCCAGGGATGATCTCCTGCGCACCGTCGTTGTCCACATCCGCCGCCATACATGAGTGGTTGCCCTGACCAGCGGCTGCGCTACCCCCGGGCGTGCTGCTGCTGTCGAAAACCCAGTTACTCGCCAGCACCCCCTCCCGGAAGGTCAGTGCAGAAACCGTCAGACGCGTGTAGTAGCCACGCTGCTGGATGATACTTGGCCGCCCAGTGGCGACGCCGCCTTCCTTCACGAACGCAATCCCGCCGTTGTAGCGGTGCGACCGGTTGCCAATGGTGCCGACCGGGTCGCCCCAAATCGCCTGCCCCCAAGGAACAGGATAGTCAACCGTCGCCAGCTCCGCACCGGTCGCGCCGCTGAACACGGTCAGCCACTCCGGTCCCCCCAAGGCCATACCTCCAGCACCTCGGTAGTCCTTGGTGTTGTCCGCGCCAGCGGCCGGCCCGGTCTTCAGGAAGGCGCCCGTCCCATCCTTGGTGCCTGGCGCGGTCTTGAACGCCACCTCCGCCTTGCCGTCGCCGTCGAAATCGTACACCGAGAATTGCGTATCGTGCGCCCCGGCGCGGATGTTTATGCCCACATTGATGCTCCACAGTTTCTTTCCAGCCAGTGTGTACCCATCGATGATGCAAGGGTCCGTCGTGCCGCTTATCGAAGAGTCTTTCGAATTCGACGGATCCCACTTGAGGACGATCTCGTACTGGCCATCCCCGTCGAGATCCCCTGGGCTCCCATCGTTCGCGCTGTACCTCACCGTTCCGGTCGGCGGCGTAATCGGAATACTCAGGTACTGCTGCGCCCAGACCGCAGCCGCAGCAGACTGCGGTCCCTCGGTCCCGCTGATCACCGCGGTCACCGTATACTTCGAGCTGGCGGTGCCGCCCGCGTCCAGGTAATTGGTGCTATCGGTCACGGTCGCGACCTTGGCCCCATCCCGGTAGAGGTTGTACGCAACGTTGCTCATCGTGGTGTCGTATTCGTAGCCCATCATCCGCCACCCGACATAGACGCCGCCCGCGACCTTCACGGCCACTACGCCGCGATCCAGGTTCTCCATCTGGTAGTGCCCGATGCCTGATACTTGCGGTTTTCCGCCCGTTGGTGGGGCGCCACCGGCGTCCGGTACGCCCCCGGTGCTCCCCAGCGCGTCCGCGGGAAGAACTGGCGAAGCATCAAGGTTGGGCCTGATCGAACCGTCTGTGCCGCTGGACCCTCCAGCACCCGAATTCCCGCAGAGACCTAGGGCACAGGTCAGACCCACGTTGCACGAATCATTGGCGTAACAGGAACAGCCTTCGGCTCCGATCAGGCAGGCGGCAGCGTCGACGATGCCCGAGGCTCCACCGGCCCCATTCACACCAGCGTCGGTCCCGATGAGGTTCCTATTCAAATCCACCTGGTTCGGCTCGGCGCAGGTTTTCGTGGTCGTGCAGAGTTGCCCAGGCGAGCAATCGACATCTTCCTGGCACTGATTCCGGCATTGCTGATCCGTGGCGCACTTGAGCCCGGGCTGACAGTCGCTGTCGTATATGCAACGCGTTTCGGCGGGAAGCTGACACACTTTCGATTGGTCGCTAGCAGTGATGCAGCTTTGTCCTGGCGGGCAGTCTCCCGTTGCGTGGCAGGCGTCGTGGCACTTGCCCATGGTGCACACCAGAGGCTGGGTGCAGTCACTGTTGAGTAGGCATGTGCCGCCCACATCTATCTCCTTCGCCTTGGTGCAACCAGCCGCGAGCCAAGATGAAACGATCATCAAGCCAAGAACGCGTAGCCACGATGGGGACATTTCAATCCTCCCAGTCTGTTTCTGGTTCCCAGAGAAGCTGACGTTGTGAGGTTATCACAGCGGGCCGATCATGGTTCGCCCGTCATCAAGGCCTCCTCTTTCAAGGTCGCAGGTGGCTGTGGACCTTGCCTCAGCCGCCAGCGCGTGGATGCACTAGCAAGTCTCGTGCCACCGCAGCCCGCGCCAAAACGCCTCAGAATTCCGCCGCGATCCCCTGCCCGCTCACCGACGATTGCACTTCAAGTGCAAAGGCCGCAGACCACGTGCACTTGAAGTGCAACGCCGGCCATGCTGGGAAAGCATAGACGTCGTGCAAGCGCGCCGTCCAGAAAAACGGGTAGATATCTAGAGCAAGTACGCGGCCACCGGCAAATTGAGCGTGCGAATCGCTTCCCCGATGAAACCAGCCATCTTGCGCGCGCCGTTCTCCTGGAAGTGGGTCCCATCAATGGTTCCCGTGTTGTTCTTGAAGAAGGTTTCGGCCGCGGCGGTTGTTGGCTTCGGGCAGATCGCCTTGAGATAGCTGAAGGTCATGCCGCCTAGATCGACAACGGCAACATTCTCCGCTGTGCCCAGTTCGATCATGGCCGTGTCATAGGCACCCAGGCCATTGGCGCCGTTGCAGTACGCTGAATTGCGTGGCGGAGGAGTCACCAAGACCGGGATGGCCCCTTTGGCCTTGGTCGGATCCAGATAGTATTGCTTCAATTGCGTCTTGAAAGTCGTATCCGCAGCGGCGTAGCGCGGGTAGGTCGTGCCATTCACTGTGAAGCTGGCGGCCTTGTTCGAATCGTTGGTGCCAAACTGGATGAAAAAGTACTCCCCCGGTTTGATGGTGGATAAAATCTTGTCCACTGAGCCTTCGAGATAGAACCAGTACGCGGTACGGCCCCCTTCGGCGCGGTTGTCCACCGTCACTCTGTCGTTGAAAATCTCATGCAACATCTGCCCCCAACCAGCCCAGTCGTTGGTGGCGGCCGTGTCGGCATAGGTGGACACGGTGGAGTCACCCGCAATGTAGATGGTCAAGGCCGGAAGCGAGCCGGTCGATCCGGTGGCGCCGCCCGAGACCGTGGTACCACCCGTGGTCTTCGTGCCGCCCGTGACCTTGCTGCCGCCGGTTGACGTGGCGCCACCCACGGACGTTCCGCCCGTCGATTTCGTGCCGCCGGCGCCTGTGGTGCCCCCGCTTGCAATGGTGCCAGCATTTGCGGTCGCACCGCCGGTCGCTGTGGTGCCGGCGACGGGCATGCCCCCGGTCACCGCCGTGCCGCCGCTCGCGCCCCCGCTGGAAGCTACGCCACCGGAGGCGATGGTGCCGCCGCTGGTTCCGGCGCCGCCCGTTGTCGTCGTGGCGTCTGTCGCGGCCGTGCCGCCACTCGCGCCCCCGCTAGTGACTACGCCGCCTGATGCGACAGCACCACCCGTAGTCGTCACGCCACCGCCCGACGAACCACCGGCAATCGATGTGCCGCCGGTCGCGGCGAGCGAGCCCCCAATCGCGGCCCCGCCAGTCCCTGTGGCACCGCCTGAACCGGACGCCCCGGCGCTTGAACCCGTACCCCCAGGGGCTGAATCGCAGCCCAGCAGCAAGATCGCTGCGCCGGCCAGCAGCAGACCAGCGCAGCCTCGGGCCTCTTGAATTCTGATGGGCATAGCATCCTC
>Ga0182021_10003365_pt1 | contig 18807 bp, 19 predicted proteins | sample 612E3MmetaG_FD_120493 | JGI IMG/M metagenome (GOLD analysis project Ga0182021, IMG submission 120493) | Permafrost microbial communities from Stordalen Mire, Sweden - 612E3M metaG (Illumina Assembly) | ecosystem: Environmental > Terrestrial > Soil > Wetlands > Permafrost | place: Sweden... | reverse complement strand
CTTTAACTTTATAGAAGCCATAGAAGACCAGTCTTGTTTTCAGCAACCTTATTTAGAAAAAAGGGAAAAGTGCGGAGAAACTGAGTTTATTGGTGACATCGCCTCTTTCACTGGGGTTCGAATCCCTTCCCCGGCGCCATTTTGGCTCATAGAATTAGTTCCCAAAGGATCATGCTTCTTGCAAGAACTCCTAAATTTCACAAAATGGATTCGTCAACATACACCCACACTCACACCCACACACCTCAACATAGCAGCCATATTGACAGTGTGACACAATCCCTCTTCCCACACTCAAACAGCAATCCAAAAACAGCCCAAACCCAAAAAGCAAACAAATCCAAAGCCACAAGTGTAGTGTGCCAATTTATTAGCTCCATACCCACACAAAGAACAAAAAAACTGCACATTGCTGGATTAAAAAGACATTAGGTAAAGGAAAAACCAGTCATACCAAAGGCAATTCAGAGCATTGCAAGGCATTTATGTCAACTCCTGCCAAACGCTCGTCAAGAAAGAAAACAAAAAACGGTATACGAAAGCTTCAACAAAACACACAAAAAAGAGGTTGAAGGTTTGTCTTTTCAAACAATTGTTCACAGCCTTCACTTTTTAATTCGATAATGAATCAAGACGTTTCCCGACTTGAATTTACTTGTTTCTAAAGGCTCAAAACCGCTTTTTTTGATTCCTGAAAATAGTGATTTTCCTTCACCCAGAATGACAGGAGTTACTGCAAACAGGTATTCATCAATTAATCCTTGAGCAGTTAATTGCTGGACAATTGTGCCACTACCAAAAATCACAATATCCTGACCACTACCTTGCTTTAACTTTCTAACCTCCCCAACGACGTCGCCTTTGACCAATTTAGAATTTTGCCACATAGCTTCTTTCAAAGAGTTTGAAAATACGATTTTAGTCATTTGATTTAATTCATTAGCCATCATACGTTCTCCTTCAGAAGCGTTTGGATTAAGCGCTGCCTTTGGCCAATAACTCGCCAAAAGCTCATACGTAACCCGCCCAAACAAAACCGTGTCAGGAGACATCAATTCATGAACAGCCTTGTCCAAATCTGCGTCAGGAATAAACCAATCAATTTCTCCTTTTGGACCTGCAAAAAAGCCGTCAATTGATACTCGATTAAACATCACAACTTTTCTCATAAACAACCTAACCTTAAAAAACGTTCAAATGAAGAAAAGAAAGAAATTGGAATTTTAGCATTTGCTGTTGTTTACGCACAACTACAAGCTATCAATGGACGTATACCAAAAAGTTAGTTTATCCATTCGGTTACTTTGGCTAAGTCAGGTCTTTTTGGTACTGAAGGCTTCATTTCTGGGTAACCTATTAAGCAGCCGTCAATGGCAAATTCGCCAATGGGGATTTTTATGAGATTGCAGAATTCTAAGTCCGTGTCTAATTGTTGAGTTATTGATAGAAGCTGTAATCCTAATCCTAAAGCCGACGCTTTTAGCCACATGTTTTGTAGACAGTTCGCTAATGACAGATGCTCTACAGGAGGTATCCCACGCTGTTCGGCTACAACGATGTAGTATGGAGCTTTTCCTATGTTTGGTAAACCATGTTCACCCATCAATTTTAGCCGCTCAAGAAAAGGCCCTGCATGCTTTTTGGTGAATTCATCATGTTTCATCTGCAATTCCAGTTGTTTGCTCCAAGATTCAGCCTTACGCTTCAATATTGAAGAAATTTGAGATATAGCCTTGCTTTCTCTTGGAATGACTATGAATCTTCTAAAGTCCTCTCTTGACACGCTTGCCGAAGCGTATGGGCTTGAAGACCGGCTTTAAGAACTTGCTCTATAAGTTCCCTGGAGGGAGCTTCCATCTTAAACTTTCTAATTGATCTTCGAGACTCAATCACTTGATCAATCATCATGTTGCATTCGACATCGACTGGCAAATCCACCAAACCAAAACACTCCTTCACAAAAACATGATATCAATGTCTAAAGTCAATAAATAACCTTTCCAACCGACTTTCTAAGTTACTTTCCAAAAAGATATTTTCAGCTATCTGTACAATTTGTCTAATCGCAAAACAATTACTTATTACTTAAATCGGAAGGTCTAAATGAAAAAAGCGGAACAATCATTTCTTCCTTCGTCATGCCTCCATGCATTCCCTGCATTGAACGAAATCTGTCATCTTCAAAAAAAGGATACCCCAAAGCACTATCCTTATTGGCTAAAGCCGTGAAGTCTCCAACTTTTTCCTTTAAGGCTTCAGCATTTGTTGTTTGTCCGAAAGCGCCCTTATCGATTAATTCACTGGAAGAGGATACTGTTAAGTTAAGTTACCTGATGTCTTTTTAGATTTTGTGCGGTATACATGACAAACAATTACATTTCGTATCCTTAGTCAAGTGTTTAAAGCCGTCAAGTTGGCCATCTGGTTTTCTACATACCCGAGGCGAAATTAATTGGAAATACTTGTCATCGTCGCCTTCCATGTACCGCCAGAAAGCATATGAACAAAAATCGGCTATCTGAAGCATTCTTGTTTTATCACTTTCTGCAAAATAAGGTATATCAACTACATTCCCCAAATAGCCATATTTTGTCCGATTTTGGAAAGTTTTCAATAAACTACGGTATTCATCTTCTTTACATTTATCGATAATTACTAAACCTTTTGATGTATGTCTTATGCGATGTTGCCAAATCAAGAAGTTGTTAAATCGGCTACAAATTTCCTCAAAAGTGTCCTTACGTACTTGAAATGCATCTGCTGCGCAATCTAGGCTCAGTGCGGCACCAAATACCACAAGAGATGGAAAGGTGGTTCTTTGAATGAGTTTGTATACATCTGTCATAATTTGCTCTCTTAGAGCAAGTGAAAAAGTTTTAACCCATCCCTTGCTATGCTTAAAATGTTCAGCATGAAATTCCACAGAAACCTTAACGTTTGGCCAATAATTTTTTTGAACGACTTCTAAATTGTCAGCTAAGTTGGATATTGCCCCTTCGTGAACCGCAACCCCTGCCATGACAAAGTGCTTCTGATTTGCCCAATTAGATGGTTCACCAGATTCATCCACATAGAGGATATACATAAAAATAGTTTAAATGCGACCAAGTACAAGAATGTTCTTGTAACAAGCCGAATAGCCAGCTTTCTTAGCCGCAATAGTTGCTATATCAGTTCTTGCAATTTAAGCTTTGTTACTGTGTAGTAACAGTCACATAATTGAACAACTGTTGAACAGTTACTATTTGACCTTGACACATTGTTTGACTCGCTTTTCATATTCCTCTTCTGTAATTATGCCTTTCTCAATCAGCAAATCAATTAGAGCAGATTGCATTGAATCTAATAGGTCTATTTCTTCTAAGGGTTCTCTTTCAACTTTTGCTTTCTTCACGTTTTCCACCTTTCGCCAAGTAACCCTGTTCGCTTAACCAATTCATAATGATTTGCCTTAAGGTGTCGCTGTATCCTTCGCCTAGCTTACCGATTACTTCTTTGCTTAAAATTTCAACTACTCCGTCAGGTAAAGATACTAAGATTTTCTTCATTTACTTATCACCTTTAGTTCTTGTTTTTGTTCTGTTGGATTACTTAGAGCATGTGCTAATGTTGCGGCTTCACGTTTTGTTGCTTGATCTATCAAACCTTTCCAGTTATTGGGAACGTTCATTCTTGCCGCTTGAGCGGGAGTTTTTCCGCCTAGACTCATGTGTGGGCGTACACAGTTATAATGGACTGACCAACCTTCGAGCAAGAGTTTTGTTGAGTCATAGCTCTTTAGACCTCTCATAACTCTTGTTCGGTCTTTTAGCGTGCAGTGTAGTCTTTCAACGATGTTGTTAGTTTCTCTTGCTTTTATGCCAACTCTCTGCACTAATTCAACTCTTGTGTTCTTGCGCATGGTGTAGAAAACTTTGTTGAAAGCACTCTTGTAAACATGGGAACCATCAACGAAAACTGCTCTGGGTCTAACTTTACTTTGGTCAACACCCTTCTTGAATATATTGACTGTATCCTCAAAGGTTCTTGTGTTTGAGAGGTGAGATGCAACCATAAAACGTGTATCCTCATCTGTCATTTCCCAGAACCAAATACTCCGACCCTCACAACTAAGCATGGTTTCGTCTTCATGCCATAAACCTGAAAGTTGAGGAACTTCTGAAATTATATATTCCTTTACTAACTGTGAATATTTCTTAATCCAGTTTAGAATTGTAACCTGAGAAATCTTTTCACCGAAAACCTGCTCTAAATTGCGTTGAGTCTTTCGGAGAGACAATCCATCATAATAAAAGTTTAAGGCTGCAACAACTACGCTTTTCTCATTTCTCATTCGTGAGAACTTGCCGTTTGGCACGAAGATGTGACCGCAATCTTTGCACTTGAGTGTTTGTTTGTTGTGGCGAACACCTTTTTTTGTCACGTTCTCGGAGTTGCAGTATTTACAGTTCATTTGTATCACACTCTTACAAGTATACTATAGGATACACACTATATTTATAGCTTGTGGTATTCCCACAAGATACCAAAAATACAAATAAAAGATTGGTGTATATGATATGTTAAGTGAGCGCACGGGGCGGGATTTGCACCCACGTCTAAACCGTTAGCAGCGATTTGCTCTGTCTGTTGAGCTACCCGTGCGCTATTCTTCCACATCAATTGTTATTTCTTAGTTCATGTCGCATCAATGATTACTATGTTTTTGCCTCGGCAAGTTTTGCTTTCTGGTACTTAAGCCATGCTTTTATTGCTTCCATTTGTGACTCCAAAAATTCTATAGCTTGAGGTTCCCTTTTCACCCAAATGTTGTAATCATCAGATGAGCCATAGCTGACAACTTCGCATGGTATCTCTGACATTTGTGGTGAGCCTGTTGAAGTCTGACCTTGTGTATTTTCCATTGTTGTTTCCGTCCTCCTGCCTGCCTCATAAGTGGTGGTTGAGGTTGTGGGCAGAAAACAGAATGTGACTGATTCAGTATATAGCTTGGCTATCTTTTCATACTTTGATTGTGCCATTGTTCTGTCAACTGGCAACTTTTCAGACAGATATCCCCAAAATTCACTAGAAGGTACTTTTTCTCCATAGTCTTTTCTTACTTTTACCCACAGGTCGATTTTGTTAAAAACAACCTCTTTGGTGACTGCAAGCTCTTGGTTATTTTTAGGATTAACAAGTCTCTCTGCAAGTTCTGTAGTTCGTAAGGTTCCCCTACCGTCAACAAGACCATATTTCTTGAGCGAAAACAGAATCATGCCTGTCCAACCGCCTCGTGCAGAGATACCAAGTTTTTCTGCAAGCATTTTTACGCTCATTGAATGACTTGGAAAATCGTAAATTAGTTTGGCTATACGATTTGCTTCAGCAACTGATATGTCAGGATAACTGTAATTCCCTATTTTTGCCATTTAGACACCTGGAGTAATAGGTACAGAGAAGTTACTTATTAAAGTTACTGTAAGGCACAAATATCACTATTTTAACTATAGCAAGGTTTTTTAATTTTCTATAATAAAATTAAGCCTACTCTTAGAACAGGTAACTTAACTTAACAGTATCCTGGAAGAGAAAAGTTTAAAGCCGTCTGTATGTTTTTGGAAAACTTCACTAAGAGCATCTTGTTGATCGGGCTTTGGGAACAGAAAAGTTGCCCTGCCATCACCAACTGGGGGCAGCATCAGATGGGCCATCACTTCCTGAACGTCTTTAAGAAAATACGTTTTCCTCGTATCTGCGACTCCATGATCCGCCGTCATAAGCATCATGGTCTCCTTCTTTGTCTTCTCTGAGAGGTTGCCGACAAAGTTTCTTAGATTGTGCTCTATTGAAGTTAATTCGAAAGTTACCTCATCAGAATATGGCCCATATTTGTGGGATAAAGTATCAACGCCGCTATAATACATAATTAGGAAAGTTGGTCCAGGCTGTTCAAGTGCTCTGGCTGATTGCGTAAACATGTCAGCATCCAACAAATATGGAATCAACTTTAGATCTCTATGGATAATCTGAGACAAACCACTTCCAGCAATAGATGATCTAGTCACAACAAACGTTTTCAAGCCATTTTGCCATAAAGGCAAGGGTCTTATAGTACTTGAGAAGTCTTTAGCTAATTCAACGTGTCCATTGTAACCGTAAACAGGCTTCATATCCAAAGTGTCAAAAACCAAACCATACTTTTTGGAAAACATGTGATATCCAAGGATTGGTGTTGGGCAGGCATCAGACCGGTGAATATGCTTGTTAAAACAGTTGAGGTGGTTGAGGGAAAAACTGTCGTTAAAGGTTTAAGACCGCCGTTTTGAGCTAAAGCCATGAAAGTTCCATTGTGACTCTCTAGATGATGCAGTAAACGGTTGTATCCCAACCCATCAAAAATAATTAAAACAACCTTGTCAACCCCAGAAAAATCGCCCACAAAACCTTGTGAAATGTTAGAGCCATCACCAAGAACAGCTTCAATCTGAGGCAAAATATTCTTCACACAAAGCCCTTCATAGTCAGGCAAAACAAAATCTTCAGCAAAAACGCGTTGCTCACAAAGAGCCTGCATTTGCTCCCGAAAAACATCAGTTCTCATAAAACCTACCAAGAATAATATTGATTTATGTAATATTAAACTTGAACTGCCCAACCTAACTCGCGTCTCAACAACGCTTTTTCAAGGGTGCCGCCATAAATTCTGCAGAATTGAAGAATCCTCAAATAGTTAACACTTAAACCTCAAAGCAATAAGGAAGTTAAAAAAGAAAAACGTGAGAAAACAACAATCACAGGTTAAAAACTTAATATAGATTAACATAACGCTATTTTACTAAGTTGTGGAATTAATGTTCAAAAGTGTGGGAATCGTTGCCCGCTACGATAAAAAACCTGCTTTAACGCTTGCAGAAGAGCTAGCGGAATATCTTTCAAAGAAAGGCTTGAGAGTTTACATTGAAGATACGCTTGCAGGGAAAATCACCACACAAGAAGAGATGGTTCCACTCTCGAAAATGAAACCTGACTTTTTAATAACTATCGGCGGCGACGGAACAATCCTGCGCACATGCATAGGTGTTGCTAAACCTGAACCTCCAATTCTGGGCATCAACATGGGACTTCGAGGATTCTTGACCGAAGCTGAACCAAAAAATGCTTTCGAAGCAGTAAACAAAATCCTTGCAGGCAAATACAAAATAGAAAAAAGTGCAAAACTATGCATAAAAGCAGGCCAAGAAACATTGCCTGACGCCTTAAATGATGTGGTGATTTCTGCAGGTGAGCCCTCGAAAATACTTTGTACTCAAATATGCAAGGATGGCAAGCCGATTCTTAATTGCCAAGCAGATGGCATAATTGTCGCGACCGAAACAGGTTCTACAGGATATTCATTTTCTGCAGGTGGGCCAGTTTTAGATCCAGGGTTAGGCGCTTTCGTTATTACTCCAATATGCTCATTAACAGTTTTCCATTCACTTATTTTACCAGCCAAATGCAAGATCACCTTCAACGTGACTAAGGCAGAGGAAGTCCTTGTTCTCATCGATGGAAAATACCGTAAAATGATAAAATGTAAAGATCAACTCCTAGAAGTCACAGTATCCAAAAACGTAACTTCCTTCATTCGATTTGAAACAGACTTTTACGACAGACTGAAAAGCCGATTGCTGTTTAAGGGAACAGAATGACCCCCCAAGCCAGCAATCAATGTAAACAAGCAATTGTTCTAGATACGTCTGCCTTTGTAGCTGGCTTTGACCCTTTTTCTCTGAGCGAAGAACAAGTAACGGTTCCAAAAGTTGAAGAAGAAATTAAAAGAAACTCTATGGTTAAGATGCGTTTTGAAGCGGCGCTTGAAAGCGGAAAGGTAAAAGTGAAAGCGCCCTCACAAGAATTTGTAAGCAAAGTCAAAGAAGCTTCAAGTAAAATTGGCGACTCGTTCAAATTATCTGAAACCGACACTGAACTTTTAGCTTTAGCCTTGGAATTGAAGTCTTCTGGCTATAATTCTAAGATCGTCAGCGACGACTACTCAATCCAGAATGTTGCCACCAAACTAGAAATAGAATTTTTGGCGTTAGCTACTTTTGGGATCAAGCGGCTTTTGGAGTGGATAAGGTATTGTCCAGCGTGCTACCGAGAATACCCTGCCAACGCTTCATTTAAGAAATGCCAAATTTGCGGTACAGAACTTAAAAGAAAACCCAGAAGAACAAAGAAAAATGCAAAGGTAAGATAGCTTAGCTTTCTTTTGCCACTTCATTAATTGTGTCTTCAACAATATCCAATGCGGCTGCAAGCAAATCAGTTTGAATTGTTAGTGGCGGAACTATTCTTAGCGTTGATACTCCGCAAGTGGCAACGGCAATTCCACGTTTCCAAGCACGTAACATAACTTCAGCTGCCTTCTTGTGTGAAGTTTTTCTTGTTTCCTTGTCCTCTACAAGTTCAACACCGATCATTAGCCCTTTGCCGCGTACATCGCCGACTATGTTGCAGGTTTCCTTCAATTCTTCCAGCCTTTTCATTGCGTAAGCACCTTGCTTGTTAGCGTTATCCAACAACTGCTGTTCCTTTATAACATCTAGAACTGCAGCCGCAGCAACACACGATAATGGATTTCCACCGAAAGTGCTCGCGTGCGACCCTCCGGTCCAATCCATGATTTTTGCTTTGGCGATTGTTGCGCCGATGGGTAAGCCTGAAGCTAAGGCCTTTGCAGCGCAGATGATGTCTGGTTCTATTCCCCAGTGTTCGATAGCGAACCATTTCCCTGTCCTACCTATGCCGGATTGGATTTCATCATCGATAAGCAATATACCGTACTTGAAAGCAATTTTCTTTAGTTTCTGGAAAAACTCTGCTGGAGGAACTACATAGCCGCCTTCGCCTTGAATTGGTTCAAAAAGAATCGCTGCCACATCTTCAGGAGGCATGTACTTTTGGAGTACTTGTTCTTCAATAAAATCTGCGCACCAGTAATTGCAGGTTGGTTGTTCAAGTTTGAAGGGACATCGGTAACAGTAAGGGTAAGGAACGTGAGCTACGCCTGGCATGGTGGGTGAAAAATGGCTTCTTTGTACTGGTTTGCTGGCGGTGAAAGATAGCGAACCCATTGTGCGCCCATGAAAAGCGCTGATGAACCCGATGAATAAAGGTTTGCGGGTGTGCCACCTTGCAAGTTTTATTGCAGCTTCAACTGATTCGGTGCCACTGTTCCCAAAATAAGTTTTTTTCTCAAAGTCACCTGGAGCAATCTTTGCCAACTTTTCCGCCAAGTTGATGACTTCTTTGTAATAAAAGTCAGTATTGGAATAATGAAGAAAACGGTCACACTGTTTTTTTATTGCTTCAACCACGCGAGGATGATTATGGCCAACGTTCATGCAGGCTATTCCAGAGTTAAGGTCAATGTACTCATTTCCATCAACATCTTTCACTATGCAATCAGTTGCTGAGTCAACAACAAGCGGGTAATACCGCAGATACGAAGGAGAAACAAACCGTTCATCCTTTACAACAAGCTCTCGCGCTTTGGGGCCAGGCGGAGAAACAACTATTTTTGGGTAATCAACCATTTACAATAACTCCAATGGAAACCGAAGTTGAGAAGCCATATTAACCTTTACAAACGAGAGACTCAGTGCCTACCTTATCAAGACGGCTAAGAGCAAAATCAAAACCAGCCCTTCCAAACCAAAGATCGGAATCAAGGTTTGTTTTGCTTTTCCAATTGCCTTGTCAACAAGCGTAGTTATAGATTTCAAACGTTCCTCCCCAATTACCCTAACCTGAGGCACAACTAAACTAAGAGACCCCGCCTTGCAAGTTTCCAGTTTTGATTCAGCAGATTTTGCAGCCTCAAGAATATAGCGAACTAAAGTTTCATGGTTCATTGCTTTTCCAACAGAATTGTAACCTTGTTTTCCTGTAACTATCCCAGTGACTGCGTGAGTGTCCGTCGTAAACACTTCGCTTTCGGCAAATCCAGCAGAAGATAAAGCTAAGAGGATTTTTTCTCTTAAATTAGGAATCATGTTGTTTCCGTCAATTGTGATGTAGGCGGTTTTCTGGTTCTCTACCTGAACAACGATTGCTGTAATGCCACCTGTTCCCATTCCCTGCTTTAAGGAAAACTCTTTGGGGAACACGCTTGCGCCGCCAACCGTGAATGGCTTAGTTGGTTGTGCCGCTGCTTTTTGGAGACATTTAGAAGCAGCTGACTTCAATTCATCTAAATATTCAGCTGTATCAACTATGTCGGTTAAGCTGTTATGGGCATTAATCACCAAACAATTTTTTAGTCCATAGTTTGCGGCTTGTTCCCGTACAATTCGACCTAACTCTTGAGGTAAATCCTCAGTTGTTTTTGGCGCGAGTGTGAAAGAAAGAAGAGCGGTGTCGCCGAAGATTTGGCAGGAAGCACTAGCAGGGCCTTCACTAATTCTAACAAAGGGCGACGCTAAACCAGCTGATGCCTGAAAATTAGCGGATGCTATTATTTGCGAGATTATTTTTTGGTTCTGCGCTTGAGAAGCTAAGTCGAGTTCATGCCCCAAAATACCAAGCGGAGTACAAGTTTCGCAACCAAATTCTTTTTCAAATCCAAGCTTAAGCAGAGAAGGCAAAAGACTGCTACCTATATTCTTAAAAGGACCTGGATGCACAAGAGGAACAATAATTGCAGCTTTAGGTTTTGAAGAGTCAAATTTTAGAAGGCTAACTTCAATATCGATATCTTGCCCCATGTCTTCAAGATGTTTTTCAAGAGGACCATTGATGCTGGCCGCAAAATCAATAATAAAAGCTCTAAACAGCGAGATAGACGCCGTTGGAGAAAATTTTTTGCTGAGCCTTTCAATGGACCTGAAAAATATTAACGCAGCAATTAAGCTGATTATTGGAGACACAATTATGAAAGCCAAAATTTGCAAGATAAAGGCGCTTGAAATGCCAGTCCAAAAAACAAGAAAGGCGGCTACACAAAGCGTTGGTTGAAGTAAAACAGCGAACTTTTTCCGCCAACTTGCCGCCATTGAGGTTGCGTTAAGCACGATAATCCTTAAGGTTACAGTAACTGCAAAACCAAGCAGCGAAAGCTGAACCCAGATTAACCATCCGAAGGTAAAACTTAAGCCGACGCCTAAAATGATAAAGAGTAACCAGATACCAAAGCTGACAAACGACAAAACCAAAATGCGGCGTAACGAAAAAATTGGGTCTCCTTTTAGAAACACTTTGTTCGTCGACAAATCAGCTAGGAGTGTAAGAACGAGAAGCGAAAGAGCAAGAAACGAAGCGCCGATTATTCCTTGAGAAGGGGCTACAACAAAAGTTGCAACGCCAATTATGAGACATAGCACTACCACAAACGCCATTGCTTTATTTAATGAAGGAAGAGAAAACATTGAGGAATAATGTTTCTTGGCGTCATCTATTGAGCGATTAAGGGAACTCTCAGTCTCCATGTTTCCAACTCAGTTCGGGTTTCTTATGGAACTAGCGGCATTATTAAAATTTAGCCAAGTTAATGCTTGCATTTCAGAACACTAAATACAAATTTATTTATAAACGACATCGAAGGCAGAAGTAATTTGATTGAAATGATTAAAAGTTAAGATTTACAAAAAGCCCGTTTGCCCAGAAAGGCAAAGAATTTAACATTCTTCTAACAGGGGAACTGTTTTATCTTTAGAGTAACAATCATATTAATTTGCGAAGTCTATGCCGGATCAAGATTTGCCTCCGTCAATATTTCATATGTTAGAGAGGAACGTGGGCAAAAAAATTAGAGTCATTATAGATCCAGCTTATGGTTTTGAAGGCATGCTAATCGCAGTTACGCATGAACCGTCAGGAATCTGGCTGTCAGAAGCTGAAGCAATCGTTTTAAGATCAACCATTGCCCAGCCTATACCGCAGGTTGCAAGTCGAGAAGAAAGAAGTGAACTATTTCTCCATTTAAATTCGGTACAAAGAATAGAAGTGTTACACGCTACTCCGCCGAGAAGGTAGAGTGAGCGTTTAACCTGCGAAAAACACTTTTGCTAAAACAGAAATAACTATCAATGACACTGCGAAAACTACAAGCAGTTCAGGTCTAATTTTTACTCCTTCGGTCTCTTCCTCAAAGAACCTAAGCAAACCTGCACTTGCCGCAGGCATTGGACCTGTATCTTTCTTTTTCTTTCGACTCACTAAATATCCCTGTCCCTTCAAGTTATTGTAGGCATTTAATTAATCTTGCGCAGAGACACGAAATTTAAGCGTAAAGTTTCTTTAGGGATACTTGGAAATGTTTAAGCTTTATTGCTTTAACACTTAATGAGAAGCTGATGAGTCTATGCAAATAAGTGAATTCCAAGAAATGATGAAGCAACTATATTTCAAGAGATTCTGAACGTGGAGTAGATGGAACTTTTAATTGGCTTGTTGATGAGGTTGAGGAGTTAGGAGAAGAATTACGGAAAGGTACTGATCGAGAGGCAACTGAGAAAGAGTTTGCTGACGTCATTGCATGGCTCGCGTCACTTGCTAACATTATGGGAATTGATCTTGAAAAAGCAGCGATCAACAAATACAATCATAAATGCCCAAAGTGCCAACATTCACCGTGTGAATGTACTTTCTAACTTAGGCGCTTCTGCCCTAAACCAGTTGACACCCAATAGTAAGGTCTGCTTCCTTTGGGGTGAACAATACCTTCGTTTTTAAGAAGTCGCAAATGATGCATCACAACACTATAAGATAACGACACTTCCTTTGCTAACCGTCCGGCGGAACCTGGCTTACTCTCAAGAGCTTCCAATATTTTGGTTCTCGCTTTAAGACCGCAATTTACGTTTCGTATATTCTTCAAGTAAGCGTTCGGATGCATGGTTTCCTTTATGCGTGTTCACCGAAACATAAACAGACTGTTTATACTGAAAAGCTTTAGGTTACTCAAAATCGAATAGTTTGGCTTGCTTTGGCTTTTTGTTATCAAACATGGAAGCTATCTCCTCTTTTATCAGATCCATGCGTTGGGTGTAGTATTTTGGCAAGCCGTAGACATCAACAAGTTGCTGAGCTGCCACTAAGTACTTCTCTATGCCACCGCGGTAAACAGTAAGAGTTAACTTTCCTCCGCAGAACGAGCATTTTCCTTGAAGAGGCAATCGACGAAACTTTTTGTTGCATGATTTACACCTAAAACCTTGTGTTGAGAAAGCACGCAAATTACCAGCGATATCCCTGATAAAGTGAGTCGTTAAAACTTTTAGGGCTACACGTTTGACATCTACTGCGTCTATTCTTGAACCTAACTCTAATTGCATGTTGAGTTTTTCAATCATCGTTTTGAATTCTTTGTATGCGCTGTTGGCGTTTCCCAAGTTTATGTTTGTCACGGGAGTGGTGTATTGGAAGCCTTCAAACTGCGCTTCAGTGCCAAGCCTATGACTGATAACATCCATGATTTTGCTGACGGGTCTGGCTTCGCCTTTATCCCAAGTTTTATGGTAAAACTCAAGAGGATAAGTTGCGTCAACGTCAAAGTCGTGGGCTTGTCTTTGCACTTCTTTTGTGTTGACAAACGGAATTAAGAGAATTGGAGCGTCCATGATGCCGCCAATCTGAGCGGGCAAGTAAATGTTAGAGAAGTTTAGAAGCGTATCCAACCCAAGCATGATTGCGTCTTCATCGCCGTCGCAGTCTCGACGTTTAGCTGAGTGCCAAATGGGGTGAGCATAAATCACGTTACGGTCAGTGTAACCAACTATACGCCCCAGAATACAAGCGCATGTGTGGGGAGCTAAACCAAAAACTAAATGCCCAACAAGATCCTCAGGTTTCTTAACGTTATAGTAAGCCGGAAGCTTGTAAACCCTCACCAACAAATCATCAATGAAAGCGGCGATCTGAAGAAAATACTCTCCAGCACGCCATGGAATCACAATATCCTGAACCTTAAGCTCACAGACCTGATTAGGATCAATTAAACTAACTCCGTGAGTATCAGAGCAGTATCCCAGCTGTCTTATCTTTTCAACGGACACGCCAACTTCAACGGGAGTAAAATGTGTTAAAGGAGCATTAGTAGCATCAAAACGAATGGTCCCATCTTTGTAAACCGATAAATCATATTTTGCACGCAAAATACCTTTTTCAATAATCTCAGGAGTCTTATCCTTGTTAGTTAAGCCTTTGACACCTCGTAACATTTTTGGAGCTGGATAACCAAGTGACTTGCAGGCGTCATCAACAACGTCTCTAAAGTTAACAGGTTGCCTTTGATATTGAATAGCATCAGTTTTGCAGGTGGGGCAAGAAGTCTCTCTCACGGCTCTGCCGCAACGCGGACAAATTTTTTCAGCAATCGTTTCACATCCGCAGTCCGAGCATTTTACTTTCAAAGTGTAATTTTTGCAGTTTGGGCACTTACGCTTAACCAATTCAACAAAGACAGGACCCTGTTTCGCTGCTTCCAAAAGATCCCTATGAGTACCTCCAGCTAAGTTCACTGGGAAAAGGACATGCACTGCAGGTCTCATATCACGCTTCTTAGCCTTCTCAGGACGCCCCATACGTCCACCAACATAAGTGGGTGCTTTATCTTTAACCTGCAACCCTGAAAGCATACTAACTGCCTCCAACACAGTCACGGCTTGCGCGATGTCAATAGCTTTTGAGCCTTGACCAAGACACAATGCGAAGGCAGCTGCAGCCTCTCCTTCCAACAAAATCTTGCCATCAACCAATCTATGAGGAACCAGAATTCTTCTAAGTAATCTCAAAGTGTCTTCATTTGCGTCCCCTAAAATTTTGCAAACAACACCATTCTCCAAGACAACCTCACAAGTGTCCAACCATTTCCTCAAAAACTCAACATCTTGGACATTGGATAAACTTGACCAAAAGAAAAGGTAACTTGGATGCAAAGGAACGCCCAAACGCGAGCCGAGAATAATTGCTTCGTTAAATGTTGGTTTATTGCTAAAAGGATCAGCCATAAAACTGTTTAATCGTGGAATGGAAATCTGAGTTTCTTCTGCCACTTTTTGATAGTTGGAGCCAAATTTTGCTACAACAGCTTTATCGACGTCTTTTGCCCACCATTCCTCAACGTATCCTGAAGGAAGAAGTGCCTTGTTAGAGTAGAGAAAATCGCCAAAACTAATTAAGATGTCACCGAGAAAAAGGATTTTTTGGATTTTGCCCTTAACTTCACCAAAATTCTCTATAGTGACTCGAACTACCGAGTTATCTTTTAGCAAAACGACAGGTGGCTCGATAGAGTCTACCGGTAGAGTGACACAACCTTTTCCAGGAAGCTCAAGACGCATTTGGGTTCCTGCAGCAAGAAAATTCTCGAGTACATGCATTGTGGCAGGATGAATGCCCACGGCTGATAGACCTGTGTTTCTGGATCGACCATACCTTAATCTGAAGCCCCCTCGCCTTGAGGGAAAAGCAAAAATCGGTCGCCCTGCAATCACGTCATCCATAAAGCCGCCTGATTTCTTTTCAGATTTCTTTTTGAATTCTTTTAGCCAATCCCAACCTTGAAAACCAATCTTGTCAATGATCACGTAGACTTTTTGAGCTCGCCCAACGATACCGTCGTTAACTACTCTGAGTGCGCCGCCTCTAACGCGGTTTGTCTCTACTCTGGGCAGGTTTCGGTAAGAGGATACTTCTACGGGATCAGACTCTGTACCCGTGCATTCAACCGGAATCAGATTAAGGGCTTTCTTTAATTCTTCATCAGGAATGTGATATTGAAAACGTCCAACCGACCGTTCATACAATCTTAATTCCTCGATGAAACGGGAGACCTCTTCCTCAGTGGGCTTATACTTATCTAATCCCAAGCGACAACGTACAAAATCGCCTACAACCAAAGTTAACGCCTGATCTGTTCCACCAGCCGACCTAATTGGTCCAGCAAAATAAATAGCTAAATAACGGGTCCTGTCAGCGTTAGTTTTTATTTTAACTTGAGCTATGCCCTGTATTGGTGCTGCAGTTAAGCCTTCGGTGAAGATTGCAAGGGCAGTTCGAATCGCCTGTTCAGCAGCACTTTCAGGATCCAAGCTACCGAATTTACCCTGAACAATTTCTTCAGCAACTTTAAACGCGATTTCTTCTCGTGGAATCTTGCTGCTCAATTCTCTAATGCTAAGCGCTACGCCCTTAGGTCCAACTAGGCCTTGCACTAAGTCAGCAATGTCTTGGGCGACGATGCATTCCGTTTTTAAAGATGGATCTAAGCCTTTGGATCTGGCGCTGTCGCTTATGGTATACAACTGTTTCAACGTTTTTTCCAATGTTTCAACGTAGTTTCGATAGCCTTTGCTAATATCCAAAGTGCAGCTTCCTTGGCAAGATATAGAATAATGGGTTATTTTGGCTTTCTAAAAACAAAACAAAAAAGGCAAGAAGAGACTTTAAGCAGTAACTTTGATGCCTTTAATCGCCGCTATGATTTCAGAAATTTTTTGCTTAGCATCACTTGTTTCAGTGAGGTTTCCTGTTACTATGATGTCTGCTCCTGCAGAGGCTGCGGCAATTGCTTGTTCTTTAGTTCTTATGCCTCCGCCAACTATGAGTGGAATTTCGAGTAAGTTTTTGACTGCTCGGATCATTTCAGGAGGCACAGGGTTTGCTGCTCCAGAGCCACCTTCAAGGTAAATGAAGCGCATTCCAAGATATTGGCCTGCAAGGGCGTGAGCGGCTGCAAGTTCGGGTTTGTTGTATGGTATTGAAATTGCTTTCCCGACAATGCCTGCGGTCCCGCCGTCTCCAACAATTATGTAACCCATAGAAAGAGGCTCTAAACCGTACTTTTTAACAAGTGGTGCCCCGAGAATCTGGGCGCCCATAAGAAAGTAAGGGTCAACCGAGTTCAGTAGGGACATGAACCATATGGCGTCTGCATGGCTACTTATGCCAGTTATATTATTTGGGAAAAGTATTGTGGGAATTTTTACGGACGACTTGATGGATTTTACGACGTCGTCAAGGTGTGCTTGAGAAGCAAAAGTTGAGCCACCAATCATTATCGCGGCTGTTCCGCTATTTTTAGAGTTTTCAGCTATGCGCGATGCGTCTTGAGCTGAGACTTTCTCGGGATCTACAAGCGTTATATGGATGGAACCTTCAGCTTTAATTTTTTCGAGCAAGTACTTTTCGATATGCCCTAGCATTGCGATAATCCTTCAATTATTCTTTTTTTACGTTTGTTACAGGCGTTCGCTTCATAGAACCATAAACTCGGTCGGTGAGCATACAGTAAATATCAACTTCGCCTTGAGCTGGTTTAATAGGAAATTCTTCCTTTAGACCGCAGCTACTACATTGTGCTACAGAGTTAGCGTCCTCTCTAGTTATATCGACTTTAACTGTCTCTTTTCCACATCTTGGGCAAGAGAAGAATTTAGGTAAACGCTTCTTAGGAATATGAACAACTTTTTTTCTTCTTCGCCCCAATAATAACAGCCTTCTAAAGCGATGATAATGTTCATTAATATTTATGCTTGTCCTTAAATACTTGCCTACAAACTCAAAGAATATGAGGCTGATGAAAGCCAATTGAAATTAACGCCTTCTCTACTGGAAATAGACTTTTCGGAAGCTGAAAAAAGAATTTGCCGCTTCATTAAAGAATATGTTGAAAACGCAGGAGCAAAAGGAATTGTCTTGGGATTGTCAGGCGGAATTGACAGCGGAACAATTGCAGCTCTCTCAAGCCAAGCAATAGGCGGCAACAACGTTCTTGGGCTTATGCTTCCTGAAGAAGAAAACTTTAGCCAAAAAGACAGTGATGACGCCAAGATAGTGGCAGAAAAATTTAGCTTACAAACACAAGTCTGCGACATGTCATCTGTTTTAAATTGCCTATACAAGTCAATACCAGTGTTTGATCTAAAAGACAGACTTTGTAAAGGCAACGTAAAAGCTAGAACCCGAATGATTTACCTTTACTACTACGCAAACAAATTTAACAGAATTGTATGCGGCAGTTCCGACAAATCTGAAACAATGATGGGATACTTCACCAAATGGGGAGACGCAGCCGCAGACATAACACCAATTATGGACCTATACAAAACGCAGGTTCGAAAACTTGCAATGCATTTAGGAATTCCACAGGAACTCGCCCTAAAACCATCCACCCCAGCTCTCTGGCCTGCACAAATGGCGGAAACAGAGCTTGGCATCAAATATGAAACATTAGATCTTATTCTTTATGGGCTCGAGCGCTTCATGACTACGGACGAGATTGCTAATCAATTAAGCCTTGAGAAATCGATAGTTGAGAAGGTTAAGAGCAGGTGGCTCGCAAATGAACATAAAAGAAGAATGCCATTAGCCCCAAAAATTGGGTTTAGAACAGTAGGAAACGATTTTAGGCTTCCCAGACATACCTATTAAAAAGTGAAAAAATACAATGAAAGATAAAATCAAGATTGCCCTTGCCCAAATAAGTAGCAAACGTGAAGACAAGGAAGCAAACTTTGAGAAAATCGAGAACTTAACGATCAAAGCCAAAGAGAAAGGTGCAGATCTAGTCATTTTTCCAGAAATGTCACTAACTGGTTATGTTGTTAGGGATCAATTTTACGAGTTGGCGGAGACGATTCCAGGTCCAACCGTCGAGAAAGCAGAGGAGTTGGCTAAAAAGACAGGGATGCACATCATTTTCGGGATGCCTGAGTTAAGCGAGAAGACCCAAGCAACAGTCTTTAACACCGCCGTATTTGTCGGACCTAAGGGTTTCATCGGTAAATACCGCAAAATGTACCTGCCAACTCACAGTGTATTTGAAGAAAAAAGATATTT
>Ga0182021_10003364_pt1 | contig 18811 bp, 15 predicted proteins | sample 612E3MmetaG_FD_120493 | JGI IMG/M metagenome (GOLD analysis project Ga0182021, IMG submission 120493) | Permafrost microbial communities from Stordalen Mire, Sweden - 612E3M metaG (Illumina Assembly) | ecosystem: Environmental > Terrestrial > Soil > Wetlands > Permafrost | place: Sweden... | reverse complement strand
GATCGTTTGTGCGACCCGCAAAACTTGGGTTCGATTATGCGCACTGCCGCCTGCCTGGGTGATTTCGGCATTGTCATCTCTAAGCACAAGGCTTGTCCGGTCACCGATACAGTTTTGCGGGTTGCCTGCGGCGCGGAGAATTATGTAAAGATGGCGGTAGTCTCGAATTTTCCTACGGCAATGCTTGAAGCGAAGCGAAGCGGCTTCTGGATTGCCGGAGCCGTAGCCGAAGGTGGCCAGGATTTACGCAAGGTTTCGTTTGCCTTTCCTTTATGTATTGTTCTCGGTTCGGAAGAGAAGGGCGTGCGCTACGGCGTCGATAAACAGCTTGATTTGAGAGTGACTATTCCCATGGCCGCGCCGTTATCGTTTAATGTCGGGGTTGCCGCGGCGGTCGTTTGTTATGAAATAGCTAAACAGAGAGTAGAAAGTAGAAAATAGAAAGAGATTCGTTAATCGGCTACGGTTGCGCTGCTCGTTACGGTATTCGGAAAAAGACGGTAACCGTATGACGATACCCGATTCGAGCTACGCAACCGATTGACGATAAGTAATTTATCGATATGGCAAAGCAGAAAAATATTTCAGCCAATAAAAATAAAGCAATTCTTAATTTCATATTTGAAGCCGGCCTGCTTAAGCGCGTCAAACGCAGCGGGTGGTGGGTATTGGGTATTGACAATCCGGAGAGCGTCGCCGACCACAGTTTTCGCGCCGCGTTTATCGGATATTTTCTCGCGGAAATGGAAGGCGCCGATTCTCATAAGGTATCGGCGATGGCTCTGTTTGCCGATACCTGCGAAGCAAGGATAACCGATTTGCATAAAATGGCGCAGAGTTATTTTGATTTTCCGCGCGCCGAAGACAAAGCGTTTGCGCAACAAACGGAAGGTTTACCCGGTAAAATCAAACAAAACATTTCCGGTTTACTCGCCGAGTACCGCGCCCAAAAAACCGCAGAGAGCGTTATTGCCCGGGACGCGGATATCCTGGAGTGTCTAATCCAGGCAAAAGAGTATTTTCAATATGGTTTCAAGGAAGCGGTGAAATTTACCAAAAAAGCCCCGGTATTTCTAAAAACTAAAAGCGCCAGGCGATTGTGGAAACTCGCGAAAACCGGCGACGCAAATAAGTGGTGGCAGGATATCGGCGAATTCGGACGATGAGCAACATGATATCCGCTTCATTGTAAAAGCGGATATTGGGTTATTGGGAAATTAGGGTTGGGAAATTAGGGAATTAGGAGATCGGGGATATTTATACCAAATTTCCCGATACTCTAATACCCAAATCCCGATATCCCAATCACCTGATTGCCGTATTATATAAAAGCGGATATCGGGTTATTGGGAAATTAGGATTTGGCGATTGGGAAATTGGTGGATTAGGCTCGTTGCCTAATATCCTAATACCCCAATACCCAGATCCCGATATCCCGATCACCTGAGCACCGTATTTATTAGGGAACTAATAACCCATATCATGCGAGGAGAGCTTCTAATGAAGAATTCGACGGCTAAGCATATTAAGCAACCGGACGAGATGGCTAAGTTTGTCAAAGAGTGCGAAGTATTTTTTGACACGTTTACCGACGGCGTTATTGCCGCCGACAGCAAAATCCAGCATTTTTTCTATGTCAATCCGGCGATGGCGCGTTTTCTCGGTTGTGCGCGTAACGACCTGTTGGGGATGACCGTTAAGGATATCCATCTTAAAGAAGATTTGAAATTTGTGATGTCCCGCATTGACGCATTGATGAGCGGCAGGGAAAAGGTGACTTACGCGGTGCCGTTCCTGCGAAAAGATAAAACCATCGTCTATCTTGATGTCTCCGTGGCCTGCGTAGTGAGAAATTCTACGAAAATCATCGTAGCTTTTTTCCAGGACGTGACCCGCGCCAAACTTATCGAAAACGAGGCCAATTCGTTAAAACGGCAAATGGATTTTATTTTAGACGTTACGGGGGTGCGCCTCGATATTATCGATTCCGATTATAACATTGTTTATGTCGATCCGCGCTGGAGGAGCCTTTATGGAAATTTTGCCGGTAAGAAATGCTACAACTATTTTATGGGCCGGAATAAGCCATGCATCGGTTGCGGCGTGCCGACCGCGATCGCGACCAAGTCCAAGGTTGTTACCGAAGAAGTTTTAGTCCGGGAAAATAACCGGCCGATCGAGGTCATTACTATTCCCTTTCGCGATGATAAGGGGAAATGGTTTGTCGCGGAAATAAACCTTGATATCAGCGAGCGCGCTAAAATGGAAGGCCGCCTGAGGGAATTTGAGCAAAAATATAAAAGTATCGTCGACGGCATCGGTATCGGTATAGCGATTATCAGCCCCAAAATGGAAATAGTGAGTTTGAATAAGCAGATGCGGCGCTGGTTTCCTAACGTCGACGTTTTAAACCAGCCGATTTGTTATGAGGCGTATAATATTCCCTCCTTCACCCGGCCATGCTCTTACTGTCCGGTAATCAAAACTTTCAGGGACGGTAAAATTCATGAGGCAATTACCAATACCCCTTACCGGGGAAAGATTATAAATTATCGGATAATTTCTTCGCCGGTTGTCGACAATAACGGCAGGATCATCGCGGTAGTGGAAATAGTGGAAGACATTACCGAGCGTAAAAAAACGGAAGCGGAACTGCTTAAAAATCAAAAAATCCTGCTTGCTTCTCAGCGGCAATCGCGGGAGTTTTCCCGTCAGATTATCTTGGCCCGCGAAGAGGAGAGAAGGAAGATCGCCGTCAACCTGCACGATGAACTGGGTTCGACGGCAACTGCGATTAATTCTGTTCTCGATGTTGCCCAGGAGGACATCAGGGAACAAAAAAGCCGGGAGGCTATCGAGGCTATCGACAAAGCGCGGCGGTATCTTATGTCCTGCACCAGTAGTCTAAAAAAGATGGCGGCGGATTTACGGCCGGCAAATCTTGATATCGTCGGCCTGGCGGAAGCGGTTAAAACATTTTTGGCCAATGCCGCGCAGGGCACGGGGCTGAAAATAAATTTTCAGTGCAATTTAGATAAAAAGCCGATTGGTGATTTGTTGGCTACCGCGTTATACCGGATGATCCAGGAAGCGGTTACCAATATTGTGAAGCACTCCCGGGCGAGCGCGGTAAAAGTTACGCTTTTTTTAAAGGGGCGTAGATTGGTTTTACGTATCCGGGATAACGGCAGGGGGTTTAATGTCGAAAAGCTGGACGGCAAAGAGGGGGCGCTTAAGATCGGCATTAAGGGGATGCGGGAGCGCGTCGAGGCGACGGGAGGGAAAATGTTGCTGAAGTCTACCCGCGGCAAAGGCACGTCTATCGAGATAGTTATTCCCAATGTACATAATTCGAAAAAATAGATTTAGATATAGAAATTTTATTTTAGGATATCAGGGGATCGGGTTATCGGGATTTGGGGATTAGGAAATTGGGGGATTAGGCTTGTTGCCGGATATCCCAAGACCCCGGTTTCCAAACCCTGATTTCCCGATAGCCCAATTTCCTTAATTTAAAAATTAAATAATTATGAGTATAAAAGTTATCTTGGCCGACGACCATAATCTGGTCAGGGAAGGGTTGCGTTTGGTTATTGAACGAAAGGCCTCCGACATCGAGGTTGTAGGGGAAGCGTCCAACGGCCATGATGTTTTGGCGGTATCTCTTAATAATCCCGCGGATGTTTATGTCCTTGATGTGGCGATGCCCGGGCTGAACGGTTTGGAAGCGGCTTGCCAGCTTATAAAAAAATACCCCGGAAGCAAGATAATCATGTTAAGCATGTATGAGGATGCCGCTCTCGTGGAAAGAGCTTTCAAATATGGAGTTAAGGGCTATCTATTGAAGGATAACCCCAGCGATGACATTATCGCCGCGATAAGGCAAGTCCATGAAGGGAAATTTTTTATCGCTCCCCAGGTATCCAAATTTATCGTAGATGGTTTTGTTGATAAAAAGAACGGTACTACGGATAGCGCTAAGAACAATCGCCGCAAAATTACCGATAAAGAAAAGGAAGTCCTGCAGCTTATCGTTGACGGCAACAGCACTAAAGAGATCGCCCGGCATTTAGGCATTTCTTTCAACACGGCGGTCACGCACCGGAAAAATATCATGCGTAAACTTAGCATGAAGAGGCAAACGGCACTGATCCGGTTTGCGCTTAAGCAGGGCCTTTCCTCGTTATAAACCGCCGGCGAATACGTTTTAACCCGAAAAGAAGCTTTTTTACCTCTTTTTTAACCGTTTTTGCTCCCGCATACCTACTTTTTTCCGTAAAAATACACCGTTCGGAGTATTTACTTTTTTTTAATTTCGTGGTACATTTTATACCGCTAATACAGGAAATCGGGATATTAGGGGGTTAGGATTTGGGGATTGGGGAATTGGTTTTGTTACCCAATATTCCGATTTCCCAATACCCAGATCCCGATACCCCGATCACCTGATTGCCGTATTATATAAAAGCGGCTATCGGGTTATTGGGAAATCAGGATTGGGAAATTGGGGGATTAGGAGATTGGGGATATTTATGCCAAATTTCCCGATATCCTAAAATGAAATTTTTATAATTAAATTTATGGAACAGGAAATAGACCAGAATATAATCAAAGGAGCCGGGCAGTGCCATAACGCATTTTGTTGTCTTTCCGCCGCGACGCGCAAAGTTTGTAAAATCCGGCTGTGCATGGAAGATAAACTTTATTTCGTCGATAAGGCTGCGGATAAGAAGTGCCGGTATATCAAAGAATCCGGGAAAGCATACATCTGCTCATGCCCGGCGCGTAAGGAGCTTTATCGTAAGTGGGGCATCTGAAAATTACCGGCGAGTCAAACCAATAGGGTATCAGAAGATCAGGATATCAGGATTTGGATATTGGGAAATTAGGGAATTGGGATAAGGGATTTAACTAATATCCCAGTACCCTGCTCTCCCAATCCAGATTTCCCGATATCCTAATTCCCTTAATTCGATAACAATGGCTAATCTTTTATATTTGAACAGGATGATTATTTAAGGGGGTGAACTGCGTTGAGCAATAATGATCCTAAAAATTGCTGGGAATTTTGGAAATGTGCGGAAGAGATTAAAGAGGATTGCTGGGTATACCGCAAGAAATTAGGCAAATCCTGCTGGCATGTTCCGGTAGTTTTCCGGCCGGGGTGCCATCCGGACCGGATGAGGGATTGCGGGACATGTTTATGGTATCAAAAGCTTAACTTGAGAGCTATTTCCCTACCGTCGCAAGACGCGAGCTTACCACAATAAAAAACCCCTTGCGCATGATTCCCGTAAGGGGATAGTTCAACTAAATCCAGCACTAATTTCATTTTGAAATTAGTGCTGGATAAGCTTCACTATAATGCGCAGGGTTTTTTATTACCTCTGCCGCTTCTGTTTCTTACGTTATTTGGATTACTGATATTGTCGCTAAAACCGATCTATTTGTATACTTCCGCCGCCGCGTCAATCGCGTCGCGGGGGATATTCATTCCGATGTATCCGGCAATTTTAACGTTTAACGCGTAACCGAGTTTACGCGGCGTTGCCACCGGTATTTCCGCCGGCAGTTTTCCTTTCAGGACGCCTAAGATCATCTCGCCGGTTTGAACTCCCAAATCCGTATAGTCATAAGTAAAACCCATAAGAGCGCCGGCCTTGACCATATTGGAAGAAAAAACCATGGTCGGTATCTTATTGGCAACCATATAATTCAACACATAGGCAAGCGAATCTTTATTATAAATATCCGAGTCGAGCACCAGCCAGAATATATCGATATTGTCGCTGGTAAAATAACTCATAACCGAAGGTACCTTGGAGGGGTTAAAAACTTTTTTGGCTTCTACCTTCAAGCTTTCTATGCTGTTCAAGGCGTCGTAAAAGCTTTGGCTCGCTCCTTCGTAAAGAAGGCCTACTTTTTTTAAACCGGGGATTATTTTCTTTACAATACCCACCTGTTCTTTAGCGTCAGTTGCCAATGAAATGCCGCAAATATTACTGCCCGAAGGCCCCATGGAAGGGACAACGTTAGCCTGAACCGGGTCGATAATCAGAGAAAACACTATCGGGATATCTTTAAACTCAGCGGCTACTTTTTTGGTGGCGCTGATTCCCAGCGGGCAGATAACGTCATATTTCTTAGTTTTAAGCTGGGCTAAATAGTCGCCGTCCTCAGTGTAAATGATGTCGATCACCATGCCGGTTGTATTCTTGCCGATGGTATTTTTTATGCCGTTGACCGTGTCGGCAAAAGAATTAACCTCTCGTGAGGATACCACCGCGATATTCTGGGAATAGGCCGGCCCGCAAGCAAGCAACCAGCATCCGCTGAGTAACGCTAAAATTATTTTCTTCATATTCTGTTTGACACTACCAATTTTTTAAGAAAACATGGCGCCGTGTACCGCTGAAAACGCATTTTTACCGGTATCAAATAATAATATAGCTATATTATTATTTGAATGCAAGAAGTTTTTTATAAAAATCATCGATAGACTTCCGCCGCGCCGTCGATGACGTCCGGGGAAAATCGAATCCCAAAATAGTCGGCGCTTTTAGCGTTAAGCGTATAATTTATTTTACGCGGTACCGCTATGGGCATATTGCCCGGCGATTCGCCGTCTAAGATTTTAACGATTATCTCCGCGGTCTGGTTGCCGATGCTTTCGTAATCGATTGCGTAACAAAAGGCCCCCCCGGCTTTTACCAGGTAAGGCGCGAAGGCCATTGCCGGTAATTTATGCTCCACGCTGTAGCTTATCATAAACGTTAAAGAGTCCTGGGAGCATACGGTAGAATCGGGGATCAGCCATAACACATCGATTTTACCCGCGATTTGGCTAAGGGCAGAAGGGACTTGCAAGTTCGAATCTACCCTGGCCGTTTCCAGTTTTAAACCAAAGCCGGCCGCTTTGGCCTGCGCTTGGGAGATTATCTCCGCGCTTGCCGAACTATAAAGCGCGCCGATGGTTTTAACCGAAGGGATAATTTTTTTCAGCAATTTAAATTGCGTTTCCACGTCGACGTTCAGTGACATGCCGGTGATGCGGGAACCCGAAGGAGACATCGCGGCGACAATATTGGAGGCGACGGGGCTCATCAGCATGGAAAAAACTATCGGTTTATCGGTAATTTCCTTTTCGACTGCTTTAGTCGCTGCCGTGCCTAAGGGGCAAACCACGCTGTAACCGCCGTTTTTTATTTTATCTAACGAATCGTCGTTTTCTAAATCATATTGGTCTATGACGATGTTGTTTCCGGACGCTTTCAGGCTACTCTTAAACCCCATTAAAAATTGCCAGTAGAATTGGATTTGCCGGCTTTTGACTACGGCAATCCGCTTACTTTCGGCAAAAGCGTTAACGCCGAATGTTAAGATGAGTAGTAAAGCTAAAATAATATTTTTCATACAAATATTATTATATATTTATTTAGCTCGAATACAATAGTTTTTGATTGTGGATAAAAATTTTTGCCGCAAATTTTTTCTTGTTTGTTGAGCGCGATCGCGGTAAAATAACAAACAATTTTATGGTTTTCCATTATTGATCGGGCATTACCTTAAGCATATATCAAGGAGGGGTTGAATGAAGCCGGCAGAAAAAGACAGCCATCGGATTATTCGGCGGATAACAGTTAAAGGAAAGCTTTCCGGGGTTATCCGGGAATTAAATAAACTTGACGCGTTTACCGAATCCGCGCCGGCAGTGCTGTCGTCTCGCCCCGGCGTTAAGGATATTTTAGCGTTTTTTCGTGATGAAAAACATTTTTCCCAAACGCTTGCCGCGTTAAAAAAGAATAAAAGTTTTAAAATCCTTGCCGTCGAGGATGAGATATTAAGAATACATCGCGGCGGTAAATTAGCCGTCCGCGCTACCGTGAAATTGGATACGGTTGATGATTTGCGCAAAGTCTATACCCCCGGCGTGGCCCAGGTGTGCAAATATATCCAGGATAATCCTTCCGCGGCCAGGGAATATACCGCCATCGGCAATACCGTTTGTATCGCTACCAACGGTTCGGCGGTTTTAGGCTTGGGCGATATCGGGGTCCTGGCGGGGATGCCGGTGATGGAGGGCAAGTCGGTTATCCTTAATAAGATGGCCGAGGTTAACTGTATCCCGATTTTAATCGACAGCGGCGACGCCGCAAAGATTGTTTCCGTTTTGGAGGCAATATCGCCGACCTTCGGTTTGATTATGATCGAAGATATCGCCGCGCCGCTTTGCTTTGACGTAGAAAACCAATTGCAGGAGCGCCTTTCGATACCGGTTTTTCATGACGACCAGCACGGGACCGCTACAGTGATTTTGGCCGCGTTGTTACGGGCGCTTGTAGGGGCCGGCCCCTGTGCCGACCCGCTACAAAGAAAAAAAGAAGACGTTAAGATCGTCATCAACGGTGCCGGCGCCGCCGCTATCGCTACGACCAAAATGCTTTTAGAATATGGTTTCAAGCATATTGTTTTATGCGACCGGGAAGGTATTATTTTCCAGGGCCGAAGCGCCGGTATGAATCATTATAAAGAAGAGATAGCTCAAATTACCAACAAAAGTAATGAACGCGGCGATCTTGCTTTTGCCCTTAAAGATAAGGATGTTTTTATCGGCCTTTCCGGGCCGGGCCTGGTAACGCCGCAGATGCTTAAGCGGATGAATAAATCGCCGATAGTTTTTGCTTTAGCTAATCCGGTTCCTGAGATTTGGCCCGCCGAAGCCTTAAGCGCTGGCGCGTCAATCGCCCTTGACGGAAAGACGATCAACAACGCTCTGATTTTTCCCGGTTTGATAAAGGGGACACTGCAGGCGCGGGCTAAGCGGATAAATTACGCGATGAAATTCGCCGCGGCGGAAAAATTAGCCGCTTTATGTAAGAAGAATGAAGTCGTGCCGGATTTCATGGATTTAAAAGTCCACGCCGAGGTGGCGAAAGCGGTTTGCGCTGCGCTTAAGTAAAATTGTTAAAGCCATTGATAAAAAGTATGTAGTGAAGCCTTGCCGAAGAGGGTAGGCTAATCATGGATAAAATATGAATTGTAAACCACCGGTAGTTTATTTTAGCCACGGATTAACACGGATTGTCACGGGTAAGTGATATATCTGTTGTTTTTTTGAATAAAAACTTTAAAAACAATTATGTTGTTTTTTTAAACTTTATGGTATTTTTATCCAAATCAGTGTTACATCGGTGTTAATCAGTGGCAAAAAAAAGACTAGAGGATTTATAAACCGAAATTTTTTATATGAAAAAGATTATAGTTTTATTTTGTTTGAGCGGCATGTTGTCGGGATGCAGTGTGGCGGTGGCTATGAAAAGAAATGATAGTGTTGCTGGTGTCCAGGATAGCCAAGGCACTAAAGGCAGCGCCGGTAAAATTCAGGATACCCCGTTCGGCGTCCTGGAATTTTTAAGCTGGAACCACAGTTGGAATAATTTTAAATATAAAGACGATAGCGATCTTCGCAAGGCCGTCAAGCTGATGAAGGAAGCCGGCGTGAGCATCGTCCGGATGGATTTTTACTGGAACGATATCGAACCTCAAAAAGGCAATTTCGATTTCGCTAAGTATGACCGGATTGTGGAGCTGCTTTCCGCTGGCGGCATTGATATCCTGGCCCTGCTCCATTATTCCGCTGGTTGGGCCGCGCCTGAATGGAATAACCCGCCGGATGATTCCGGCGATTTTGTCAATTACGCCGAAAAAACCGTTTCCCGATATAAAGATAAAATAAAATACTGGGAACTTTGGAACGAACCGGACAGCCCGGTTTATTGGCAGCCGCAGGACGGGATGGTAAAATATTCCCAGTTGCTGAAAGCGGTTTATCCGGCGATAAAAAAAATCGACCCGTCGTGTAAAGTTTTGCTGGGGGGCCTGACCAATCAGGGCTATTTCGCTTTAAAAAACCTTTACCGCTTAGGCGGTAAAGGTTTTTTCGATATCGTCAACATCCACCCGTTCATCAACCCTTTAGAAAAAGATTGGCCCCAACGCGTCCAATCCCTGCACGCGAATATCCGGCGGCTGATGGCTGAATTCGGCGACGGCAATAAAAAAATATGGTTTACCGAAATCGGTTGCCCCGGCGTGCGCTGGTGGGGGAACGATAAAAAATGGTGGGAGGGAAGGGCTCCTTCGTGTGGGCAACAGGCGCGTTTTGTTGCCGACGTTTACGGGCGGCTTTTAAAACTTGACGGCGTAGAAAAAATATTCTGGGCGTTTTTCCGTGACAATAAAGACCATTTCAAAGACGCAGTTGATTACTTCGGTTTAGTGCGCTGGGATTTTTCCCGTAAGCCCGCGTTTTACGCCTATAAGAAGGCGTATTCGGAGTGGAGGAAAAAGACCGTAGGACGTCCGCGGCAGTAGCCGCTGGGACGTTCGTGCCTGCGGCACTGGGACGTAGGACGTGGTGAAGAACCGTAAGGACGTCCTGCGGCTTCACGGTAAAATAGGGGGGGCATGAAATTCAGGTTTTTATTAATAACATTCTTGGCCCTTATTATAATAGGTAAGGCCGCTTTCGCCCATACGCCGGCAGATATCTCGATTGTTCCCGATTTTGTCAACAACACGGTGCAGGTAAAAGTTCTGCACCCTATTGTGCCTCACGACGAACGCATCCACTATTTAAAATCTATTGAAGTGACTGCCGATGACCGGCAGCCTATCGTTTATAGCTTTACTTTTCAGAAAGGAGATTACCAGCAGGTAGATGCTGGAGTCCCCGATTTAAAGGCCGTAAAAAAATTAAAGGTAAAAGCGTGCCATAACACCTGTTTGGAAAAAGATTTCGATATCGAAGCGATGGTGAATAAAACCGCTGAGTGAAAGAAACAATTTAAAATGAATAGGAGCGAAACGGCCGCGTGATAAATAGTATCTCTGAAAGTACCTACCAATTTTTTTTATTCGTTTCATTTATCTCGCTATTCTTAGGCGGGGTTGCGCTTCTCATACTTAGTCTGATTGCGATAATCGAGTTGGCAATAAGAATTTATGGAAAAATAATGTTTGAAAAGTTAGAAAATATAATTAAAAGCAGCCCCAATATAGGCGTGAGAGGCGATGATGGTAATTTTGTGTTTCAGAAGGGGAGATTTACTATGAAGTACAGGCTGGTTAATCCCGACGGTGAGTCAGGACAGAAAAAAATAGAGCTGGTAGCTATGAAAACAAGATTGATGGGATATGAAAGGGAAATCAATAATTTTAAAATGGATATAAGAAGATTCTGGGACCGTGGATTGATTTTTTCTGTATCCAGATTATTTTTATTCTTGTTCCCGGTAATTTTAATATTTTATCTTGCTGTGTTTGAACCGGATTTTGTCAAAATCAATCGGCTTAGAGGGATTATTTCAAATATGTTAAATATAAATAGAGAAAAGGTAGGAATGAAATCCGACGGATGGGTTACAATTTCAGGGGAGAGATTGACCGCGGTGGATAAAAAACGCGAGGACGTATCTTATCATGTTAGCCTGTATGATTGGCTTATCGGTAAAGATGCCGGCTACATATTTCGAGATAGAGGGGTGGTGCAAAATCATGATTATGGACATGTCATTTATCCTGTGTCCGAAAATAATGGTAATATCAATATGGAGAAGGACGGAAAATTGATTCATGGTAGGTCTGATTGGTTTGGAACCGGGATGAACTGGGATAACGTCCAGGGGACCGGTATCCGAGAAGGGCAGGTTTTGGGGCATGACGAGCATGATGCGGTGCGTCAAAAAAATAGTAAATCTTTATTTGAAGATAAATAGTTTGTGTATAAAATGAGAAGGAGATCGATGATTATACGGTTATCATTTTAAAATTAATTAAGGAGGTTCAAGGTAACGTATGCATACCAAACAAGTTAAGTTCGACGAATTAGGTTTATCCCCGGAATTATTAAAAGCGGTTGTTGATATGGGGTTTGAAGAAGCTACCCCCATTCAAGCGTTGGCCATCCGGCCGATGATGGAAGGTAAAGACGTATGCGGCCAGGCCCAGACCGGCACGGGAAAAACCGCCGCCTTCGGCATCCCGATTTTAGAAAAAATTGACATTAAAGATAAACGGCCGCAGGCGATCATCCTATGCCCGACCAGGGAACTCGCCATCCAGATTGCCGAGGAATTCAAAAACCTTTCCAAGTATAAGAGAGGCGTTTGCGTCCTGCCGGTATACGGCGGCCAGCCCATTGAGCGCCAGCTTTACGCTTTAGCGCGGGGCGTGCAGGTCATTATCGGAACGCCCGGCCGGGTCATGGATCATATGGAGCGTCGCACCCTTAATCTGTCTTCGGTAAAAATCGTTATCCTGGATGAAGCCGACGTGATGCTCGATATGGGTTTTGTCGACGATATCGAGATGATCTTGCGAGGCATTCCTAAAGAACGGCAGACCGCGTTTTTCTCCGCGACCATGCCGTCGCAATTTTTAGAACTTACCAAAAGATACCAGAAGCATCCCCAGGTGATAAAAATAGCGAGAGAGGAATTGACCGTTCCTACCGTCGAGCAGGCCTATTTCGAGACTACCCCGTCGATGAAAGTAGAGCTTCTTTCCCGCTTACTCGATCTCTATAACCCGAAGCTGGCGCTGGTTTTTTGCAATACGAAAAAATGCGTGGACGAATTAGCCGGGCATTTACAAACGCGCGGTTATCCGGTCGAGGCCCTTCATGGCGACCTGCGCCAGGCCAGCCGCGACCGCGTCATGGCAAAATTCCGCAACGGCCAGGTCAGCGTATTGATCGCTACGGATGTGGCGGCGCGTGGTATCGACGTGGATGACGTCGAGATTGTTTTTAATTACGATTTGCCCAAGGACCAGGAATATTATGTGCACCGCATCGGCCGCACTGCCCGGGCGGGGAAAAGTGGGCGGGCGTTTACCTTTGTGGTTGGCCGGGAGATCTACGAATTGAAAGATATCCAGCGTTACGCCAAGATACATATCAAACGTTCCAACCCGCCCTCGGCGAGCGACGTTGCGGAAGTCCGTTTCAATGCGATGCTTGAGCGGGTGCGCCGTGTCGCTAAAGAAGGCCATTTGAGCAAATATACCACTTTGGTCGAGAAAATCCTCGAAGAAGAGTTGACGTCGCTGGACGTTGCCGCGGCGTTATTCAAGATTGCCGTCGGCGATGGCGACCGGCCGCAAGGCGGGGACGATGGCGAATTCGGCGATACTGGTGCGCGCGAACCCGGCATGGTCAGGTTTTTTATTAATATCGGCCGGGTGCAGGGTGTCCAACCCAAAGATTTTGTCCGCGCGATCGCCGAAACGGCGGGTATCTCGTCAAAAGCTATCGGTGCGATACGTATTTGCGAACGATTTTCTTTTGTCGAAGTCGCTAAAGAAAATGCCCGGCAAATTATGACGGCAGTCAAAGGCATCCAGATCAAAGGCCGGCCGGTAAATATCGAGCCGGCTAATCAAAACCCTCATTAAGCCCTTGACCAATGGCTAAGTAAGGGTAAAAATAATTTTAAATTTAGCGTTGTACATTGATCATTTTACAATGGGAGAAGAAAAAATAACAAAGGCAAAGAAAATGATTATTGATCAATGACCAATGTTCAATCTAAAATTCTTACAATAGTTTCTTGACATCTATTTTTTTATGATACAATATCAGCGTCAGTGCTTAAGAATAAAAGGGGGCGTATGAACAAAAGCAGCGAAGATCCATTTTATAAAAGAATACCATTTGCCGGAAAGTTTTCCCGCCAAAAAATAATTCTAATATTACTTGCCGGATATTGCCTGTTTTCTTCCGGTTTGGTTTATTCCCAGAACGTCGCGATTGTCTCATCCAGGAAAATTTCTTTTTTTGCCGATACGGTTAACGGTATAAAAAAGGTCCTTGCGGCGGATAACGCCGGAGCGGCAATCGACATTTTTTACAGCGACGACAGCGGCTATCTGGATCAGCTCAAAGCTAAAAAGTATGACGTCATCTGCCCGCTGGGGGCTGCCGCGGCGAAAGATGTCATCGGGGAGTTTAAGGATGTTGCTGTAGTTTTTTCCCTGGTGATCGATCCGGTGCAAGCCAAAATTGTCCGTTCCCTGGGCCCTTCGGGGAGTAATTTCTGCGGCATAACGCTTATGGTCGGGGCTAAGATCCAGGTGGAGATGGTTAAAAAAATCATCCCTGGCTTAAAAAAAATCGGCATTATTTATGAAGGAGCGAGCCGCAGTTTCTACGACGAGATGAACGCGCTGGATGGTTTAACGATAAAAGCGCAAGAGGTTTTTACGGATACCAAGGTGCCGTCGGCGATGGTTTCGTTCAACCGGGATAATACCGATGTATTCTGGGTAGTGCTTGACGGGGATATTTATAATAGAGATTCTCTTGCTTATGTTTTAAATTACTCCACTTCCCATAAAATACCTACCATGATTTTTTCTTCCAATATGGTCAAGGCCGGCGCGCTGATGAGCTGCGTTTATGACTATCATGATCTGGGGGTTCAAACCGGCGAGATGATTCTGGATGTTCTTAAAGGAAAATCACCGGCCCAAATACCGGTGGCAACGCCGCGTAAACTCGGTTACGCGTTAAACGTTAAGATTGCCGAATATATCGGATTAAGTATTCCCAGTAGCATTGTTCAATCGGCCGCGGAAGTCTACCGGTAAGTAACCGGAAAGATAAAAAATCAGATAGTTGTTGACAACTGAGGTCAAAACAGTAAAATAAAAACTATTATTGGGCATTTATTTTAACCGATGCGTTCAAAGCTACACGAACAAAAAGGAGGTTGGAGATGAAAAGAGCTTGGAGAGGGGTATTATTTGCGGTTATGGCAGTATCACCGTTACTGGGCGCTTATGCTGAGCAGCCGGCGGCCAGCGCGGAAAAAAGTAAGGAAGACTTGTTCTATATGGAAATGCCTCAGGTAACCGTCGCGTCCAAGGTCAGTGAACCGTGGATTACCGCGCCGGGTACCGTTTACGTTATTACCGCCGACGAGATCAAGCGTTACGGCTGGCGCAATCTGGGCGATATCCTGCGCCACGCCATCCCCAATACCGATGAGTCCAATACTTTAAACTACCGTCAATATGGCCAGAGAGGTTTTTATTCCAACGGCAGTAATACCTTATTATTGATGGATGGCCGGGAAATGAATGCGATGTCTGGCGGCACCGTGATGATCAACAACTGGTATTTACCATTAGATATTGAACGCGTCGAAGTCGTGATGGGGCCTGACTCGTCAGTCTACGGCAGCAGCGCTTTAGACGGCGTTATCAATATCGTGACCAAGCATGGCCGCGAAACTAAAGAGGATATCGATACCAAAGAAGCGTCGGTGTCCCTCGGCGATACCGGCCGTTACCAGTACGAAGGTACCTTCCGGACTAACCGCAAAGATTTTTCCATCGGCGGCGCTTTTTCCTATTTTACCGGCCGGCAGGATTGGAAAGATTTAGCGCAGTTTGCCGTCGACACCCATGATTATCGCCGCAGCCACTTTAACACCAATACTAAGGGTATCACCGTTTTTGACAACGACCCCACGAACTTTCGCATGGAAGAGGAGACTTTTGCCTTGCGCTTAAATATGCGGTATAAAGATTTTTATGCCGGCGTCAATCTCAACAAAGCTTCCAATTACAGCGGTATGGAATATGCCTTTTACGGGTTCCAGGATAACCATCAGAACCGGGACGACACGCATAATTATATCGGCTGGAAACACGAATTCGAGAATAGCCTGGCGTTAAGGTTTGAATACCAATATTCCTATTACGACTCTAAATTTCTGGTGGATAGCAACGATGCCACTAATTTATCTACTGCCACTTCTTTTAAAGATTTGGTGCGCACGCAAACCAATACCGCTCGTAACGAAGCCTTTGAGCACAAATTGCTGACTACGGCGGAATATCAGTTAGGCAACCATCATTTGCTGGCTGGATTTGATTATTGGACCCGTTACGACCGTGCCGGTAGCCTCAGTCCTTCCGGCGCTACTTTCCCGCTGATCGATGAAGGTTATATGGGCGATACCGCCAGCGGCCGGTTATACCGCGATGGTCTATACGCTCAGGACAGCTGGCAGGTTACCGAGAAGTTTAAACTCGTTGCCGGCGCGCATCTTGACGACGAACGCGGCGAAGCCGCGAAACGGTTTTCTCCCCGCGTAGCGTTGATCTGGCAGCCGCTCACCAATTCGGTTTTTGAATTAGGTTATGGCGAAGGTTTTCGCGGCCCGCTTGCCGGCGAAATCAAACGGAATAACGCTGCCGGCGGTTATGGCTTGGAGCCGCAGAGTATGAAGATGTACGAATTAAGCTATAACCAGTTGTTTAAGCTTGCCGAAAAATGGAGCGGCAGCAACCAGATAAGCCTTTATGACATGAATCTGGTCAACCGGATTGTCACGTCAACCGGCGTCAGTTTTACCGGATCGGCTACCCAGCTGTCGATTAACGGCAACGGTATTAGGACCAGGGGCTTAGAGGATTTGTTTAAAGTGACCAACGGCGATTTTAACGCCTTTCTCGGGTTTCGTTGTATCAGCCCGACGCGGGAACAGCCTGCTACCACCGCGGCGGATAGCGTTATCCTCTGGGTGCCGCGGATGAAGACCCAATTGGGCGTAAGTTATAAGTTCTTTAATATGGTCGAAGCGGCGCTTACCGCTGATTATTGGAGCAAGGTCAAGACCGCGGCCAATGTTATAAATGCTTATTACCAGCCCGCCACCGGCATCCCCAGCGAAATGTACACGATCGATGAGCACTGGACTGCCAACTTTAATCTTAATCTCGGCGAGTTCAAGGTGGAAAATGCTACCTTGCTTGTTTCTCTTTACGTCAACAATATTTTCAACGATCACTATTGCGAAGCTTCTTGGGCCGGCACAGGCAGTTTCAACCCGATTCAGTATATGCAGTTGCCGCGCAACTATTGGCTGACGGCTAAAATGAAGTTTTAATGAGACTTCGCCGATTGCAAGCCCGTAGGGCGAAGCAAGAGGCGGTAGTCGAATTACCCAGAATCGTAGGAGCGCGTAAGCGCGACTTCAGATTTTGGGCAATGAGGCTTAACTCTCTAAAATAATTTGTTTCCCTAACCCCGCTTTCCGGTTTTTCCCGGGAAGCGGGGTTTTTAATTTTTCCGGCTGGATACAGCCGGAAAAATTAACCCTGAGCGACCGAAGGGAGTCGAAGGTACTGAGGGTTGTGGCGGGTTAAATTTTCCAAAGGCAAAAGATAATTTTAAATTTGTCATTGGCCAATGGCCAATGATCAATGGTCAATTTAAAATGAATATTGGCCTATTGAAATTCTCCCAGTAACTCCTTGACATCTGTATTGTTATGATAAAATACTTTAATCCCGAAGCATGAAAATTTTTTAATGATAAAACTCAGCTATGATTAAAAACCGCGATAACTCAGCTTATAAAAAAATGCCGGCTGTCGTGAGGTTTTCCTGCAAAAAAACAATTCTAACGTTACTGGCCGGATATTGGCTTTTTTCCCCCGGTTTGGCCTATCCCCGGAACGTCGCGGTCGTATCTTCCCGAAAAGTTCCTTATTTCGCCGACGCGGTTAACGGTATAAAAAAGGCTTTTGACGCGGATAAGAACAGCGCGGTAATCGACATTTTTTACAGCGAAGACAGGGGTTGCCTGGCTCAGCTTAAGGCGAAAAAGTATGATGTTATCTGTCCGTTGGGCGTCGGTGCGGCGAAAGAGATCGCCGGGGAATTTAAGGATGTTGCCGTAGTTTTTTCCCTGGTGGTTGACCCGGTTTGGGCTAAAATCGTCCCTTCGATGCAGCCTTCGGCCGGCAATATTTGCGGCGTATCGTTGTTGGTCCAGGCCCAAGTCCAGGTGGCGATCATCAGAAAAATCGTCCCCGGATTAAGAAAGGTCGGCATTATTTATGAAGGGATGAGCCGCAGTTTCTACGACGAGCTGAACTCGCTGGATGGTTTAACGATAAAAGCGCAAGAAGTTCCTGAGCCTACCAAAGTGCCGTCGGCGATGGTGTCGTTTACCAGCGACAATACCGGGGCGTTTATCCTCGTGCTCGACTCGGACATCTATAATAAAGATTCGCTTGCCTACGTATTGAATTATACTGTTACCAATAAGATACCGACCATGGTTTTTTCTTCCAATATGGTCAAGGCCGGCGCTCTTCTGGGTTTCGTTTATGACTATACGGATTTGGGAGTTCAAACCGGCGAGATGATCCTGGATGTTCTTAAAGGAAAATCACCGGCCCAAATACCAATAGCCGTGCCGCGTAAACTCGGCTACGCCTTGAATCTTAAGGTTGCCGAAGCGATCGGATTAAATATTTCCGGGGATGTCGTTAAATCGGCCGTGGAGACATACCGGTAACAAAAACATCAGCGTCCTTCGTCAACCGGTTGCATAGCTGGAAACGTCAATCGTCCTTCGGCCATCGTCAAAAAGCCGATAGACGGTAAACGGTAACCGTAACGAGTCGCGCAACCATATACCGGTTCGTCGACTTAACGATAGTGTCAAAAGTTTTATGAAAAACGGAAAAAACCCATTTTTACCACGAAGGCACAAAGGGCACGAAGTTGATAAAGAAAGGACAAACAAAATAGTTTTTACCACAAAAAGATATAATCTTTAAATCTTTTTTAGTGCCTTCGTTCCTTTTTGGGAAGGCTTCACATTGCCTTTGCGGTTAAAATCTTTAGGGTTTTATTACTAAGACTTGAGTTTTTCAAGCCGTAGGCGCAGAAAAACGATTAGTCGCAGTTATACCCCGCGGCTTGCCGCGGGGAGGTTCATTATTGTATT
>Ga0182021_10003363_pt1 | contig 18817 bp, 16 predicted proteins | sample 612E3MmetaG_FD_120493 | JGI IMG/M metagenome (GOLD analysis project Ga0182021, IMG submission 120493) | Permafrost microbial communities from Stordalen Mire, Sweden - 612E3M metaG (Illumina Assembly) | ecosystem: Environmental > Terrestrial > Soil > Wetlands > Permafrost | place: Sweden... | reverse complement strand
TAAGTTTTGGCAAACTGAGGAACATTGTGGAATCTGCTGACAGGTAATCATCCAATTTACTGAGCCCTGCAAAATGATTCATTTCGAGGTCATTGGAATGGGCATACATTACAGCTCCGATGGCACCCATTGATGCATGGTATTGAGGTATAATTAGCTCATTATCATTTAGATCAAGAACTTCCCTAAATGCTCTTACCATCCCTGTATTTGCAGCAACTCCACCTGAAAACACCACAGGTTTCTTTATCTCCTTGCTTCTTGCAACATTGCTTCGGAAGTTCCTGGCAAGAGCAAAACATAATCCGGCCACAATATCATGGAGAGGTGTAGCTATCTGCTGATGATGGATCATATCACTTTTGGCAAAGACACTGCAGCGTCCGGCAATCCTCGGAGGATCGACTGATTTCAGTGACATTTGTCCGAATTCGTTTTCAATCGGAACGCCTATTCTCCTTGCCTGCTGGTCGAGAAAAGAGCCGGTGCCCGCTGCACATATGCTGTTCATCTCAAAATCTACAAGCCTGGAATGGCCTTTTATAGGATCCTTTTCGAGGATAATCAGTTTGGAATCTTCCCCACCAATCTCAATAACTGTTTGAGCATCAGGATATAACCTTCCTGTTGACGTTGCCTGAGCTATTATCTCATTTACAAATGTTCCACCAATAAGGCTGGTGGCCAATTTTCCTCCTGTCCCGGTGATGGCGATTCCTTTTATTGATTCCTGAGAATGATTTTTCAGAATTGAATTCAGCCTCTCTTTCAATACATTGAATGGTTTTCCATAGACATAATCATAATAATTTTCGAGAATATTATGATTTTCATCCATCAGGACAGTATTCAACGAAACTGATCCAATATCAAAACCAAGAAAGAGGTTCAGGTCAGAAAAATTAGAAGAAGGTTTAAGAGCCATACCGGGAACGTTAATTTAGAAAAGTACAGATAAAATAATCTGCAGAAAACATTTATTTTTTGCCCAAAAATAGGGTTTTATCAGTTTAGAATCAATTTAAATAGGTTAAAAAATGATATATGTCATATTGTTAGGTTTAACGGCTCAACGCCCGCCCGACTGAACGACGTCAGTCGTTCGGGCGGGGCACAACGGTTCAACGGTTCATCGGCATTACAGCATTACGCTATTACGCCTTTACACCGTTATGCCATTACCCCTTTACTCCTTTACGTCATTACGTTCTGCCCCGTTTTCCTAAACCCATTCTTCCCTCAGGATATCACCGGTAATACCCGCGATCATAAGTTTTACCGGAACTTTTCTTGAGGCAGATAAAGCAGCAGATTTGACCATCTGCAATAATCCGCTACAGCATGGAACTTCCATTATCATTACAGTTAAGGTATTGATCATTGCGACATCGATGAGAGCCTTAAGTTTTTCAACATAGATTTCTGTTCCATGATCAAGTTTAGGACATGCAATAGCCAATGATTTGCCTTTCAGATATTTACTATGAAATCCGCCAACGCTGTATGCCACACAATCCGCAGCTAAAAGAAGATCGGAATTTTTGAAGTAAGTTGCGTTTGTATTTATCAGGTGCATCTGTACCGGCCATTGACCCAACTCTGATTTTGCATTTTCAGTTATATTTTCAGGATCCCTGGCTCTCTCAATAATCATTGCATGGGAACCAGGACAGCTTCCCTTCATCTGCTCCATCACCCTGACCTCACTATAAGGCTCAGTTTCACGCTTTTCGATCGTTATGGCTCCTTCAGGGCAATGACCTATACAGGCTCCAAGACCATCGCACATTAGCTCACTTACAAGCCTTACTTTGCCGTCGATTACCTGTAAGGCGCCTTCATGGCAATTGGGAACGCAAAGACCGCATCCATTGCATAATTCATCATCTATTTTTAAAATATCTCTTTTCATTTCAATTCATTTTAACATGTTTCTGATACAAAAATGATATTATAAATCATACTGAATTGTAACATTTGTTACAATGTGCTAGTTTTGTAAAAAAACAATGAACTATTCAGTTTTATCACAAGCACCGCTTTTTAGAGGATTTACTCCTGAAGAGATAGAGAGATTTTTATTATCGGTAAAATATCATGTAAGGAACTATAAAGCTGGTTCAATGATTGCACAAAACGGGGAACCAGTTAATTCACTGATGGTTATTTTAAACGGTGTCGTTAAAGGTGAAATGGTGGATTTTGCCGGGAGGGTCATCAAAATTGAAGATATTCCGGCACCTGGTGCACTGGCTTCTGCTTTTATATTTGGAAACAAGAACAAATTCCCGGTTAATGTAATTACAATAAGTGACACTGAATTACTCATAATTGATAAGCCGGAGTTCCTTAAACTGCTGAAGACGGAAGTTAAAATCCTGGTGAATTTCCTGGATATGATCTCAAACCGGTCGCAGTTTCTCTCAGAAAAAATTAAATTTCTGAATTTCAAGACTATAAAAGTAAAATTGGCACAATATATTCTTCAGAAAGCCGGAAAGGACAGAATATCAGTGACATTCGATATGACGCAGAATGATCTGTCTGATTATTTTGGCGTTGCAAGACCTTCAGTTGCAAGAACACTTGGTGAGATGGAGGAGGAGGGATTTATCATCGCAAAGAGAAAGAATATTAAAATACTTGACAGAAAAGGTCTGTCAGACTTAATTTTTGATTGATATACTGTATCAATTGTCAGTAATTTAATAGCTTCTTAATAAATATGTTAAGTCAGATAATGATTCTAAAAAAAACATAGAAGATATTATTTCTGAAAATATTTTCAAATTTATTAGGTTTATATTATAAAGTAGTCTATATTTGCAATAGATTTAATTAATAAAACTGAAAAAATGGAAAATCATGAAAAACAAATGACTCCTGAGGAGAGTCTGAATCTGATAGGTGAGGTGATCTCAAATGCCAGAAACAATTTAAAGACCGATAGTTTTTTCTTCCTCTTATGGGGATGGTTAATTGCTATTGCAGCTCTTGTCGAATCTTTTATCCTATGGAATGCGGGCAGAATGAATGAATGGGGAAATGTCAGTTTGCTAAGTGGGCTAAACTGGTCCGGACTTGTAATAATCGGATGGATAATACAATTTTTTTATATCAAGAAGCAATATGTGAAAAGGGGATATAAAACTTTCTTTGGAAAGGTAATCTCATATCTTTGGATAATTTCAGGATGTATAATAATCCTGCTGGTTTACATTACGCTGGTACGTCATGAATCGCCTGAACCATACATTCTTGCAGCTATCTCAATCCCAACTGTAATTACAGGAGTAATGATACGTTTCAAACCGTTGATTACAGGTGGTCTGTTGTTTATATTGTTTGCCATTCTGGCTGTCCACGTGCAGACCGATTACTTAAGAAGTTCGGTCACTGCAATTGCATTAATCTGCGGATACCTGGTTCCGGGATACCTTTTGAGAATGAAAAAATAGTTAGTTATGCTCAAAGAACTTGACCCGTTATTGCATTCGCAGCTAAGGCTTGCTATTGTGTCAGCTCTTATGACTGCAGAAGAGGCTGAATTTACCTGGCTTCAGGCGCAGACTGGTGCTACAGCCGGGAATCTAAGCGTTCAACTAAATAAACTGAAAGATGCCGGTTATATTGAAATCAAAAAATCTTTCAGGGGAAATTATCCGCAAACCCTTTGCATTATGACTAAACTGGGTAAGGAAAAATTTAAGGCTTATGTGGAGGCCCTTAAAGAATACCTTAATTACAAATAACACACGATGTTTTAATGGATGCTGCAAAATTTCAGCACCCATTTTTATTGATCAGATTGGGATAATTCTTCTTTCCCGGCAGCTGCAGGTTTATCTTCAGGAAGGACAATCATGAAACAGGTTCCTTCACCCTCTTTACTTTCAACAGAAATAGTTCCCATATTGATCATAATAAGCTCCTGGCAAAGTTTTAAACCGAGTCCAGTTCCTTTTTCATTTTCAGTACCGGGAGTACTCTCAATTTCGTTAAATGTGAAAAGTTTTTTATGTTTTTCATCAGGCATACCGACACCATTATCACAGATCTTTATCAAAACTCCCTCCCCGTCTTTTGACCTGTCTTTTACCAGGATACTGACTCTACCTCCACGGTAAGTGTACTTCACAGCATTTGATAAAAGATTCCGGATGACAATATCCATGAGATCTTTATCAAAATATGCAAATGAAGAGCCGATCTGTGTAAAATTGACAGAGATATCCTTGCGATCAGAGGTTTCTTTTAAAATACTCAGATTGGTGAGAATTATATTAGCCAGGTCATGTTTTTCAGGAGAATACTTAATTTTTTCTTCCTGCCCCCGACCCCATACCAGCATGTTTTCCAGGAGGTTAATGACAAGTTGGGCATACTGGATACTTGAGTTTGCGAAAGTGTCATATTTTGCTTTGTATTCATCCTCCTTCAGCAGATTCAGCATATAAAGAATATTTACAACCGGACTTCGGAGGTCATGGGCAATAACAGAAAATATTTTATTTTTAAGCTGAAGCGTTTCAGATAATTGTTTATTCTGAAGAGCTATTCTGCTATTCTGTTTTTCTATCTCTTCATTCCTTGTTTTTAAAGCTATAGTCCTTTCATTAACCAGCTTCTCGAGATTCTTGTTCATGAATTCGAGTTCATTATGCAGTTTTTCTTTTTCATAGAATGTCATGACCCATTTATAGAGAAGAAGGACTGCCTGAATAAAAATAAATATTACTACGACAAAAGACATCACATATCCCACAGGGCTATGGGATTTCCCAAGTGAGACCTGACTGTCATGTACAGCTCCGATAGTAAATAAAATAAAAGCTGCAAAATAGACTGTGTCTATTGCTCTTCGTTTCAGCATCCCTGAAAAACTGGATATCAGCAAATAGAATATAATTGCAATTACTGAAGGGTAATATGCCAGAGCCGAATAGCTGAATATTTTTACGGGGAACAATAAGGTTGTTATTGTTGCTGCTATGAATACAGATGTAATGATGTAAGCGACATATCTTATCAGTTTGGAAGGATAAAGTCCATTTGCAAACCAGGCAAATCCGATCATAATAGTGAATAAACTAAAATACTCGAGCCTTATAGTCCATTGCCATCCAACAGTAAAGAAATCATAAATTAAGTATTGTGAGGTGAAGAGAGGTCTGAGCGCAAGTCCAAATAAAGCCATACTGAAAAATGCCATTATCCTGTCTTTTGGATAGAGAATGAAGAATATTATAAAGAACAGGGCAAAACCAAACAGGAGACTCACAGTTGCATAGTCTCCGGCCCATGTATTAGCCTTCCTGTTTCTGACTTCTGAAAATGTTCCCAGTTTCATAGGAACCCAAAAACCACCTCGTCTGTGCTGATAGTTAGAGACATTAATTACAATGCTTAGAGTATCATTAAATGGAGAATATCTATGAAAACCCGGCGAATATTCTGGTCTGGTCTCTTCTTCAGATTTTCCTGTCTGACCATTCGATGTCAATAATGAATCATTAACCCACAGATCGAAAGACGAATCAAATACAGGAACATCAAAACCGAGCGGAAGTCTGAATTTTTCAGGCAGTAAAATTGTCAGACGATAAGTTGCATAGCCATATTTCCCCGTTCTGAAACCTGTTCCGGAATAATCAGTCCAATAGGAGGGTACTCTCCCGTAAACATCCGGTTCAGGAAGAATTTGTCCTTTAAAATCACGAGGATATAGCATTTTCTTCCAGTAGAATTCCCATTCACCGTTCAGGCTGATATAGAACTTATCTTTATTAGCGACATGTCTGAGGTCAATTACACCTTTAACCGCAGTTGGATTCTGGCTAAAAAGATTCGGACAGGAAGCTGACAGAAGTAAAAAAGCCAGAAGCAGTAATTTCCTAAATATCATAATTTTCGATAAACGGTCAGTCGATGTAAAGATAAACCTTTTTAGGAATTTCGTTAAACTAGTTCTTGTTTTTCATATTCATTGGCACACAGACTTTCCTGAAAACCACTTATTAGCTTGCTGCTAAATATGCCTGGCGACAGCCTGGATAATTTCTTAATTCCTTTTATTCATAATTTGCTTTCAGTTCCAAGCAATCAGTAGAAGATTAAATAAAAAAATATCTACCTTGCGGCCATTATTGAATCATTATGATTGCAAAGCTGAAATATCGTTTCATGATGCGCCGTCTTGGACGCAGACTTTATGAATGCTTAATGTTTTACAGTTTCTGATTCACTATATCTTTCCGATATACTGGATTACTTCCATTTTTTTTCTAAATTCAATCTCAAACCTATTTTTAATGAAAGGTATAATTTTCAGCGTTAAGCGTTATGCAATCCACGACGGTCCCGGTATCAGGGTTACTTTTTTCATGAAAGGATGCCCGCTTTCGTGTTGGTGGTGTCATAACCCGGAAGGCAGATCTTATGAACCTTCTACTGTTGAACAGATAGACAGGATAGGAGAGAAGGAGTTTCGGAAAAAAGAGATAGTAGGTAAATTTTATGATACTAAAGATATACTGGCAATTCTCGAAAAAGAAAGAATCTTCATTAATCAGTCAAAAGGAGGAGTCACTTTTTCAGGAGGTGAGCCAATGATTCAGTTCGATTTTCTTTTGGAAGTTATGCAATCTTGCAAAGAAAATGGTTTTCATACCGCGATGGATACCTCAGGGTACTCAACCTCAGAGAGTTTTAATAAAATCCTTCCGTTAACAGATCTCTTCCTTTTTGATATCAAACATCTTGATAATCTGAAACACAAAGAATTTACAGGTGTTCCGAATGAACTTATTCTGAACAATTTCAATCTTATCGTCGAAAGTGGAAACGATTACATGGTGCGGATTCCGATTGTTCCAGGATTTAATGATGATCCTGATCATATCTCCAGGTTGAAAAATTTTATCCTGGGTGAAAAGCATGAAAATCTGAAAATGATAAACCTTCTTCCTTTTCACAAAATAGGATCTTCAAAATATAAAAAGTTCAATATACCTTATAAAATGGGAAATGTTGAAGAACCCTCTACTCAAAAAATGAAAGAGTTAAAAGCATTTTTTTCAGGTTATGGTGTAAGAGTGAAGATTGGAGGGTGATTACCCGCAAACCCCCCAAAAGGGGAGCTGTATGTACAATAGAATAAGTTAATTAGAAATAACTGATAACAATGAAAATGAATGAAAGAGTCAGAAGACTAAGGGAACAAAGCCTTAACGCAGTTGAAACTATAAATGCTGAAAGGGCTCTCCTTATAACACAATTCTACAAAAACGATGAGTCGAGGGAGCTTTCTGCTCCTGTAAAACGGGCAAAGGCTTTTGAATATCTGCTGCGGAACAAAAAGATATGCATTAATGCTGGTGAACTCATTGTCGGAGAACGTGGTCCCGGTCCGAAACAGACATCTACTTATCCGGAGATAAGCCTTCATTCTCTTGAGGACCTGGAGATATTGAATTCCAGGGAAAAGGTCTCTTTCAGGGTTGATGAAGAGGTTAAAAAAATCTATAAAAATGAAATAATTCCATTCTGGAAAGCCAAAAGCAACCGTGACAAGATTATGGAATTAATGGCACCTGAATGGTTAAATGCCTATAAATCAGGAGTATTTACCGAGTTCCAGGAGCAGAGAGCCCCTGGTCATACTGTGCTAGGTTATAAAATGTTCGGAACAGGATTTCTTCAGCTTAAAGATGAAATAAAGGATAGTCTGTCACTGCTTGATTTTTACAATGATATTTTTGCTTTTGAAAAACAGGAAGAACTTAAAGCAATGAATATTGCCTGCGACGCAATAATAATGTATGCAGGCAGACATGCCGACGAACTTGAAAAGATGGCCTCTCTTGAAAAAGATGAGAAAAGGAGGAAAGAGCTTGAAAAAATGGCTTTAGTCTGCAGGAGAGTTCCCGCCAATAAACCTGAGACAGTACATGAAATGCTTCAACATTACTGGTTTATTCATCTTGGAGTAGTTACGGAGCTAAACCCATGGGATTCTTTCAATCCCGGAAGACTTGATCAGCATTTGTTTCCCGTATACATGCAAGAGATTGAGAATGGTACAATTACGAAAGATGAGCTATTTGAACTGCTTGGTTGTTTCTGGGTGAAATTTATTAATCACCCTTCGCCTCCAAAAATGGGGGTAACGGCACAGGAAAGCAACACCTATACAGATTTTTGCCTTATCAACCTCGGGGGAGTAAAACCAGACGGGACTGACGCTGTCAATGAAATGTCATATATTCTCCTTGAAGTAATAAATGAAATGAGGATACTTCAGCCTGGTTCCATGGTTCAGATAAGCAAAAAAACGCCTGATCAGTTTATCCATAAAGCACTTGATATTATCAGAACAGGCTTTGGTCAGCCATCCTGCTTTAACACAGATGCTATCATCCAGGAGTTGCTGAGACAGGGAAAAAGCCTGGTCGATGCACGTAACGGAGGGTGCTCGGGTTGCGTTGAAACCGGGGCATTTGGTACCGAAAGCTATTGGCTCACCGGATATTTTAACCTTCCGAAAGTTTTTGAACTCACAATTAACAATGGATATGATACTTTAACACAGGAACAGGTCGGGCTAAAAACCGGATATGCTTCTGATTATAAATCGTTTAAAGATCTGATGGATGCATTCAGACATCAGCTCAGGTATCTCGTGGATATCAAGATCAGAGGTAATAACATTATTGAAAAAACTTTCGCCAATTACCTGCCTGTGCCTTTTCTTTCTTTACTTGTTGAGGATTGTATAGTCAACGGAAAAGATTACAACAGCGGAGGAGCCAGGTATAATACAACTTATATTCAGGGTGTGGGGCTCGGAAGCATAACTGATATGCTGACCTCTGTAAAATATCATGTCTACGATAAAAAGAATTATACATGGGATGAGGTTATTAAAGCATTGAACTGCGATTTCGATGGATTTGAACAGATGCAGTATGATATGATCTTTAGCAGTCCGAAATATGGGAATGATGATGACTATGCAGATCAAAATGCAGTGGTTGTTTTTGAAATATTTTATGATGCAGTGAATGGCAGAGCTGATTCCAGGGGAGGGGTTCACCGAATTAATATGTTGCCGACTACATCACATGTATATTTTGGCAGTGTGTTAGGAGCCACACCTGATGGACGAAAGGCTCATCTTCCGCTTTCTGAAGGGATTTCTCCATTTCAGGGTGTAGACAGACAGGGGCCGACCTCGGTAATAAAATCAGCTTCCAAAATTGATCATCTTCGTACCGGAGGTACATTGCTCAATCAAAAATTTTCACCTCAATTCTTTGAGGATGAAGATAGCTATGATCATCTTACTGCATTGATCCGCAGCTATTTCAGCCTTGACGGGCATCATATTCAATTTAATGTGGTAAATGCTGAAACACTCAAGGATGCTCAGAAACATCCCGAATTATACAGGGACCTTATTGTCAGGGTTGCCGGTTACAGTGATTATTTTAACGATCTTGGCGAAGACCTGCAGAATGAAATTATACGAAGGACAGAGCATGAAATTGTTTAGCATCTAAACTATCCTGAGGTACAGATAATAAAAAGAGTTTGGTCCCAGGACTCAAACTCTTCTAACAAAACCTTGATTTATATTTATTTTATTTTGTCTTTAGTCTCATTGAACACTGAAGTGGCAGTTGCTATAATGCCTGCAATATCAGTAAGATTTGATGGGATTATTAATGTGTTATTGGTTTTTGCCAGATTGCCAAATGCCATAAGGTACTGTTCAGCAATCCTCAGGTTAACAGCATTTAATCCGTTTTCTTCTGATATAGCTGATGATATCGCTCTTAACCCGTTGGCCGTGGCCTTCGCAAGCTGCTCAATTTCTGAAGCACGTCCAGCCGCTTCATTTATACGTTTCTGCATCTCGCCCTCTGATTTCTTGATTAACTCCTGCTTGTCGCCTTCCGCATTGTTAATTTTAGCCTGTTTTGTCCCTTCCGATTCAGCTATAATTGCACGTTTTTCCCTTTCAGCACGCATCTGTTTCTCCATTGCATCTCTGATGCTCTGAGGCGGTGAAATGTTCTTGACTTCATATCTCGTTACTTTAACACCCCATGGTTCGCTTGCCTTGTCGACAGCTTCCACAATGGAAACATTAATCGTTTCACGTTCTTCAAAGGTCTTGTCAAGTTCCAGGCGGCCGATAACGCTCCTCATGGTTGTCTGAGCAATCTGTATAGAGGCAAACCTGTAGTTATCAATACCATATGAGGCTTTTTCTGGATCCAGAACCTGCAGGTACAATATTCCATCAACTTCAACAGCAATATTATCACGGGTAATGCAAATCTGAGGAGCCACGTCAATTGCCTGTTCCTTTAGGGTTTGCCTATACCTTACCTTGTCAATAAAAGGAATAAGGATCTGAAATCCGGCAGTAAAAGTTGCCCGGTACTTACCTAGTCTTTCAACGATTATTGCAGTTCTCTGCGGGACTATCTTTATCATTGAAATGATGAGGATGAATCCAAGAAAGATTACACCCACAAGAATAAAAGTGGTACTTGATGTTCCCATTTAATTATTTATTTTTGGTTTAACTTGTAAAACTAAACTTTCTATTTTAATGATAATAACAGCCTTACCTTCCTTTATCTCCGATTTACTTTCAGCATTCCATATGGTCCCTTTAAATTCGACTTTGCCCTTCTTTTCTTTGCCAAAATCCATCATCGCAATACCTTCTTTTCCTGTAAATTCATCTTCAACTGATTCTGAATGATTTCCTTTACTATAAAAAAACTTTTTCTGAATCATTCTTCTGAGAGCAATAAGTGAAAGAACAGATACCAATGCAAATATAATAATCTGCAAATTTGTTCCAGGATTAGCAATGAGGCAGAGGAGAGCCGTTACCCATGCCCCGACACCGAAAAAGAAAATAATGAAACCGGGAATGACAAGCTCAAGTAAAAACAGCGCAAGACCGATAAGGAACCACAAAAGCTCTGGCCTTGAGAAAATTGATTGCATAATTGTAATTTGTTTAAATGATTAACACTCGGATAATTATAGCAGCCAGTAAAGTTATAATAAAATCAGCAAAAACCTAACAGGAGTAAATGTTTTTAAGAATCTGATTCATAATCAGCATATTGTAATATGAAGAGGATCTGAAAACTACTTTGGAAGACTGGCATCAATTTTTTTCATCCAGTGAACAACCTTTTTCGAAAAGTAATTGAGGTTTTCACATTGAGAGTCTCCCTCCATCTTTATTTTGGTTGCCTTGTAGGTTAAGTTGTTCTCTGAGAATTGATAACATGAATATACCAATGAACCCATATCATTGCCGGTAGTCTTAGGTGCAGTTACCTTACTTGACGAAATATTATCAATATAATTAATGTATTTATTTAAATCAGTTTTTGATAACTTTTTTCCTGTCAATGTGCAGGATGCGATGTTTTCCTTTACCTGTTTTTCGGTAAGTTTCCCATCCTTGTCAGGGAAATTCCATTTATCCGGATTATTAAAAGATAATACATTCCCGTCAATATCAATAATATAACCATGATGTTGAAAGGCTCCTGCATAATTTATATATTCCTGCTGGAACAAAATTTCCTGGCTTTTGCTTACAACATTCGCTTTCTCACATCCACTTATGGAAACGGTTATTAATAAAAGATAAATCAACCTGCCAATGTCTGTCTTCATTGAAATACTTTCAGACTGCAAATATATACTAATAACAGCTCAAATTCAAAAAATGAATTGATAAAACCATATAACAAGTCCCATCTCAGGGATTCGATATCCATTATAAAAATAAATTTTCGTCATTCAGATTTTTTTTGTAAATTATATCGGTTTTATATCTAAGAAGCTGATTTGAAATTTCTTACAATCCGGCCATTTTAAAATCGGGATAAGTAATTCAGTTTTAAGCAGTAACATCAGGTCTTCATTTAAATCTGCATTAAAAAAACCAATTTAAAGAATCGGTTCCATGAAAAAATTCTTTGATTATTTCGACTCCCGTTACAGGGAATCTGTTTTGAATAAGCCTCCTGAAGAGGATGGTCCAGTTATCACTATTTCAAGACAGACAGGTTGTGATGCCCGTCAGGTTGCAGAAAATGTTGTCAGCAATCTCAACAGAAAATATGGTACGACAAAATGGAAATGGATTGATAAGGATATCATTTACAGGATTGCAGAGGAGTTGCATACCGATGCTCTTCGTGTTGAAAATTTTTATAAAGGGATAGAATTATCGAATGTCTCCGAAATGATTATGGCCTTTTCCGGGAACTTTGTCAGCGATCTGAGGGTAAAAAAAGCAATAAAAGATGTTGTACTGACTATGTGCAAGGAGGGTTTTCTTGTTCTGGTGGGGAGAGCAGGGGTCTCAATAGCTCAGGAAATTAAGGATGCCTTGCATATCCGTCTGGTTGCCCCATTCTATTGGCGTGTTGAAAATGTTATGAAGAAAAAAACTATTGACATCGAGACAGCTGAGGAGTTTGTGATTGATACAGATGAGAAACGGTACAATCTGATTCTGACATTTCTTGATAAAAAGCCCCTTAATATCGATTTCCTGTTCGATGCTACAATTAATCGCAATTCCTTTACAATAAACGAAACTGCAGATCTGATTGCAGAAATGTATGAGAAAAAAATTGTAAGACAGATATCGGAGAGGAATAGCCGGAAATGATACTATTAAGTAACTACTATACGCATCCGCAGTCCTCAAGCACGCTTATATTACCGATCCTTTTAATGTGTTCTGCCGTGCGCTGATCCAGGCAAGCCTCATATGCCGGAAAATCTTCTATTATGTGTTTAGCAACCCCTGATTCAATTGCGGCCCTGGCAACTGCAGAAGCAACTCTTGAGATGAGTCGTGGATCGAGTGGTTTTGGAATTATATAATCCCTGCCAAAAACCAGTTTATCAACATCATAGGCTTTGGCAACCTCATCCGGAACGGGTTCCTTGGCTAAAGCAGCAAGAGCTTTTGAGGCTGCCAGTTTCATCTCTTCATTTATCGTTGAAGCTCTTACATCAAGAGCTCCTCTGAAGATAAACGGGAATCCCAGCACATTATTAATCTGATTAGGATAGTCTGATCTTCCTGTTGCAAAAATGAGATCATTCCTCGTTGCCATTGCATCTTCAAAAGAGATCTCAGGATCTGGATTTGCCATTGCAAAAACAATCGGATTTTTTGCCATCGAAGCAAGCATCTTCTTACTCATCAGGTTTGCTGCAGAAAGCCCAAGGAAAAGATCGGAATCTTTTACAGCCTGTTCCAGAGTATCAAGATCTCTGTCAGTGGTAAATTCCTGCTTATATTTATTCAGGTCTTTCCTTTTTCTGTTAATAACTCCTTTAGTATCGACCATTACAATATTTTCCTTTTTCACACCAAGAGCAACATATAATCTGGAACATGAAATAGCAGCAGCCCCGGCACCACAAACCACTACCTTGATATTCTCTATCTTCTTGCCAATTATTTCAAGAGAATTAATCAGACCTGCCGCCGAGATAATTGCCGTTCCATGCTGATCATCATGAAAAACGGGGATATCAACGAGTTTCTTTAGCTCTGTTTCCACCTCGAAACATTCGGGTGCTTTTATATCTTCGAGATTTATTCCTCCAAAAGTTGGCGCGATCTGTCTGCAGAATTCAATCAGTTTTGCAGGATTTTTCTCATCAACCTCAATATCAAAAACATCAATATCAGCAAATACTTTGAAAAGCAGCCCTTTACCTTCCATTACAGGTTTTCCTGCCAATGTACCGATGTCCCCAAGCCCCAGCACAGCTGTCCCATTAGAAATAACTGCAACCAGGTTACCTTTTGCGGTATACTTGTAGGCATCTTCAGGATTTTTCTCTATTTCAAGACATGGATAGGCAACACCCGGAGTGTAGGCAAGGCTTAAATCACTTTGGGTAAAATAGGGTTTAGTCGGAATTACTTCAATTTTTCCCTGCCGACACCTGCTATGGTAAAGCAGTGCGTCTTCTTTCGTGACTTTATGCATAATTTGAGATTTATAATGTGATATTGTTTTCGGAAATATAAAAATCTGATAATCAGAATCTAATTAACGGAATTAAAAATGTATTATTCGAAATTACAACTATTAAATCATATTTTTTATGAAATATGTCAGTTGATATGTTTTATTCTTTGATAATATTGAAATTATTTTGCATTATTAACAAATTTAAATACTTTCATCTCCGGATATTTTATAAAACTGAACCGGACATTACAAAATCCTAACAAATTATGAAGCAGAATATTGCAATAGGCGCAGATATAGGTGGAAGCCATATCAGTTGTGCTGCCGTTGACCTTAAATCAGCAAAAGTGATCAGGGAGACATTTTCTGATAGGTCGGTAAATAACCAGGCTCATGCCACTCAAATAATATCCATCTGGGCTTCATGTTTAGCTGATGTACTGGAAAGGGTTTCTGTTGATGAAGTCCGGGGGATAGGATTTGCCATGCCCGGTCCTTTTGATTATGTCAATGGCATTTGTCTGATTAAAGGAGTCGCAAAATACGAGAACCTTTACGGGTTCAATATTGGTGATGCAGTTGTCAGCAGTCTTGATGTGGCTGAAGGCTTCGAAGCCCGTTTTATGAATGATGCTTCATCATTCGCTGTCGGTGAGGCGTGGGCTGGCAAAGCATCTAAAGTTAAACGCTCAATGTCAATCACACTTGGTACGGGATTCGGGTCGGCCTTTATTGACAATAAAATTCCTATTGTCGATGGCCCTGAAGTTCCAAAATTAGGTTGTGTTTATCATCTGCCCTTCAAAGGAAAAATTGCCGATGAATCATTCTCAACAAGATGGTTTATAGGAAGTTATAAAAAGATCACCGGTAAAGATGTGACAGGTGTGAAAGAGCTTGCCGAAATGGCGTCAACTGATAAGGTGGCATATGACCTGTTTATTGAGTATGGTGATAACATGGGGATCTTCTTATCACCATGGTTGAATAAATTTGAAGCTGAGATACTGGTGATAGGAGGAAATATTTCATATGCCTATAACCTCTTTGGGAAGATTTTTGAAGACAGACTTGCAAAGGAAAAATGCTATTGCAAAGTTGAACTTTCTGATTTGAAAGAAGACGCCGCCCTTCTTGGCAGCGCCTATCTCTTCGATGATGATTTCTGGAATGCAGTTCAACATGCCCTTCCGTTAATGTAACAAATTAAAATGTGCATACCTTCAGCCTTCTGCCTTCAGCCAACTGCCTTTATCTTAACGGCTGAAGGCTGAGGGCTATCGGCAGAAGGGAAATGATAGTTCTAAAGAATTAAACTTAAATATCTGATTATGAATACTAAAATTAATATTTCGAAAATACTTCCTGTCCTCATGGCATTCTTTGTCATGAGTTTCTGTGATCTTGTAGGAATAGGAGTTGACCGTGTAAGTGCTGATATGCATCTGAGTGCAACTCTCGCACAACTAATACCTTCAGCTGTCTTCCTTTGGTTTTTTTTGTTATCTGTACCGGTTGGAATCCTGCAAACAAGGCTTGGGAAAAGGTTCATTTTAAATGCCGGAATGGTAATTACGGCGATCGGATTGCTGGTCCCATTCTTTTTCTATTCATTTGCCACAGTACTCATTGGTTTTGCACTGCTTGGTATAGGCAATACAATTGTCCAGGTTTCAGCCAATCCCTTGCTTGTCGATGTTGTCCCAGGTAACAGGACATCAAGTTTTCTTAGTTTTTCACAATTTGTAAAAGCAATTGGTTCTATGATCGGGGCACCTCTGGCTGGATTTTTTGCAGCACAGTTTGGAGATTGGAAGCTTCTATTCCTGGTGTTTGGCATAGTATCGATATTATCAGTCATATGGCTTGGATCAGTTAAGATTGAAGAGACAAAACAGGAAGGTGATAAAGCAACTTTCGGATCATCCTTCAGTCTCCTTGGAAATGGTTTCATTCTTCTGATGGTAATCTCAATCTTTCTTGTTGTTGGCGTTGATGTCGGATTCAATTCCAATTCTGGGCAGTTTCTGATGAAACATTTCGGAATTGCACAGACTGCGGCAGAATCGGGGAGAAGCGTCTACTTTTTTGGACGTATGCTGGGTACATTTGCCGGCGCAATTATGCTTACAAGAATATCGTCACGGAAATTCTTCATGTGGACATCCATTCTTTCAATTGTCTCTTTTGTTGCTATCCTTCTGATTCCGACGCAGTTGATCGCATGGATACTCGTTTTTATGATCGGTTTGGGAGTTGCAAATATTTTCCCACTGGTCTTTTCTATTGCGGTAGAAAAGTATCCTGCAAGAAGCAGTGAGATTTCCGGACTCATGATAATGGCTGTTTCCGGAGGAGCTGTTATACCACTATTGATAGGTTGGATCAGCGACCTCAGTAATATTGCACTTGGGATGTCAATATTGCTTGTCTGTCTTTTTTATCTCTTCTCAGTATCGCTTTACTGCCTTAAGAAATAGCTATTTAGATGTCCTCTTCATACAGGAAGACTTCACAACTCCTGATGCCTGCAGTAAAACCACAGGTTGAAAAGGGGAAATATGATATATATCCTGCTTTTAACATTGGAAGTGAAAGAATCTTCAGGGGCATAGATACTTTAGCTGAAAAAATTGCCGGTGAAAAGATTGTTATCATGGATGGATTTTCAGGTGTTTTCTTTGATCTTCTGAAAACCCAATTAGATTCATTGTTGAAAGAAAATCATGATATTGCAGCAAGGTGGATTAATGTAAATGATTTTCTTAAAACTGAAAATGAAATAAATAAAATGATCCTGCCTTTTCTTGGCGGTGACGATCCTCTTTTTGGCACCAGGACTACCCTCTCTCTCCGGGATTTTTTTTCAACTGAAAAATTTCAGAAAATAAGACTTACTAACAGTTCTCAATATATAATAATATATGGTATAGGTGCAAGTCTTTTAACAGATGAAGGATTCCTTGTGTATGTTGATCTTCCTAAGAATGAACTTCAGTTCAGAGCCAGGGCAGGAAAAATTACGAATATAGGTACATCATTTCCGGATGATCCAAAAGTAATGTATAAGAGGTTTTATTTTGTTGACTGGATTGTACTTGGCAGACATAAGAAGGACATTCTTAACAGGATTGATATCCTGGTCGACGGACAGAGGGCTGGTGATATAACCTGGATGAATGGTAATGATTTCAGGAAATCTCTTCATGATCTTAGTCTAAACGCATTAAGGGCGCGTCCATGGTTTGAGCCTGGAACATGGGGTGGAAGCTGGATCAGCGAAAACATTCCAGGAGTTAATCGCGATGTTCCTAATTTTGCCTGGTCATTTGAGTTGATAACCCCTGAAAATGGATTGGTTTTTGAAAGTTCCGGAATGATGATCGAGTTCTCATTTGACTTTCTGATGTTTAAGGAGGCTGAAGCTATTCTTGGTGATTGTTATGAGAGATTCAGAACTGATTTCCCCATCAGGTTTGATTTCCTTGATACCTTTAATGGTGGAAATCTTTCTATTCAATGTCATCCACGTCCTGATTATATGAAAGATCATTTTGGCGAAAGTTTCACCCAGGAAGAAACATATTATATACTTGATACAAAAGATAATGCTGAGGTTTATCTTGGATTCACTGAAGATATCGATAAAACAGAATTTCAGGAGGTACTTAAAGAAAGTTTGCAATATAATGAACCTGTAAGTATTGAAAAATATGTTCAAAAAATCCCTTCGCACAAACACGATCTGTTTCTTATACCTTATGGAACAGTTCATGGTTCGGGAAAGAATAACCTTGTTCTTGAAATTAGCAGTACACCATATATTTTCACATTTAAATTATACGACTGGCTTCGTCCCGATCTTGACGGTAAACCAAGACCTCTCAATATTGGAAGAGGAATGGATAATCTGTTTTTTGAAAGTAAGGGAAGGAAAATTCTAAATGAATTTGTTTCCCGGCCAGTACTGCTTGAAGCAGGAACTGACTGGCAAATGTTCCATTTGCCTACTCACCAGACCCAACTTTATGATATTTTCAGATACCGGTTTAAAACATCAATTTGCGTAACAACGAATCATAAATGTCATGTTCTCAGCCTCGTTGAGGGGAAAAGCATAGTAGTAACACCAGTCCATGGTTCCTGTCTCAGGTTCAGCTATGCTGAGACATTTGTTATTCCTGCAATTGCAGAAAGTTACCAGGTTCTGAATGAATCTGAAGAACATGCCATTCTGATAGTGGCGTTTGTAAAATAAAACGGCTTGTTTAGTCAGGTACATGGATTGGAACTTGGTTCTCGGTACAAGGTTCTCGATGCTAACCCTTTCTCATTTCTCCTTACACCTTTCTACAGTTCATATAGTAAATGCTCATGTTCATACAATAATAATTGAGATTCATACATATAAAGCTTAAGACCTTATTTCTGACGAATAATCATCATACATTAGCAAAATAATTGCAATTAAAAGTTTCATTGAAGATAGTTTTAGGTCTGAAACATTTCCATTCCGGAGTCCCCTTTCCCCTTTCCTAAAAACCCCGGAATACTAACGCCCCTTTCTGCTGTTTATCCGGATTATTGTAATCCAAGACAGAAACGAAAGGGGCTTTTCTTTCAGATATTATGTAAGGCGTAATGAAAATGTTGAAATGTTGAAATGTTGAAATGTTGAACCGATCCGCCGTCTGGCGGAGAGCTCAGCGAAGCAAAATGTTGAAATGTTGAAATGTTGATCCTTCAACCTTTCAACCCTTCAACCCTTC